>MDTA01002454.1_pt1 | contig 14765 bp, 4 predicted proteins | sample 811151 | NCBI WGS metagenome assembly MDTA01 (sample SAMN05326648, study PRJNA326480) | marine metagenome | isolation source: seawater | place: Indian Ocean: South | collected 2010 | reverse complement strand
TGATCTATATCCCTGACCACCACCAGTCAAAGTAAGAGTAGAGATTGTGCCTCCAGCAGATACAGTAGCAGTTGCTGATGCCCCTACCAGAACATCTTGTGAGACAATTTTAATTTTGTCCTGGAATGATCTATTTGATTGCTCATTTCTACCATCAAATAGTGGTCTTACAGAATCCACATAAACAATAGTGGATGCTGTTGAGACTGGTTGAATTAAGTATGAAGCAGGGAAAATGCTTGGTTCATACTTGACTCTATCTTTACCAACAAATTGACCTTGAATTTTTCTATCAAGAGTTTGCTTACACCAAGTAAGTGGTCTAAGAAGTGTTTTGTCCTGTGAAACACCAGGTCCAAAGTAAGAGTTTGTTTGAGCAGCATCAATTTTGTTGATACCAGTCAGAACTCTTCTATTTTGATTAAATATTACAGATTGTCCTTTTTCAATATCTGCATCAAGTTTTACTGAGTCACCAATTTTAATTGTCTCCATAATATCTCTAAAGACAACATCATTATCACCACCACCCTTATAGAAAAGAATTCTTGATGTATCACCTTCAGGAATGCCTGAACCAGGACCCTTGGGTGCTTCATTGAAAATAATCTGACTACCACCTTCAAATGTATATGATTCACCAGGAACTTGCAGAATATCATTAATAAAGACTAATAAGGTTTGGTCAACTTCAATATTTGAATTTGCTGCTGCTCTAATTGATACTGGATTTCCACCAATAGTGAGTGGGAATACCTTATCCACATCATTGAATTTATCATCAATTCTATCAAAGACTTGGAATTCACCAGGTGAATAACCAAGGAATGAGTCACTGTAAGTATCTTGAATTTCAAGTGTAAACTCATCAAATGTAAGTGATGTATTTGTTGGAATACCTGTTGTTCCTCCAACAGGGACAGTCAGTCTTTCACCCCTTGCAAATCCAAATCCAAAATTATTAATTTGGAAATCAATTACACTTGACCCCTGACCAACTGTAATATCAATAGTTGCTTCAGAACCAACACCAGCAGTGCTTCCTGATGAATACTGAAGAGGAATACCAGTATAACTCAGTGGTTCATCAATAACCACTACAGGAGCATTTGTGGATGTGTATCCTGACCCTGGATTTGTAATGTGAACACTAACAATATTACCATTAGATACAATTGCTGTACCAATGTGCTCAAGGACTGGTACAACACCATTATAAGTCTGTACACCTACTGTATATGCTGTTACAACCCCTGTTCTATAACCACTACCACTATTTCCTATGCTAACTGATGTAATGGTTCCTGCAGTTGATACTACAGCAGTTCCACCAGCACCTACAAGAGGTTGATATCCAAATCCACTATCAGAACCAACGGAAACAATCATTCCACCAATTGGATATGCTCCTTTATTCACATCATAACCAGTAGGAGTTCCAAGACCAGAAGTAAATTGAGCAGTTGTTACACCAGCACTTTCAAAGTTCTGATATTCTCCAATTTGATCTGCTTGAACACCTTGTGGTGCTTGGAAGATGTTATTGATGAGAAGGATTGTATTTGAAGTGATACCAGACACATTAGCACCTTCTGATGTTAATGTGAACTCACTCCTAATTCCAGTGAACTGACCTGATACATCATCAAATACACGGTTATTATAGTAAGTCTCATTTGATGAACCTGTTACACCCCTCTTTGTGAATATTCTTCCACTGAATGTTGAACTTGTGACCAGACCACTAAAGTCTCTTTGGTCAGGTGATCCTGTTGTTGTTGCAATTGGATTTAATCCATGAGGTGCATCAACAAAATTAAGTGAATTATCTGTGATTGTGTAGTTACCTTTGAATAATTCAATGGTGGAACCTGAAGAGTGAGGAGCAACCACAGAACCAAGCATAGGTCTTACAACAAACATTGTTGTACCAGTTCCAGTTACAGATGTAACCCTCATAAATTCATCATCAATCTTGATGATATCATTTGCCTTAATTGTTGTTATACCAGAGGTTGTAAAATTAGTATCAAAGGTAATATTTTGGGTAAGTGTAGCAGTAATGCCTGTTTTTGAAACAGGTGCTTGAACCATATTATCAATTGTGATAATACCCTTAGAATTTTGATTTTGTGCTGTGATAAAGTGAGAATTACCAGTACCAACACTATCAAACTGAACAAATGTTGGATTTAATGCTTGTGCATCTTTTGCATTGGTAGCAAATCCAATTTTTGCATCATCTACCTTGATTACAAACAAATCAGTGGGAAGAAGGGTTGTAGAACCAACACTTCCACCAAAATCAGTGCTTACAATTTGAATTCTTGTAGATGATCCATCAAATGTGTATTTTACTGCTTCTCCACTCTGGAAGAAGTGATTTGGCAGTGAAATTGAGTTAGTTGTTGTATTTACAGCAACAGTTGAACCACCATCAAACATTCTTTGGAAGATTTGGTCTCCATTATGAGTAAGATTGAATTTTGTCTTCAATCCAGACTTAGTTCCAAAATAATTTCCACTTTGAGCATTGATATAACCATCCATTAGGTCAATTTGTTCAAAATTGATCTGACTATCCAATTCTCTTGGGTTAATATCAAAAGATTTTACTTCAACTGCAATACCAGGGTTAGGAGTGTATACAACATTCAGATTTACTCCAGATGTGGACAATCCAACAGTTCCAAGACCAGCAATAGTCAATCCATGAGATTGAACACCTCCAAATTCAACAAAATGTTGTGTTCCAGGTGGAAGTTGGTTGTTATCTATTGAAGCTGTGAGTGAACCAAGTTCAAAAATCTCATATTGGTTGTTGGCTGTGTCCTCAACTGAGATAAAGTGATATCCAGATTGAATATCTACTGGATTTGATGTATCATATGAAGTAACAATATGTTCAGTTGGTGAACCAGAAGAGGGGATACTTGTATAACCACTTCCAACCTTTCCTGAAGCAAAAGAGACAAATCCAGTTGTTGATGAACCTTGTGTTATTCCAATAATCTGACTATATGAGGTTGCAGCAATACCTGCATTTGGAATAAATCTCAATAAGACTGATAAACCACTTACAACTGCCTCAAAAGTTCCAATACCACTGGAAATACCTGTTGACTCATCAATATTTCCATATTCAATCATTGATGCAACACCATTGTTGTGAACAATGTTGAATTCTGCAAAATGATGGTCATCACCATGCACAAGGAGGTTCATAACCTTCAATGCTCTGAAAGTAGTGCCTACAGAGACAACATTTGTCGTTGATCCAGTAGGAACATTGACCTCTTGAGTATCAACATAAGCAATATCACCAAATGCTGTTGAAGCAGCACCTGTAAGTGCTGGTCCAATTGCAAAATTGACTGAAGAGACAAAATAATTGTTATATTCAAACTTAACAGGGTGGAATGTCCATCCCCATTCAGGTACTGTGTCATTTAAGTCAAAATAACCAAGATATGGGAAGGTTTGAAGTACAGCATAGGAACTTGAATAACCTCTGTTATCATCAACTACACAAGTTCCAACTGTAAACTGCTTTTCATCAACAAATGCAGTATCTTGAACAAAGAATATTGATTTTACAAATTTAATCTCTTCAGAGAAGGTGTTAATTTGTGCAAATTTTTCAAATCTTGGTCTATTATCAAATAAATCAGACAAATTGTCTATTTCAAGAACTCTATTTCCTACAGATTCAAAATAATCACTTAAAACTACATTTTCAAAGAAAACAGTGTCTGAAAAATTAGTACCATTTGAATTTAACAGGTTTTCTTTTGCAAAATCAAAGTCATACCAACAATTTAAGTCTCCCTCACCAATTACATCAACAATAAATGACACTTCTGAATCATTAACTGTTGGTTTTAGTGTAGAATTTGATTGACTTATGATTTGTAGATCTGAAAACTTCTTAAAACCAGATGTATGGTTCAAACTGCCTACAGTATTGTCCCATTTGGAGAAAGGAACCTCTGATTTTACAGAATATGAGAATCTTTGATAATATTCATTGTCTGGAAGTTTTTGATTGCTCTCATTCAAGAAACCTGTGTTCTTCTGCCATCCATAATATACAGTTGCACCAGCACCAGTCTTAATATCTGCGTCAAACTCCCATTTTCTTGATACAACACCAATAGTTTTAGATGATGAACCAACTAATCTATCTCCAATATTGATATCAAAGGCAGATTTGAATTTTACAATATCTGTAAATGCATCATATGTTTCAACAATGCCTTGTTTTGTTCCCCAAGTAACAAATTCATTTTCAATGAATTCATTTTTGGTTAAAATTGAGTTGAAAGAAGGCAAATATGACTCAGGTACAATTGATGCTGAATTTAGTGATACAACATTACCTGGAACTTCACCAGTTTTCAATACATCTTCAAGAGAATATTCAACATAAGCACCAGAACCACCAGCATTGGTTTTTACACCAACAACTGTAAATAATTGGTGCTTGTACTGTTCAGAATTATATCCTTTTCCAGTAGTTCCAATTCCAATATTTACATTTTCAACAAGAACTCTGCTTCCAATAGAGAATGGATACTCATCATCACTGCTAAACTGATTTGTTAGGTCTAATTTTACAGTATTTCCTGTATATGTAAGTGAACCAATAGCAAATCCATTAGAATTATTTGTTGGAACAATTCTTGGAGTTGTAGGGTGCATACCCCTAGTATTTGAAATAATATTGACTTCAGGATCACCCAACTGATAGTTAAGATCAACATCAACTATATCATTTGTAACCCCATCTCTTACAACTAATTTTGCTGGGACCAAATAATCAATACCAGAGGAAGTAATTTCAATTTTTTCAAAAGATGCAAGAGCATCAACTTCAACAATTTCTGGAAGATTAGCAGTTGGTTTTAAAGTATTGTCTGTTGGATAATTCCAACCAATATTATTTGATGTGAAGATCTGATTTCCAATTTTACCAATATCTTTTGTCTCAGCAAACAAAATTGCTCCAGTACCAATACCAGTTCTTATTGAATTAATTCCTGGAACTGACTCATATCCATAATTATTGTCTACAAGAGTTACATTTTTAATTGAACCATAAGCAGACTTAGAATTGGTGTTATATTCAGGATCAGATGTAGTCCTATTAAAGGACAATCCATGTGCAATATTCTTTATATCAAATGAGTATGTTGTTGTACCAATTGATGTGACAGAATATGATCCATCTACAGGAGTTGATGCCTTGAATATGGTGTTATAAGATATTACTGATTTATCAATATTTGCAATCTTCTCATTAGGAAGGAATGACTTATTAACATTAGCAAAATTGTAATAAAGTGAAAATGGGATATTCTTTGATGCAATAGTCAATTGACCATCAACTCCCACTGTACCAGATTTTGTTACTGCAAAATCACCTTGTTCACCTGTTGAGAAATACTGATTGATAAACAAAGCATCAGTAAAGATCTTCATCTCAAAAGCAGGATACTGAGTTCCGTTTGAAGTGAAAGAAAGTGATGTATCAGACAGGTCAAACTTTATATTACAATCAGCATTTACTCTTGGATTAATCTTGGAGATGGTTCCACTAGCAGCAGATGTAATGTCTACAAATGAAGGATTGACTTTCTTCAGTTCATACTGATTTTCAACTAATTTTACAGAACTTGGAGTATTTGCATAAACATAATACATTTTCTCATTCACAAGTCCACCTGCAGGTGAAGCTGATGTATGAATTACCTTATCACCTGTTGTAAATGAACCAGTGCTTACTCCAATGCTATTGAATGTTGTATTAACATCACCTGAAGCAAATGTATAAGGATCAAATACAATTCTCCTATTGAAGTCATTATATTTTACAACAATTGTAGTAGTCTCTTTTGGATTTATTGTTAAAAAGACTTTATCTGATACTCTGAGACCATGTGTTTGAGCAGTTGCAACAGTAACTGATGTTCTTTCTACTTCACTTGTTACAGTCTCACTAAAGTTTGACTTAAGACTATGATATACATTTGTTCCAGGATCAGTGAAGTATAAAAGATTGGTTGTGGTGTTGATACCAACAAATCCATCAGAAGCAACACCAACTTTATTTGTGGAGAGACCAACTAAATTAACAGAGAAAGGTGCTGCATACAAAGTACCATAACTGCTAAGTAATACCTTGGGAACTCCTGCCTGACCATTCCAAACTTCTATAGAAGTTCCTGTGTTGGTATGATAAGAAAGTTCATCATTGATTTTTAACCCATGGTCAGGAATAAAGAGTTTTCTTTCCTCAATGAATAAATTTGTTGCACCAGCACCAGGATTAGAGAATACAACAGTTACACCTGCTCCAACTGTACCTAGAGTTCCAATTCCCAGTGTCTCACTAGGATCAAAATACAACTCTGTATTCAATCTTAGATTTTTAGTTGTCTTGAGAGCACCAACATTAATGGTGAAAGATCTTGGATCTTGGAACAGTTTTACATTGCCTGTATGAGCAGCACCTGTAGTGCCTCCCTGTGCCCTCAGAATCCTTACTCTTCCATTTAATGGATCACTATTAAGAATTTTTACCTTTTCATTTTCAATATCAATAATATCATTTGGTCTCATGAATGGATACTGGAAAGCACCACCAACACTGAAATAGGTCACAAGACCAGTTACTCCAGAATCAGCAACATCATTCAAGAGAACATAAGAACCAGTGCTAATACCAACTTTGTAGTAACCATCAAATCCAGCAAAATAGTTGGAAAGACCATTGACTTTGACTTGTGCTTGATCCTCAAGACCATGAGGAGCAGTCATAAATCCTACAAACTTTTGATTATAACCAACATTGATGTATTCAACATTTTCATAGAAAGTGTTAGTAACATCTACAGTATTAACATACTTACCACTAATTACATCAACCTTACCTCTTGCTGCCTTACCATTGGTATCACCATTGAAGGTGACTTTATCATCAATTTGATAGTTAAAACCACCAGTGAATATACCAACATCAACAATACTTCCCTTAGAGACAGAAGTGATATCTAATGTTTGTTCTTTGATTTTATTAGAGTTGTAGATATAATCATAACCACCATAATTAGAATTCATATTATATGGTGAAGTAATTCTTCTCCAACCATTTGTGACCAAATCATAGTCATTGTGATTTGATTCAGATTTGAAGTTAAACAGATTTGGTGAGTGCTGATATGTATTACCAATCAAATAAGGGAATTCTGGTCTCCTTAAATTTCTAAATGCACCACTACCATCATTGAAATCTCTGTATGTTGCAAAATAACAGAATCTTCCATTTGGGAAATCAGGTGTAATGCAGAATCTACCATTACTTTCATTCAAGTCACCATTGTCTCTGAACACATAATCTTCAACAAAGAAACCTAATGGATAATCTTGAAGTGGTGGTCTATTTGGGGATACCTCAACTTCATACCCACTGACCATTCTTCTTACTCTTCCACCCTCAGGTGTATCATATCCAAATGGTCCATAAATTGGTGATCCACAATAAGACCAACCAATAATTGGAGAGTGATAGATTGTATCTTCTTCTGTTCCACTTGAATCAAGTTTGAGGTCAGGATATTGATATTGGACAGTTCCATCAGACTTTTTACCATAAAGAGTTTTTCTGATATTTCTAGGAAGATACAAATGAGCAAGTTGAAGGGTTCCATCAATGAAACCTTCAGTTAAAATAGTATCATCATCAGTTAATTTGTTTAATTTTTGCTCAAATTTGTTTACAGTCCAATTGTTGATATTTGCACTTACTGATCCATCAACACCTGCTGATACTATTGTAATTAAGGAGTCATTTGTATAACCTATTCCACCATGAACTACAGTAACTGAGACAATCTTTCCATCTTTAATTACAGGAGTTAATCTGCAATATTTTCCCTTAGACACAATGATTTCAGGAGGACTGTTATATCCTGAACCACCAGAATTAACAACAACTTCTGTAATTGAACCATCATTAACAACTGGAGTAAGTTGTGCGCCTTCACCTGACTTCAGTGTAATTACAGGTCTTCTGTCTAAGTTAATAATTTCAGATGATCCATATCCAACACCATTAGAGGTGATGCTAGCAGAATCAATCTCACCTCTAAAAATAGGTTGTACTGCACAAGTTACATCTTGACCAAATGATGTATTGATACCAATAGAACCTTCTATTGTAACAGTTATGGGTGGATAGTTAAAGCAACCATCACCAATTTTTGTAATATCTACAGGAACATTATTATCAACATTAAATCTTCTCTGAGAACCAGTACCTACCTCAAAAAGACAGAATGAATCATCATCAATTGTCTTAACAAAGTATTCACTAGTTGAACTTATACCACCAATTGCTGTGCCTTTTGGTGTGTACTTAATGATCTCATCAGTTTTATATCCATGATTTTTAATTGTAATTACATCTGTGGATGTATTGATACCAGATGAGACAATAGTTCTTTCTTTGTTCTTGTATCCAGAACCAGCACTTGAAACAACTATACTGCTAACAACTTGCTTCTGTTTGACTGCCTTAAATGACTGATCACCAATACCTGTTGCAAAAATAGATATAGTGTTTATACCAGACTGACTATCACTAAATGTGGAGTGAAGGGCAATTCTTTTTCCATCAATAATTCTTGCATAGTAAGTGCTACTGGTATTAAGACCAGTTACTACTCTGCCCTTGTTTGGATTATAAACAATCTCTTCATTATCTCTGAGGTTGTGGAATGTTGAAAATCCAATGTAATTGTTGGTAAAATCAAGACCACCATCAAGATTATTATATACAAGACCTGCTGGAAATACTACCTCATGATCAACCTTGATCATGTTTGGTTGTGCAACTGCATCTTCATCTGGACTACCACCAGAAATCCTAATAACAGGTGTATCAACATAATCAAAACCCTTATTAAGAACTCTCATCTCTGAAAGTGATCCTGTTACAGAAATAGTTCCTGAAGCACCAGAACCTTGTGCATCAGAAATACTTAATACAGGTGGGTTAATAACATCATAATCCCTTCCTGGACTTGATACATCAAAAGATTTGATTCCACCATAGAAGATAACATCTGATGACTTATAGTTTTCAATTTCAACACCATTCAGAAGAACACCAGTCTTACCAGGTTTAGTTGTAAAGGTGCCTGCTTTTTGAATAGGGTTGTTGATCTCTCTGAATATCTTTTGAGATTGAATTGATTTCTGATAAAAAGGATAATAAGTCAGTTTATTATCAGTTACTGATCCCTTAGGGGCAATGAATTTACCATTATAAAGGTCTGCCTGACTCTTTGCTAATTTAACATTAAATGCACTAACTCTTGAAATAAAATATACACCCTCTTCTACATTAGTGAATTGACTAATGCTGCTATCATAGAATGTCTGGCCATCAAGTTCATATGGTGTGATGATTGTTTTATGACTATAATAAACTGCATCACCACTGAACAAACCATGATCCTCTGTTGTTGTCAATTGAATTTGATCAAAATTTGCTGAACCAGAAAATGTATATGTTTTATTATCTGGTCTGATATCATCATCATAGTTAGGAACACCATTTGATGCTACAAGATAGTCTTCCTTTTTCTTGTAAATGTTAAGAATGTTTGCAGTGATATTTTTCAGATTCGCATATTTTGTAGAATTACCCTTCAAAAGTTGATTTTCTATTGTAAAATCATTAATTAACTGAATTGAAGGAATTGAAACATTGAATTTAATTACAAAATGTAAATTATCATCTATAGAAGTGATAGTACCATTATAACTTTGATTTAAATCTGTATTAGTCAGAACAACTTTCTGACCAATCTTCATCATATGTGGTTCATGAACAGTTACATTATAAAGAGTATTACCAGTATTTGATTGACTCAGAGACTTAACTTTGCAGTTTCCCTTGATATTGTAGTACCAACTTGACTCAGTGGTATTATCCAACACACCAAGTGATTTGATACTAATTCTATCACCTTTATTAAATCCAAAATTATCTTCCAGATAGTCAACTTCTTTTAATGTATTGAGAACTCTTACTCTGATTTGTGATTCAGTGCCTACACCAGTGTTTACAAAAGAATAGTCATCAATTCTAACATCTGATGTTTTAGAGAATGATGATGTGGTGGTTGTGAGACCAATAAACTGTGTAAGGTTTTTATCTGTGTAAGACAGTAAAAATTCTTCACCTGTAGTATCAACTAAACTCAAAGAACCTGTCTTTGGAAAATCAATAGTTGAATCTACATCAATAAAGGTTGCACCAACACCAACATCATTTAAAAGTTTTGTTTTTGCATTAGGTTCAAACTTACCAAAGATTGTACCATCAACATCAATATCACGTTGATATCCAGTATCAATTGAAATTTGATAAAAATCACCATCTACAGGTAATTTCTCAACTCTTGTTACAGTTCCCCTTGCATTAGTCGTTTTCTGAAATATTGTACGATTTTTAAGATCAAGTGGGTCACCAACATATCCCTCTACAACAAAATCCTGACTGATTCTATAATCTGCATCAGAAGGTCTAACAAGTAAATTATTAGGTTTGATGACTTCTACATCAACACCATAGACTGCTTTGAATAGAATCTTAAATGATTCATCAGTTCCTTTTGTCTTATAAAAACTATCTGCTGACTTAATAAAATTCTTTTGATTCAAATCATCAGCAAGAGGTCTATCTTCAAAACCAGGAGTGATTTGTGTTTTTAACTTAGTGAGAAACTCCTGTAAGAACAGGACATTAAGATTTTTAATAGTTGCATCTCTGCTATGAGCATCTGCAGTTGTGCTCACAAAGTCTTGCTTATCAGCAACTAATGAACTAGTATATGACTTTACGCCGCTAAACCCCCTTACACAATTCTCAAAGGTTGTGCTTGTCTTATGCCCATACCTAATAATCTCATCGTCAATTTGAATGAGACCATTCTCTTCAGGAAATCCATATGTGAAGTTAGAAATATCAGATACAGGAATTGATGTAGCATCTGCATCAATATCTGTTGATAAGGTAGTATCAAGTTTTAAATTAGCAAGTTCATCAACTTTTACATATTGATCTAAATTCTCAATTAAATCAAGGGTTCCACCTTGTGTTTCCTGAGAATTATAATATTCTTCTAAGAATGTAACAAGTAAAGGAAAATCATCCTTAACATAGGAAGGGATCTGGGATGATAAAACATCCTTTAGTTTTACTCTATCTACCGCCATTTCTTAGTAAGAATATGTATTTTGAGTTGAAGTTGTTGAACCATTCATACCAGTTGTAACTGAATATGATTCACCTGCTGCAATTGTTGAAGCATTGCTCTGTGTAATCTGTGTAGGAGTAATTGTAGTTGAGATTTCCACTGGTCCTCTTACAAGTGCGCCATTAGAATAAGAAGAGGATACAATGTAGTTACTACCAGATACATCATCACCAGATGCAATTTCATCTGTTACAGCACTAATAGTCACATTCTTAGTATCAAGTTTCAGATAAAGATCCTGCTTTCCAATTACATCATTAGAGTAAGGAGTTGCAGAGATTTCAATGAGTGACTCACCTCTATTTACTACAGTAGAAATAATGTTAATTGGAGATAACATCAGTTCCCCCTTCACATAATCAATAGTACCAACATTTTGTTTTACAATTACATAATCTGTTGGAGAGTTCAATTTAAATAAGAATAATGTACCCTTTTTAAGAGTTGCATCAGGACTATCCCCAAGATAAAGAGTATCTGAATTACCAGCAATTTTAAATCCAGATGATTTGATATTGAATCCAATCTCACCACCATGTGTCCCATGCCCATGGTTCTTGATATGGAATCTATTACCAAAACATATCTCATACTCTGCAAATGAATTCAATACAACACTCAAATCCCTACGCATATTCACAGTAGTGATGTTTGATGTTACAGAAGTATGACTGTTATCAATAATGTTCTGGTATTTACTATACTTAAATCTAGCACCAAACTTATTCAGTTCTGTTGAATCAGCATAACTGATAATATTATTTCTTACTAAACCAGTAACTACTAATGCACTCTGTGATTTGTTTTCATTATAGTAAACAAAGGAATTGGTCTCAACATATAAGTATTTCAAATCAACAATCTCTGGTACAATACCAGCAACTGAATATCTCTTGAGTTCTCGCTTAATATCTGTCTTTACATCAGATGAAAGAAACACACCATTAGTTGGTTTTACACTAATGAAGACCTTACCATATTGTGGAGGTGTTAATTCCTCACCACCAAAAGCAGATACAGATTCTGCTTCAGAATAGATCTTAGGAATCATTGCCTCATAATCTACAGTAGTTACTGCTCTATTCTGTGATGAATAGATTTGTGGTGCATACTTCTTAATAGATTCTATAGATTCAATTTCACCACCACCATAACTGTTAGTATCAACTACCAATGTAGTAATATTTTCTGTAATAGCAGCACCATTATTATTAACTAACTGACCAGCATATCTCAATCTTGAGACATTATTACCATCAGCACCATTAGATACAATATAAGATGCTTCAATTACATTAGGTTCTTGTACTGGTAAACCAAAGATACCATCACCAAATAATACTTCATATCTTTCATTTTCTACTTCTTGTAAGTAGTATACTGGTGATTGACCATCAACTTCAAACAATCCCTTTGATTCTTTATATCTTCTTACAATAGAGGATGAAGATGAATCTCTTACATTAATTCTAAGTAAGTTAGTATCAATACCAGTATTTGCTAAGATATACTTCTGATTAGGAGTACGTGCATTTACATTAAATGATTGTGTAAGATATGAACCTTCATAAACTGTGATAGTATCAAAGATAGCAAGACCATCATCATTCACACCAACTGTAATATCTTCTGGTATTGAGAATGTTAAATTTGTTGCAGCAAAATTAGTAGCAGTTACAGCAACAATACCTGCTTTCAATGTAACAGCAACAGTTGTTGTACCAGTCATATCAACAGCAAAAGATACATGTGCTTTTGCTGCTTTTCTTGGTCTTGGTGTATATCCAATATTCTTTGCTAAGGCAACTATATTTTCTCTTAATGTCGCACTATCAAGAAAGACCTCATTGGTCACCATATTAGCATTATAAGAATTGATGTATGTGTTATATGCTAATACATCAATGATGGTAGACAGATTAGAACCTTCAAAATCATAATCTGTAAAGTCTGAATTCGCACGAAGGTAATCCTTCAAGGAAGTTTTAATCTGATTAAAATCTAAGTTACTGAAGTTTACTAAAGGCATTTACCTAGTGAGCTCTAATGCGAATTGTATGGATTGAGGTTGAATATCAACACCTATGATCTCATAATTAATCTGTACATCAAAAGCATTCTTAAATGTATTAGCATCTACAATTTCAGATCCTAATTCTACCCTAGGTTCATATTTAATCACTGTATTTTCAATTTGTTGTTTAATATTAGATGCAGTAATCTGATCTAATGTTTCAAATAATGATGTATAAACTTCAGATCCCAAATCAGGTTGAAATGGTTTTTCACCAGGTTCAGTTAATATTAAATTACGAATAGAACGTGCTATTGCATTAGCATTTTTCAATCCAATTAAATCACTGTTCAAAGGATTAGATTTAAAAGATGCACTTATATCTTTAAATGGTTTACTTATCCTCTGAACAGGCATTATACTAGCGACTAGGATATGTCTTTATTTATAGGGTTTTTCTTAATTTCTGCTGCTGTCTTCCAGAAGTAAGAATCCTGATCACCTAGTCCATCTTTTTCATAACCACATTCCACTTGATAGACAACTGTAGATACCTTAAAGTCAGGTGTCTTAGGTGTTTCAGGTGTTAATGAGTTATCATAAATTCTTGTTCTATTATTAGGATATAAGCAAAACTGACCATTATCTAATTCAATAAGGTTATGCGACTTATGTTCTGCTGGATTTTCTGAACAAGAGTAATCAACAATATCAGGATCACGATGATAGTTATCTAATGTACAAATATAAGAACCTTTCATGGTCCCATGATTTCTTGTATAAACTTCATAATCCATTGACCCAATGAATTGTTTCGTCACAGCAGTGACCCCATAATCCATACAATTCCAAAACTGAAGGTTTTGTAAGCTCATATCAGGATCAGGTGTTTTAGGTTCGCTTACAAATGCGCTGATAGGTAATTTATCATACATTGCCCCATATTCTGGTAGATAAGTTTCAAAATAAAATGCCCTACCAGGTATAGATTTAGCAGACACCCATACACCTTTTTCAAATTCACCATGACCACTTTGATGATCAGTTAAGTATTCTTTTCGCACCCATACCTCAACAGAAGGTAAGTTCGTAATCAAACAAGACATAGAGAAGAGAGTTTTTCCGCGCTGTTTCTAATTATAACATAAAAAAAAGGGGCACCAGTTAGGCACCCCCCTTGATATCAACGTCCTTGTCCTCTATAACGTTTCTTTGCTTTATTACTGCTAGTAGCAGCATACTTTGTATGTTGCCCTGAACCCTGTCGTGTTTTCTTGGGTTGGGATTCAATAAACACTGAACCTAACAGTGACTTCTTTACTTTAGCCATAATAATACCTCTTAGATAACTCTTGTCTTCTCATGACCCACACGAATACGTGGATCACACCAAATCTCATATCCTGCCTCAATAGCATCTAAAC
>MDTA01030666.1_pt1 | contig 14766 bp, 7 predicted proteins | sample 811151 | NCBI WGS metagenome assembly MDTA01 (sample SAMN05326648, study PRJNA326480) | marine metagenome | isolation source: seawater | place: Indian Ocean: South | collected 2010 | reverse complement strand
CGCAAGGGCGAAAAGCCTCGACTTGCATCTTGGGCTCGAACCGGAACCCCTCGGTCTCTTTGAAACGATCCCTGAAACCTTGGACTTCTTCGATGCCCTCAGGGAAGAGAGCAAAGGCATGGAAGAACTTACCCCTAGGATCGGAGTCAACTACGATTGCTGCCATCTTGCCATCGAAAGGGAAGATGCATCAGTCGGTCTTTCCGCGCTTCTGGATGCGGGCATCCGCGTGAGTAAGCTTCACTTGAGTTCCGCGCTTTCGCTCGAACCCACCGAGAGAAATCTCCGGCAACTCGAGGACTACGTGGAGGAAGTCTACCTTCATCAGGTGATCACCAGCAAGGAGGGAAAAGTGATCGAACGAATCAAGGACCTGGACGTGGCTCTGGAAAAAGCCAAGGACCCCAATTTCTCAAAAGGAGACGAATGGCGGGGGCATTTTCACGTCCCCCTGCATGCATCACCCGGAGAGGGTTTGCGTGATACGCGTTCCCACGTTTTGGCGACCTTGGATTGGTTGAGTGAACACCCGAAAGCCTGCGCTCATCTGGAGATGGAGACCTACACCTGGGAAGTCTTGCCCGCCAAGCTTCGCTCGGATTCGGTCATCGAACAGGTCGCTCGGGAATACCAATGGACCTTGGAGGCTCTTGGTGAAAGAGGGTTGGACAATCGCCAGAGACCCGAATCAAAAAAATGAGCTTGCTTGGGCATCTGCTTGCTTTGGGACGGGTTTCGAACCTACCCACGGTCTGGTCCAACGCATGCGCGGCCTATGTTTTCAATGCATCGGTCGGGCCGACCTTGCGGGCCATGCCTTCCCTTTCGGCTATCAATCCGTGGGAGGATTCGACCCTGCCTTTCCTGCTTCTTGGGGCGAGCTTGGTCTATATGGGCGGATGCACGCTCAACGATGCGGTCGATGAGAAATTCGACGCCTTGCATAACCCTGACCGACCCATTCCTTCGGGCGCCCTTTCCTCCTCCGCGGTTTGGATGATCGGCCTTGCCGAACTGGTCCTGGGAGCTTGGGCGATGATTGAAGGTGCCGGCTGCTCGGCGCTTTGGGTCGTCCTTTTGCTCATCGCCCTGCTGGCTTACGACCTGCTCCACAAAAAATGGAAGGGGAGTTTCATCCTCATGGGAAGTTGTCGTCTTTTCTTATGGGCAGGGGCTGCAACCGCGGGTGGAATGACGGCCATCGCACCTCAAACTTGGATTTGGGGCCTTGCCCTGATGGCCTACGTAATGGGAATCACCATCCACGCCCGAGAAGAAGCGTCCGACCGCTCGGATGCGCACCGTTTGAGCGTCGTCCCACTCTTCGCCACCCCTCTGGTGGCTCTGGTGGCCTTGGTCTATTGGAACAACCTGGATCCAATCCGGGTTTTTCTGGTGAACCTGAGCGGTTTGTTGGCGGCGTGGATTGCCCTGGGGGCCATCCTACGCATGAATGAAGGACGTAAAGGGTGCATCGGAGATGGAGTATCCCGTTTGCTTTCAGGCATTTGCGCACTGGATGCAACCGTTCTTGCATTCGTCGCCCCCATGCTTGCCGGTCCGGTGCTTCTGGGAGTTTCTTTGTCCCAAATCCTGCAAAAGAGGTTTGCGGCAACCTAAGCTTGCCTTAAGATGGTTTCTCATAATGCCCTCCACCTATTCCACCATTCGTCGCAACATTCGGCTGGATGCCACTCACTCGGTTTACTTCACCAAGGATTCGTTTTCCGCATCCAACGACACGTTGGCCGACATCCTCCAACCGCACCGGAAAGGCGAACGCACCAAGACCTTGGTTTATTTGGACGAAGGCATTTTGGACGGCAACCCGAACCTCCGCGACCAAATCGAGAGTTATTTTCGCTCCCGCGACGACCGATTGAATCTGGTCTGTCCTCCCGTTTTCATCCGCGGCGGAGAGGCCGCCAAGAACGACCTGTCCCTGGTTGAGAAGATTTGGTCCGAGCTCAATGAGCATTCCATGTGCCGGCATTCCTACGTTATCGTCATCGGAGGCGGAGCCGCATTGGACCTGGTTGGCTTTGCGGCTTCCACGGCCCACCGAGGCATCCGACTGATTCGTTTTCCCACTACCAGTCTGAGTCAGGGAGACGGAGGAGTTGGCGTAAAGAACGGGATCAATTTCTTTGGAAAGAAGAATTGGGTGGGCACCTTCGCCGTACCCGATGCGGTGGTCAACGATTTCCGCTTTCTTCGTAGCCTGCCCGCTTCCCAAAAACGCGCCGGATACGTGGAGGCCATCAAAGTTGCCCTGATCCGCGATCGCTCGTTTTTCGAGCAGATCGAAGAGCGGGCGGACGAATTGGCGGGTTTTGATGAAAATGCCATTGAGCACGTCATTCGCAAAAGCGCCGCTCTGCATCTGGACCATATCGCCACTTCCGGCGACCCGTTCGAAAAGGGTTCCGCACGTCCCCTTGACTTCGGACATTGGGTCGCTCACAAGCTCGAACAAATTTCAGACTTCAGAATCGGCCACGGAGATGCCGTGGCCATTGGTTTGGCCGTCGACCTGACTTATTCGGCGAAGATCGGCCTGATCAAAAGGTCCTCGACCGAGCGATGCCTCCGCCTGTTGGAAAAATTGGGTTTTCGGCTCTTCGACGAACTGCTCGTGTCTCTGAGCGAAAACCAAACCGAAGTTATCCTTGACGGACTCGAGGAATTTCGGGAGCACTTGGGCGGAGAGCTGACCATCACTTTGCTGCAGGGAATCGGCGAAGGGGTCGAAGTGCACGCCATGGACAAGGAGAAAATCCTCGAATCCGTCGACGATCTCCGGGAAAGGCAAATTGCCCTGGGCAAAATCTAGGCAATGAACTACGGGGAGGGAGAACAATGCCCTCGAGCCGTGGTGCTCAACGTTGTGGGGCTGTGTCGTCGACACCTTGGCCCGGATACGCCCCGCCTCACTTCACTGGCGCGCTCGAAAGCCGGCGGGGAGCGTCTCATTCGACCCGCATTTCCTGCCCTAACCTGCTCGGCTCAGGCCACCTATCTTACCGGAAAGACTCCCAGCGAGCATGGAATCGTAGGCAACGGATGGTATGACCGCACTCTCAACGAACACCATTTCTGGAAGCAGTCCAATCAACTGGTCCAGGGAGAAAAACTTTGGGAATCCATTCGCCGGGACAGGAAGGACTTCCGGTGCGCCAAGCTTTTCTGGTGGTACAACATGTATTCCTCCGCGGATTATTCGATTACGCCTCGTCCCCTATACGGATCCGATGGCAATAAGGTTTTCGACGTCCACAGCCAACCCTTGGAGCTACGACACAAGATCAAGAGGGATTTGGGGGAATTCCCCTTCCCCTCCTTCTGGGGCCCGACCGCCGGAATCGACTCATCGCAGTGGATCGCGGAATCAGCCCGATGGATCGAGGAACGTCACCAACCCGACCTATCGCTCGTCTATCTGCCCCATCTGGATTATGACCTTCAGCGCTTCGGGCCGAATGATCCCAGAATCAAGACGGCGCTCCGGGCCATCGATGAGGTCGCCGGCGATCTCATCGACTTTTTCGAAGAACGGCGGGTTCGGGTGATCGTCCTCTCCGAATACGGAATAACCGAGGTGAGGCGAACGATCCACCCAAATCGAGAGTTCCGCCACCAAGGATGGTTGAGGATCAAGGAGGAGTTCGGTCTCGATGCGATCGACTGCGGGAGTTCCCGGGCCTTTGCCCTGACCGATCATCAGATTGCCCACGTCTATCTCCCTCAGGCGGATGCGAATCTTCGCGGAAAAGTTCGGGCCTGCCTGGAATCCATGGATGGGGTGGCCGCCGTTCTCGAAGGCGAAACCAAGCGAAAGGCGGGCCTGGATCATCCACGAGCCGGTGATTTGGTCGCCCTTGCCGAGGAGGACGCTTGGTTCGCTTATTATCATTGGGAGGACGACGAACGAGCCCCCGAGTTCGCCCGATGCATCGACATTCACCGTAAATACGGATACGATCCGGCCGAGCTTTTCTTCGATCCGAAGATCCGCCTACCCAAACTTCGGGCGGCTCGCAAGCTCCTGGCCAAGAAGATGGGGTTTCGCATCCATATGGATCTGATCCCTCTGGACGCCGGCTTGGTCAAGGGAAGTCATGGGGTGATTCCCCGAGACGAAAACGATTGGCCGATCCTTTTCGGCGAAGGTCTTCCGGAATCCGGAGAAAGCATCGAAGCGACCGAGGTTCGCGATCTTCTCCTGAATCTCTTCTCTCGGTAGGTTATTTTTTTTGATTTTGGTAGGTTTTATCTTGCTCCCTGCCTTGGGTATAAGTTCGTATTGTGTCCCTTGGACCTTTGGTTGTAGAACCACCCTTTACACGAACCCTCACCGACCTGCAGAAAAACATGAGCGAAAACAACGAAAACGATGAAAAAATGGCACGCGAGTTAGTCGAAGCCTACGAACGAATCAAGGAACAGGTTCACCAAGTGATTGTCGGACAGGATGCAGTCTTGGAACAATTGCTCATTGCCATGCTGGCACGGGGCCATTGCCTCCTCGAAGGTGTTCCCGGATTGGCCAAAACCCTGATGATTCGATCTCTTGCCCAAGCCATCGACTTGGGTTTTCGCCGAATCCAATTCACCCCCGACCTGATGCCTGCGGACATAACCGGAACGGACATCATCCAAGAGGACAAGCAAAGCGGTCACCGCGAGCTGATTTTTGAGAAGGGCCCCATATTCAGCCAAATCATTCTGGCCGACGAAATCAACCGAACCCCACCCAAAACTCAGGCCGCGTTGCTCGAGGCCATGCAGGAACACTCCGTCACCATTGGCGGTAAAACCTACGATTTGGACCAGCCTTTCTTCGTTCTCGCCACGCAAAATCCAATCGAACAGGAAGGAACCTACCCATTGCCTGAAGCGCAACGCGACCGCTTCATCTTTCAGGTCTTGGTGGAATACCCTTCCCGGGAAGAGGAACGCGACATCATCAAACAAACCACCTCCACCTTCGAGTCCAAGCTCAAGCCGGTGATTGACGGCCCCACCCTCTTGCGCTGTCAGGAAACCGTCCGTAAGGTTCCGGTTCCGGATCACGTTTACGACTTCATTCTCGATCTCGTTCGCATGGCTCGGCCAAAGGAAGACCAGGCCGCTGACTGGGTGAAAGATCTGATTGACTGGGGACCGGGTCCTCGAGCCTGTCAGCAGTTGGTGCTCGGCGCCAAGGTGCGGGCTCTTCTGAACGGCCGTTTCGCCGCCAAAGTGGAGGACGTCAAGGCACTGGCCCATCCGGTTCTACGGCACAGGATTGTTCCGACCTTCAATGCGGAGGCGGAAGGGATCACCGTTGATTCCATCATCGATCGGTGCATCGAAGCGGTTCCGGAAAGTAAGGAAGCGGTCCTTTAGGAAAGACATTTTTTCGCCTCATGGCCTCGGTCACGGATTACCTGCACCCCAAGGACTTGGCTCGCCTGGCGAACCACCAGGTCTTGGCCAAGCGTGTCGTCGAAGGATTTTGTTCCGGATTGCATCGCTCCCCGCACAAGGGTTTCAGTGTGGAGTTCAAGCAACACCGCCCATACGTTCCCGGGGATGAGATTCGCCACATCGACTGGAAAGTCTTCGGCAAAAGCGACCGCTTCTACATTCGGGAATATGAGGAGGAGACAAATCTGCGGTGTAACCTGCTCCTCGATGCAAGCGGTTCCATGGACTACCGGGGCACGCGATCCGAGAACCGCTCGAAACTGGATTACGCTTCGCGCTTGGCCGCGTGCCTCTCCTATATGATGCTCAGGCAGACCGACAGCGTTGGACTGATTACCTTCGACACCAAGGCCCGGAAAATTCTACCTCCACGGGGAAGACCCGCTCACGTCAGTAACCTGATTGGGGTTTTGGAAGAAACAAAACCAGGAGGAGAGACCGACCTCGGCGCAGTCTTTCACGAATTGGTACCCAAGCTCAAACGACGAGGATTGGTCGTAATCATATCCGACTGTTTCGCCGAAGTCGAATCCCTGATGAAAGGCTTGGCTCATTTTCGCCACGCCAAGCACGACGTTCTTATCTTTCAGATTTGGGACCCCGACGAACTCGACTTTCCCTTCCGTCAATGGACTCGTTTCGATTGCCTCGAACAAGCCGAGCGGAAACACACCGTCGATCCCAACCACCTTCGTCAAGCCTATCTCGAAAACCTGCGAGTTTTCAGGGAAGACCTTACTCAAGGTTGTCACCGAAACCGAATCGACCTCGTACCCATGACCACGGACCAGCCCTATGCGGAAGCCCTGAGTCATTACTTGGCAATGCGTAAAAGGGGAGTCCGCCCGTCCCGCTGATGAATTTCCTCAACCTTGGATTGGCCTTGGGGGCTGCAGCCTTTCTGATCCCTCTTCTTATTCATATCTTCAACCGAAGCCGTTTTCGGGTCGTCCAGTGGGGAGCGATGCATCTTTTGGAATCCGTTTTACGAGTGAATCGCAAGCAGGTACAGCTCGAACAAATCATTTTGCTGATCATTCGATGCGCCATACCCATTCTGCTCGCACTCTGTTTGGCTCGCATGGTGGTGACCGACTGGAGCGCTTTCATTCACCGCATTCTGCTCCCTCTGTCCGCGCTGGGATTTCTCATCATGGTCGCCCTTTTTCCCAAGTTCGGAAAGATTTTCGGCCTCCTTTGCGCGGTCTGCCTGCTCTATGGGCTCGCCGGAGAATTCGGCCTAGTGGGGGGTGGGTATGCCGGGAAAAACGTAACCAGCGAATCCATGGAAATCCCTTCGTCCTCAGTGGTGCTCCTCGATGACAGTTTTTCCATGAACGCCAATGGGGGGTTTGCAAAAGCAAGCGCCTTCACGGAAGGCTTTTTGAAGAAACTTCGCAAAGGCTCGGAAGCTTCGGTGGTGAGGATGGGGGGAAGCCCCTCACCTCTCTTTCCCAAGCCCACCTCCGAAACGGAAACCCTTGGGGAAAGATCCGGTCAACTCCTCGCATCCTATGATCGGTTGGACTTGGCGGGAGCTATGGAAAGCGGTCTTGCCACGGTTTCAAAGGGAATCAACGCCAAACGCGAACTCATCGTACTTTCGGATTTCAGAAAATCGGATTGGGCGGACACCGGCAGTTCGTTCCTCAACCTGAAAAAGCGAATGAAGGCAGAGCCTCTCAAACCTGTCCTCACCTTTATCGACGTGGGAGGACCCGCGGAGGAAAATCTCTCCGTTGAGAAAATAGAGCTTTCGGCCCATTCAATCGGAATAGGCCAAAAAGTACTGATCCGGGCGGAATTGCGCAACCATGGCGCGGCCAGATACGAAGGAGATCTTGTGGTTCGGCTCTTTCTTAACGAAGAAAGCGAACCCGTGGATGAAACCGCGGTTTCCCTGGATCCCGGCGAAACCGGACAAGTGCTTTTCGCCTACAAGTTCGAAGAAGCGGGCTCGAGCGTTCTGACCGTTGAAATCGGCGCCAAGGATGCGCTTGACGAAGACAACCGAAGGTCCGCGTCGCTGACCGTTTTGGATCGGATCGGAGTTCTCCTCATTGATGGCTCCACTTCCGAAGAATGGCTCAGTGGTGAGACCGATTTTCTCAAGCTCGCCCTTACGCCCTTTGAGGAGGACCGCAAAGGCAAGAATCTCGAAACCAAAGACCTGATCGAGGCAAAGGTCGTGGAGTTGGGCAACTTCAACCCATCTCGTGATCTCGCCGATGATACCAAGGTGGTGGTTTTAGCCAATGCCGAAAAACTCGAGGAGGCTCAGGCCGAAGCCCTCCTTTCCTTCACACTCAATGGAGGAGGACTTTGGATTTGTCATGGGGATCAGGTGAATGCGGAGTGGTACAACCGTTCCCTTGGCCCGGATGGCAGCAATCTTCTCCCCCTGCAACTTCGTAACCTTGGTGGAAGCCTGACCGACGATTCCATACGCACTCGCGTAGTGGCCGCTCATTTTGATCATCCCGCTCTTTCGCTTTTCAACGATCCGCGGAACGGGAATTTGGCTGATGCCGACGTCTGGAGATGGCAAAGGCTGGAGGAACCCCAAGACCTCATGGAAAAGGAAACGACCATCCTCGCTCGCTTCGAAACCGGAGATCCTTTTCTGGCCGAAAGAAAAATCGGCAAGGGATTGGTTATGCAAATGTCAACGAGTGCGGATGGGGACTGGAATAACTTTCCGGTGCGCGCTTGCTTCCTCCCATTGATTCAGCAGATTGCCTCCTATTTGGCCAACCAGGTAACCCCACCACGCAACCTACCCACGGGATCGACCATCACTCATTACTTGCCCGAAAGCAAGGCGGGTTCATCCGTAGAAATCCTCTGCCCCAACGGTTCCGTCGTTCAATCCAGAGCAGTCCGGCGCGGGTCTCAGTCGGTGGTCGAATTCCCCAACACCCGTCAGCCCGGAGTTTATCAAATTTCCGGAAGTGAGTTTGGGCCGATCAAATTCGTCGCCAACGCCTCACCCAGCGAATCAATGCTTGGAAGGATCGATCGGGAGGAAATTCGAGAACGCCTGGCAAGCCTAACCGAAACCGTTGATTTCATCGAAACTTCGGAGGCCAACCCATTGACCAAATACCTTGAAATCGATAGCGCTCGAACCTTTGGTCGGGAAACTTGGAAACTTCTTCTTGGGGTCGTTCTCGGTCTGGTCTTGCTGGAATTGATCCTGCAGCGCATCTTCGGAAGGGGGCGAGGGTGAATTCATCCGTCACCACCTTTTCCTTTGCGGGTGACCTGGATATCATCTGGGTAGCGGGGATCGCAATCGGTTTATCCATCCTGTCATGGTGGCTTTATCGCCTCGAAACAAAAAGAGAGGCAAGCCCTCCCCTGGACAAGCTCTTGCCTATTCTGCGCGCTCTCGCTGTTGCCTTGATCGTGATGATTCTCGCCGGTCCAACCCTCAGCAAAATAAGCAGGGAGGGTGAACTGGGCAAAGTGTTCGTGTTCCTGGACGGTTCCGAAAGTATGTCGATTAGGGACAAGCATATGTCTCCGGGCAGGAAATTGCTTTTGGCGGAAAAGCATGGATGGCTACCCAAGGATCAGAATTTGCTCGACCCTACCCTTCATGATGCCGCCGATCTTCTCGCCGATGCCCGCACGGAAATCGACCAGAGGCTTCAAGAAACCGAGCCCGATCTCAATGACCTCAGGTTAGACTTTATCAGGAAGGTCGATCGGGCGGCTGGCATGCTGGCCCAAAAAAGATACGAACTTCCTCCGTCTTCCGAAAAGCCATCCGTCCTCAAACACGAACTTTGGCTTGATCTCCAAGGTTCCGCAATTCGCGATCTCACGGGAAACGACAAATTCAAGAGCGAAGAGCCTGACTTCATTGGGTATCTCAAATCTGCGGAAAGTCCCATGAACGCCGGAGATAATTACGGGAGAAAAATAAGCGCCCTGATCATCCCTCCCGAGGATGGAGAATACGTTTTTTGGATTTATGCGGACGACGAATGCGTCCTTCGCCTGAACCCGGCGGGTCAAAGAACGGAAGGGGCTCGTGAAATCCTGAAGTCCCCAGACTACACGCAAGCCGTATGGCAGGAAAACCGTCGCTCCAAGCCCATCCCCCTTCAGGCCAATCAAAGATATTACTTCGAAATTCTCCACAAGGAGGGAAGCGGTGATGATTTTTGCGCGGTCGGCTGGACGTTGCCAAGCGGGAGGATGGAACGCCCCATACCCGGTCGCCGGTTCGTTTCACCCGCAGGTGGGCGGCAGGAAAGCTTCGACGACCTGCGCTCTCGAATCGAAGCCGATTTGATTCAGTCGGCCAAAGCTCTCCAAGCACCTCGGGATGAGGAAATGAAAACCGATTTCGCAGGTTCATTGAAAAGTCTTTCGGAAACGGCTCGGATTCATGAAATTCGTCTTCGCAGAACCTTTGATTACTACGCGGAAAGGCAAGCCCGCAGCGATAGCGTAGGGATTCGAGACGCCATTCTCGCCTTCGATCAATCGGCTCGCTGGCAAAGGGCGGTTCGTCTTCTCAACAAGCGGGATAGCGGGATTCTCAAACAGCTTGAGAAGACCCATCTTCTTGAAGTGCGTTCGCTCAGTGATTTCGATTCACGGCGCCTTTGGGACAATTCGGATCAGTCCTCCCCTCCGAATGACTTTGGTGATTGCCCGGAAACCCGGAGAACCGACTTGGCTTCCTCAGTCCATGCGGTCACCAAGAACCGAACCGGAAATAACCAAAAAGATGGACAAAATCCACCTTCCGCGGCGGTTATCCTATCCGATGGTTTCCATAATTCGGGAGCATCTCCCTTGGAAGCGGCCAAGCTTCTTGCCTCCCGGGACATTCCCATCCACACGATTGGTCTGGGCAGTGAACTTTCACCTCCGGACCTCGCGGTGCTTATGGTCGAACATCCGGCGAAGATTCTCAAGGATGACCGCCTCCGCGGATCCATCATCATCAAAGACGAGCTCAGACCGGGAACCCCCTTTAAAGTCTCCATCGAAGACGAAAACGGTTCGGTTGTCTGGGAGGAAAAGTTGATTGGGAACAAACAGAGCAGAAGGAAAGTCGATTTTGATTTTTCCATCGAAAGCATGGTGGAGGAGCGCATGTCCGAACTCGGTTTGGACCGAAGCGTTGTGGTCAACGCCCTTCCCTTCCGCATGAAAGCCCGGGCTCATCCGGTCGAGGGAGAAGCCAGAGAGGACAACAACGAAAGAAGCCTTCGTTTTGATGCGATTACCAAAAGAAACAGGCTGCTGATCATAGACGGAAGACCCAGATGGGAAACGCGTTATCTTCGCAATCTCTTCCAGCGGGATGAGCGATGGGAAGTATCTCTGGCCGTGGCCGGGCCGGGAGCTTCCACAGATTCGCTTCCGAGAGGCGCGGGAACGGATGCCTTTCCCGAAGACAGACGAACCCTCTTTGCCTTCGACCTCTTGGTTCTGGGCGAAATCTCTCTCGAGCTCTTCAAGCCGGAAGAACTCGAATGGATCAGAGACTTCGTGGCCAGCCGAGGGGGCGGCCTAATTCTAATTGACGGTCCGCGTCAAAAGTTCCGAAACTACGCCAAGGACCAAGAGCACCCCATCTCCTCCTTGCTTCCCGTCAAGTGGGTCGAAGGCAGTCCCGAGAGGCTCGCTCCTCATTCCATGACCCTGACCGAAAGGGGCTTGGCGACCCAAGCTCTTTTTCTTCATCCGAAAGCGGAAAGAAACGCCGAGCTTTGGAGTTACCTTCCCCTTCCCGGCTGGGTCTCCCCCTCCCAAGCGCTTCCGGGAACCGAAGTTTTTCTGGAGGCCAAGCTCGACGCAAAGGGGGAAGACAAAGTTCCCCTTCTGGTCACCCGACAAGCCGGAGCCGGGAAGGTTCTTTACGCAGGATTTGACGGCACCTGGCGATGGCGACTTGAAGTGGCTGACGAGTACCACTTGAGATATTGGAATCAGGTCGCCTCCTGGATCATGGAGCAACCCTTCGCCGTGCGGGACGATTTCGTGTCCATTGATCCGGGTTCCTCCAGTTACCGGCCGGGAGAATCGGCGGAGATGCGCATTCGCGTACGCAATCGGGAAGGGAAGCCTCTGCAGGATCAGGATGCCCTTGTCGAGGCTTTGGTCTGGCGAGGCGACAAGGTCATCGCCACCGTTCCCATGAAGCTAGAACCTCAGTCCGGCGGACTCTTTTTGGGCGAAACGCCGGCTCTTCTTTCCGGGAGACATGAAGTGACGGTTCGAGTGGATGGCGTTTTTCAACCTGAGGAATTACTCAGCCGAGCGGAATTTCTCGTCGAAGAGCCCGACAGCCCCGAACTGCAAAACCTTACTTGTAATGAGGAGATGCTTCGGAAAATGTCTGAGTTCTCGGGAGGAACTTACCTCCGTGAAGAACAGATCGATCGACTGAATGCCTTGCTTAGACCCGTCAGCTCGGGACGCCTGGTAAAAAATGAGATCGCCTTGTGGCAAAGCTATTGGTGGTTTGTTCCCATCATATTATTACTGGGCTTGGAACTTTTCCTAAGAAAAAGAGCGGGCATGCTTTAACTGAAAGAAAAAGGCAACCATGAGTGTTCAATTGGATCCAATCATAAGAAAAAAATTAAGGGATTTCGGCAGACGGCGCCTCAAGCTTATTTTTCTGCGGGGACTTTGCTCCGGCGTAGTCAGTCTCTTGGCGGTCTTTTCCTGCATCGCCCTGGTCGACTACCTCACCCAAGCCCGAATTCCCGATGACTTAAGATCGGTCATATCCTATTGCGGGTATCTCGTGGTCTTCCTCGCCATCTGGAAAACCTGCGCCCGCCTCTTGTTGCACCTTCCGGGTCAAAGGCAAATGGCCCGACTCATCGAACAAACCTCCCCGGAATTTCACGAAGACCTGCTTTCAGCGGTTGAACTGGGCGGAGAAGAAGCGCGAATCGCGGATTCCGAGGCTTTCCGCAATCTCGTTCAGAAAGACGTTGCCTCTCGGATCAAAGATCTCGACGTCACCCAAATTCTCCCGATTGCCCGGCTTCGCCGTTGGCTTTTTTCGACCGCAGGCCTGGTGGCCCTCATCATCGGGCTTCTCACCATCCCCGAGTTCGGCATGCAATTCCAGCGTCTCTTTGGTCGGGCTCTTCTTCCGGGAGCAAACATCGCTCCGGTCACCGACCTGCAGGCAACCATCCTGGCCCCATTGGATTCGACCCGCATGACCCCCCGCAACGAGCCTTTGCGATTTCTCGTGGAAATCGATGGGGAGCGCGAGGACCTTGGACGGATTGAAATTCAAACGAGAATGCTAAACAAAAGGCAAAGCCCCTTGGTCATGTCGCCTAGGCAAAACCGAAGGTTTTCCGTCGATTATAACGTTGGCCGGGAACCCTTTGAGTTTCGTATTCTTGAAGATGGCGCCCCAATTGCCATGAAATGGGGCTCGGAACTTTCCCAATGGTTCAACATGGAGGTCGCTTCCCGACCTTACGTCATCTCCTACGAAAAGACCTATACCTATCCCTCGTACACCAGACTGGAACCGAGCTCCTCAAATGATCAGCGAGGAGACTTGCAGGCTTGGGAAGGAACCGTCGTGGAACTTTTGCTTCATACCAACCAAGCGGTAGGCAGCGGACAGCTCAAACTTGATTTGGTGGGTGCCGAAAGCTCTCCCGTACCGCTTGAACCAGTTTCCGGAGGGATGGGTTTAAGAGCGGAAATTCCTCTGCTTCGATCAGGAACTTATCGCGTGGTTGAAGTGCGATCGACCGATACGGGGTGGAACGGCAAGCCCTCTCAGGCCTTCGAAATCATTGCGCAACCCGATGAATCGCCGCAGATTCGGATTGTCGATCCGAAAGAGCGCTCTCTTCTTCTTGCAACCGACGATATCCTGCCGCTTTCCTTCTACGCCCAGGATGACCTTGCATTGGAAAGCATTGCCTATCTCGTTCGGGTAAACAATCGGCCCTGGATCAAGTTCGATTTGCCTGGCATTGAACAACCCATCGACCGAAAAGAAGCTTTGGCTCAGTTCGATCTCGATCTGCTGAAGCTAAAATTAAACCCCAACGACAAGGTGTTGGTCAAATTCGTCGCAAAGGATCGCAAGGGGACTCATTCCGAATCGGAAACTCTTGAGTTATCCATCATATCCAGGGACCTCGACCTTTCGGCGACCGAGGTTCTGAAATTGGAATCCATGATGGTGAACGGACTTCGAGAGCTTTCCTATGCGGCCGAATCTCGGTCCAAGGAAGGAAACGCCCTCTCCAAGTCCTTCAAGGAAAAGCGTTGGGTCGGACCCACGGGCAATCTTCGGGAAACGGCGCTTTCAATACGCGAAGAAGCCGAGCTCCTTTACGAAAAATCTCTTGCGGTCCTACCTGCAATGCCCCGAGGCGCGAACTCCTTTGAAATCTCCTTCCTGGCTCGAGCGGTCAATGGCTTGGTTCATCACCAAGCGGATCAAGCCCTCCTGGAGGCTGACTTGGTGAGTGATGCCGCGGATCCTAAGGCGAAAGAAGCCGCAATCAGAGCATTTCAGACCAAACTCAATGAGGACAAGAACCGGCTTGGCAATCTTCGCAACGTGTCTCAGGACAACTTGGACCACCAGATTCGAGCAGTGGGCGCGGGTTACTTAAGCAAACTTCTTCAAAACCAAAAGGACTTGGTCGAATCCATAAAGAAAACCTTCAACGCTCGGGTGGTTGCCCGCAGGCAAGAGGTTTCCTTCAAACATTGGCAAGTAATCGCAAAACTTTTCAAGCTTGGTAGAAGCTCCTTTCAGGGTCCCATGAAAAACGTCGAGCGGATGGAAGCTTCGGTCAAGGAAGCAATTGAGTCCGAGTCTCCGGATCCGGGAAAAATTTCTCAGGAAATATCAACGTGGAATGAGAGGCTGCGCCAATTCGAAAATCAGCTTTTGGGCATGCTTCGTGGGAATGTCAGGAATTTCAAGTCATCCAGACAAAACCTGATTTGGAACGTAAACGCCTCCTGGGAAGAGATCAGCGAACTGCACCGTCGGTTTTCCCAGTACGAAAACGATACCCAAGACAACGATCCTTTGATTAACTTGATTGGCCAAAGACAAATCCCTTCAGTCGTTGCGTCCTTGCAAGGACGAGCCCGACTGGAAGAGCGACGGAAAGACGCAGACTCCCGATTCGTCAAGGATCTCGGACAATTTGCAAGAGGCCTGAGGAGGATGGGAGACGCTCTTCGCCTTCAGCTCCATGAGAACGAAAGACCCATTGGGCAAGCGGAGGGGTTCAGGGAGATGACCGGCCTGCTGCGCATTAT
>MDTA01126371.1_pt1 | contig 14767 bp, 13 predicted proteins | sample 811151 | NCBI WGS metagenome assembly MDTA01 (sample SAMN05326648, study PRJNA326480) | marine metagenome | isolation source: seawater | place: Indian Ocean: South | collected 2010 | reverse complement strand
TTATATTCTTGAATAACTTCTTCTTGAGATTTAATTGGTTTATTTAACATAACATTTACTTCATTATGTATATGAATTAACCATTTAACAAATTCTTCTTTATCATCTAAAACTTCTTCTACGGGATATTTTTTTAAATTTTGAGAATAGTGATAAGCACACTTTTCACATGGAATAACAAATTGTAAATTATTGAAGAATTTAGCATGATATTCTTTATGTTTACTTGTTGGTTCTTTTGGATAATTAAAAGTGATTGAGTGTAAGAATTTCCAAGCACCAGGTCCCCATAATTCAGGATGCATTATAATAAATAAAACAAAATAATAAAATTCTTTTACCACTTAAGATTTACTATCTAAATTTAATTTAAGGAAACACAATGTATTGTAATAATTGTGGAAATTATGGTCATTTATATAGACATTGTAAATTACCCGTATTGAGTTATGGGATTTTAGCATTTACTCTTAATAAAGAAACTTCAGAAAAGAAACTCTTAATGATACAAAGAAAAGATTCATTATGTTACATAGAGTTCATAAGAGGTAAATATACTTTAGATAATATAGATTATATTAAGATTCTTTTACAAAACTGTTGTCAGAATGAATTAAATAAATTAAAAAACATGTCTTTTGATGAATTGTGGTTAGATTTATGGACACAGAGTGAAAATTTAAATGAAAGAACAAAAAAAGAATATAGTAAAAGCAAGAATTCTTTTGATAAGCTCTGTAAATTAGAAAAAGATAATCTTTACACTTTAATAGATGATATAAAAACTAAATTCTTAACACCGGAGTGGGAATTTCCTAAAGGTAGGAGAAATCATCAAGAATACAATAAAGACTGTGCTATCAGAGAATTTAAAGAAGAGACTGGTATAAATTATGATGATATAAATATTATTCAGAATATATCGCCAATTATAGAAGAATATTATGGGAAAAATAGTGTTAAATATAGACACGTGTATTATATAGCTCAATATATTGGTAATAAAAAGGAACATCTTATTAATAAAGAATGTTATGAACAATATTCAGAAATAAATGATATTCAGTGGTTTACAAAAAGTGAATGTATTTCTAAAATCAGAGAAGGAAATGATAGTAAAAAAAGAATTATAAATGATATCTTTGAGTTTATAGAGAATTATAGTGAAGATTTTATTATGATAAAATAATATCTACTTTAAATTAAATGGACTCAGATATAAAATTATTAAATGATCTTTTAAAAAAAACTCTTAAAGAATGTATATCCGAATATAAGAACAATAGTTTCTATGATTTATATTCTTTGTATGATAAAATAAAAGAAGATTTGGAATCGGTAAATAAAATAGATACAATCAAAGAAAAAGAAAAAATAATAAAAGAAGGTAAAATTTTAAAAAAAAGTATTCATTATAAATTATCATTATGTAAAGCTATTAAGAGAATAATAGATGATAAAAAAGTAAGTAAAGATGAAATAGACGAATGGATGAAAAATGATGATTTTAAGGACTTTCCCTTTAAATCAAATGATTTTAGTGAAAAGATTTATGAAAAAAAAGAATTTAGAATGTTTGAACTTCAGAGAGAGTCTTCGGGTATTCAGAATAAATGTCAGAATTTGTCTTTTGAGACAGCTCCTCATCAAATGTTCTTAAAAAATTTCATGAATAGAGAAAGTCCTTATAAAAGTATTCTTTTATTTCATGGCGTAGGTGTTGGTAAAACTTGTTCAGCAATAACTATATCGGATGCTTTTAGAGATATTTATTCTCGTAAAGATAAAAGAAGTATTATCTTAAGCTCAAAAAATATACAAATTGGATGGAAAAAGACTATCTTTAATCCTGGATTAAAAGAAGAACAATGTACTGGAAAAGTATTCTTAAATAGAAATATAAAAACAAAAAGAGAATTAAATAGATTAGTCAAAGAATATTATGAATTAATGGCTTATCAATCATTTGGTAATTTTGTTCAGAGATTAATACAGAGTTCTAAAATGAAATATCCTGAATTAATTGGAGAAGAATTAGAAAAAAAGGTTATAGATGAATACTTTTCAGGGAGACTTTTTATAATAGATGAAGTTCATAATTTAAGAGATGAAAGTGAAAGCGATAAAGATATGAAAAACTCACTCTTAATGATACAGAAAGTTCTTAAATACTCTCAAAATATGAGGTTAGTTTTACTATCAGCAACACCTATGTATAATAGAGCAACTGAAATAGTTCCTTTATTAAATTTATTATTATTAAATGATGATAAAGAAGTTTTATCACAAAAAGATGTCTTTAAAAATGGTTCATTAACTAAAAAAGGAAGAAAACTTATACAGAAAGCTTGTCAAAGTTATGTATCATATTTAAGAGGTGAAGATCCTAATACTTTTCCAATAAGATTATATCCAAATGAATTAGATAAAGAAGATAAACCATCATTATACAAGAAAGGTATTAAGAATGATTGTATTATGAATAATCTTAAATCTCCGGGTATAGATATATTTGATAATAAGATTTCAGATAAAAATAAGATTAAATTTTTAGAATTATATGGTTCTCCAACTCATAATTATCATAAATATATCTATGATCTTGCTGAACAAAGGATATTAATGAAATATGAAAAAAGTGATCAGAAAGATATTCTTCAGATTCAGGATAATAATGTATTATCACAGATCTCTAATATGGTTTATCCTGTACAAGATAATAGTTTATCAAGAGAGTTATCGGGTAATTCAGATTTAAGTAGGGAATTAAGTACAAATAGATCATCATTAGATTCTCAAGATATTGATCCTATGAAATGTTATGGTGGCAGAGGATTAAAGAATTCTTTTACAAGGAGAGTTTCAGGAAATAAAGTTTCATATAAATATAAATCTCATTTATTAACAGATAAAAAAGAGGCACCTTTTTTAGATAAGGATGTTATTGGTGATTATTCACCAAAAATAAAGACTATCTTAGACTTAATAGAAAAGACGGATGGTATAATATTTATTTATTCTTATTGGATAAAATCGGGTGTTATTCCTTTAGTTTTAGCACTTGAACAAAACGGATATAAAAAGTTTTCAGGTGAAAAAATACTAGATTATCCCGAATGGAATGGTAGTAAATGGAGAAATGGTGATAGAAATATGAAAAGAGAACCAATAAGTTATGATGGAATCAAAAAGAGTAATGTTGTGGGTGATTTTCATCAGGCGAAATATATGGTTATTGCTGGCGATAGTGAAAAATTATCTAACAAAATGGAAGAAGAACTCAAAATAGCTACTTCAGCCGAAAATAAAGATGGACGTCAGATAAAAGTTATTATTGGTTCAGTTGTTGCTAGTGAAGGTATAGATTTTAAAAGAATTAGATCATTGCATATATTAGAACCTTGGATTCATCTGAATAGATTAGAACAAACTATTGGTAGAGGTATACGTTTTTGTTCTCATGGTGATCTAGATGAAGAAGATAAAAATGTTCTTATTTATTTACATGCTACTTATAATCATAAAGATAAAGAAACAATTGATTCATTAATTTATCGATATGCTGAAAAAAAAGCGATAGATATTGGTGAAATAGAAGATATCTTAAAAAGAGAAGCCATTGACCGATTTTTATTTAGAGAAGCAAATGTTATCACATCAAAAAATGTATCATTTATAAATATTCAGCCACCTCTAAAAGAAAGTAAAGGGATATTAATTAAACCATATGATAAACCATACTCAAAGATTTGTTCATATCTCCCCAAATGTAATTATAATTCTGAATTAAACAATAAAGAATTCACTAAAATGTTGTCCAACGAAATAGATGAATCAGATGAGAGCACTATTAATTATGAACTAAATGATAATCTTATAGAGAGTGTTCAGAAAAAAATAGCCGGATTGTTTCAAGAAATGAGTATTTATTCACTTGATTCTATCATAGGATTAGTAAAAGATTATTATAAAATTGATTTATCAATTATTTATCTTTCATTACAAAAGATGTTACAGAATAAGACTCCTATTTACAATAAAGAAAGAGAATTAGGATATCTTATTTATTCTGGATATTATTATGTATTTCAACCTTTACTATTAAAAGATGATAGTATCCCTTTATATTACAGGACTTATCCAGAAGTGAAAATAGTTGATAATTTATTTTTACCGAAATTTACTAAAGTGAAAAAGGTTCTCCCCCATTATCCCCAAGCATTTGATGATTCTGTTCATAAAAATGTAGAGGATATTTATAAAAAAATAGATAATTCTGTAAAATCATTTGAGTTAAAAGAATTCTTATCTTATTTACCCAAAAATATTCATGATGAACATCTTATATGTTATTCATATCATTATGATAGACTTAATTTTATAGAGAGATTTCATTTATGTTTTGGATATCTTATGAATGTTTCATATAAAAAAGAAATAGATTTATCTATTGATAAATGTATTATTTATACAAAAGATGGTAAAATGTTCTTATCACAAATGATAGATCCTAAGGAAAAGAATTCTTATAAGAAATATGGTTTTTATCTTATTTATAATGGATTTCCTCATTTTTTTATCATGAATGGCAAAGAAATCAAAGAAATGAATGATCTTGATAAAAAAGAATTCTTAGATATGCTAAATAAATATAGTAAAGAACCTCAATATAAGAAATATTATGAAACTAAATTACCATATGGTTATATGATTAAAAGAATGAAAAGTGGTCAAGAAAGAACTGTTCTTAAATTTAATAAAGATAATTATTTAACGAAGAAGGGTAAGTATCCTCCGGGACCAGGTAATATTTGTGAAGATAATTCGCAAGGATTTCAGAAAAAAGATTTAGTTCAGTATCTTAAAGAAAATTTTTATGATATAATTAAACATTTATTAAGAGACGATATAATAGATGATGAATATGATGATAAGAAAATATTATCTAATCTATTAGAGATTATTTTAAGATATATCAATTTCTGCGAAAAGAATAATACATTTTTTAGTTATGATAATATTTGGTTAAAGTTCCCACCATTTTAACTTAAATTGATATTATAGTTCTGTATTAAGATTATTATTATGAATAATCCTGTAACACATAATTTAATGATATCATTGTTTGTTAAATTATATTCAACAGCCATTCGATCTAAGAGAGTCCAAGTGAATACCCATAGCAAAATATATACAAATACTTTGAACCATTCAAATAAATTCATTTTATATAAATATTCTTTAGAATTAAAATTTGATTTAAAATAATCATATTGTAATATAATATATAAGATAAAATGTCTTTTAAAGAAAATATTAGTAAACAAACCATTAATACAACTCTTCATGTATATCCTTCACAGGTAAGATCTAATATAAATGAAACACTTGATAAAATCTTATCAAAAAAGGTTGAAGGATACTGTAATGAAAATGGATATATTTTAAGAGGTTCTACAAAGATCTTAAATCGTTCTTTAGGAAAAATACTTTCTCTCAATAACAAGAGCAAAATTGTTTATGATATTACATTCTCTGCTGATGTAATATCACCTAAGATGGGTGATAAAATACAAGTTGTGATTGATTCTACTAATAAAATGGGGGCAATTTCATATGTAAAATATGATGATGTAACTACACTACAAGAAAGTCCTCTGATAATAATTATACCAAATGAATATTTTAATGATTCTAATTATAAGTTAAAAGATATGAATAAAGGAAATAGATTAAGTGTAGAGATTATAGCAGTAAGAATTAAGTATAAATCTGAACAGATTCATGTAGTTGCGAAACCTGTTTAAGTTTAATATTTATCAATTATATCAATGAATACTTATTATGGAAAGTATCTTAGAATTAGATGATAAGAAAGTTTTTATTTACAACATATTACAAGATTATTCAACAAATACAAAACTGATGAATGATATTTTACAAATTGTAGATAAATATAAGATAGTTCATACAGAGAATGCTAATGGTATTTTTTTAAATCTTTCCAAAATTAATGATATAACTATTATTAATGAAATTTTTATGATTGTTCAGTCATTTAATTATACGCAAAATATCCAAAAAGAAGATGATAATTTATATATCGTAACTAAACAAAAAAACGAAAAGATTCAGATAGATGAAAAGATAAAAATTAATGATAAAGATTTGAGATTATTAGAATTCTTTAAAAATATCTAAAGTTATTCATAGTATAGTTTATAAAATGGATATAGTATTAAATATTATTCGTGATTCTGATAAGAAATATACACATAAAATTAGTGAATGTAAATATATTCAGTCTCAAGTAGAGATTGATGATTCATATACAACGATAAATGAACTTTTTTTATCACTTTATGATCCTAATTTTTCTTTATTACCAAGTAAAGAAAAATCATTATATGTTAAACAAAAATATCTACAAATCGCCACAGATATTGATGAAAAATCTAGAGAAGTTTATGAAAGATTTAATTATAATAATAAATTTAAAAAGGTTCTTATTCAGAGAGGTCTTCAGTTAAGTAATCATTTATCAACTGTATTATATCTTAATGATTTGTACTGTATTAATTCTATTCTTGTATTTAAGAGTGAAAGTAAGTATTATCAAACATCAAAAAAAGATAAAGAATTTGTTTATTTAATATACGATGAAACAAATCAAAAATGGTCATTGGGTTCAGAGAATGATATCTTAAATTGTAATAAAGAAGAATTATCTTCACTTAATTCTGTAATTATAAATGATATAAATAATGATAATATTTATCAAAATCATCTTAAATCTTTATCTAATTATAAAGTTGGAGAATTGAAAGAATTAGCATCTAAATTAAACATCAGTGATATGATAAATGGAAAAAAGAAAACAAAAAAAAATCTTTATGATGATATAAATTTTTTTCATCTAAATTTGATTTAAATTTAAGAAAACATTAATATACACTATAATATATGAGTTCTTCTATGAATTATTCAGATGATAGTTCAGATTCAGATTCAGATTATGATGGAGAATACATGGTTTTGGATACATTGGGTAATGGAGATGAATTTGAAGAATATATGAAAAAAGCGATCTTTGATAATCTTTTAGAGTTTGAGGTTATTTATGGTACTACTCTAAAAAAAGATAGTAAAAAGATAGATAAAGAAATATTCTTAAGACTTATCAAAAAGTTTAATGAATCCATCGAATATACTAATATTGGGGAATCTTCTTCTCTAGATATTAGAACTGAGTACAGATACAAAGGTAAGACAGCTATGAGCAATATTCGTGCTTCTGTGAATGGTATGTCTAATATTAAGAAGTATTGTTTAACAGATTCTTTAGATGGTTTAAATCCAATTTTCTTAAAAAAGAATGTTTATAAAGATTCATTACAGTCTAGTAAAAAATTTGGAACACTCCAAAATATACATTATAATTACAGGGCTAATCTTAAGAATGAATTAAACTTGAGTGGTGAAACTAATGAAGAAGTATTACATTTTAAGAAAGCTTGGTCTAAAAAGAACAAAATGTTTCGTTATAAAAAGAGGTTTTCATTTTTGACTCAGAACAAGCTTTTCAGAATTGATATCACAGCTGTGAAAACGAATACTTTTAATCGTAAAACGAATCAATATGAATACGCTAGAACTTTTAAAGAATCAAATATTCTAGGTAATCCTGAATTTTATGAATTAGAAATTGAGTATGTAGGATCTAATGAATCTGATATTGTGAAAGAAACATTCACACCTGAAAATCTTCCAATTGAGGAATATCTATTGAGTCATGATAAATCACACTCTTTTATGAATGTGATTAATCCTTTTATGAGTGTTGAAGAAAATATTGTATCATTTTCCCCGTCATTAGAAATTGCTGATGATACAGATTTATCACAATTTGATGTAGAACCATCATATTCTTATGATTCTCCCAAATATTATGAGTATGATGATGTAGAAATTAGCGAAAGAATATTTATTGATGATGCTTTCTTTAAGGAAAATAGTTATGAATTAAGTGGTGATACTGTATTTACTTCATTATCTGTAAGAGTCAATTATCAACCTGAAAAAAGTATGAAAACAGGTGATTATCATCAAGTAAATATTACTCCTGGAATTAAGAGTTTAGATAAAGAAAAAAATGAAATAGTACTAACTGAATTATGGGTCCCTTCACATTATGTATTAACAACTGAATCTCAGGGTTCTCAAATATCATATGGTGGCGCACCACCTAAAAGAGTTCCTCATCATAAACTAAGTTATAGAGAAAAACTCTTTAATAAAAATGCTGTTAGGGAGGTATTAAAAGTTTTAGATAAAGTCATTTATGATGCTATAACATATGTAGATGATACAAATTATATTCTTGATTATTATGAAAAAGAAGAAATCTTTGGTAAATATGCGTCAATGCTTCTAACAAATGCTAAAAGAAGTGGACCAGCTCCTTTTGTAGGTCCCCAACCTGTTTCTATATCATTAAAAGATGTACAGCCTATGAATTCACAATCAATTTTACAAGGTTATGTTGTTACTGAAAAAGCCGATGGGATTAGAGCTCAATTATATATTAATCCCAATGATAGTAAAGGATATCTTGTAACTCATAAACGCGAAGTATTTGATACAGGAACATATTTTGATACCATAGAATCTCCATGGGTCTTTGATGGTGAATATATTACAAAAAATAGAAATGGTGAAGATATCAAACTATTTATGATATTTGATGTTTATTGGGGTTCATTTAAAGATAAATCTATCATAAAGAATTTTAAAGGAGAAAGAATTCATCAATTGCCTTGGATTTCCAAAAGTAAGAAAGATCCCTCTAGATCACAATTTATTCATGAATTTCAGAAAAATATATCACTTAACGTTGATGATAAAGATCCTCAAAGTGTGATTCGTATTGGTTTCAAAAATTATCTAGAAGGACCTAAAAAACTCACTAAAAAGAAAAATTCTGAAGAATACTCTAATCTAAATGGTATCTTTAAAACTTGTAAAAGAATATTAGACATTGAGGATAAGAAAGGGGGGTTTGAGTATCATATAGATGGTCTTATTCTATTACCAATGTATTTACCTGTAAAATGTTCTTATGAAGGTGAAAAAATTGTAGATTTTGGTGGAACGTGGTATCATAATTTTAAATGGAAACCTCCTGAAGAAAATACAATTGATTTTAGAGTCACATATGAAAAGAATCATAAAGTTTATACAACTACAATTAAAGATGATGAAACAGGTGAAGATAAAATTATCACTTATAAGAAATTATTCTTAAGTGTTGGTTATAATGAAAGTGATGATAGTAGTATTGATTTTAATCTAAAACAAGCACTTAATCTTCCTAAAGATTCTAGAAAAAATATTCTCTTTAAGAAAGAAAAGGGATTGCATATATCTAATGTCCTATGTAAGAACAAAAAGGTTCTCTGTTTAAGGGATAATAAAGAAATTAAAGAAAATGATATTGTTGAGATGAGATATGAAAAAGATGAAGAAAGAGGTTTTCAGTGGGTTCCTCTAAGAATTCGTTCAGATAAAGTAAGACCCCAATATTTTACAATTGCTAATAATATCTGGGATACTATTCAGAATCCTGTTACAAAAGATCTTATTATTGGTAAGAGCAATCTAAATGATTATCTTATTGATGATCTAGATAAAAATGAAGCATATTATGTTAACAAGAGTGATTATGATAATTCTAAACCATTACGATCATTACATAATTATATTAAAAGTTTATTAATTCATGAAGTATGTTCATCACCAGAATTTAAAGATGGACTATCTGTAATTGATATGTCTTGTGGACGAGGAGGAGATAATGGTAAGTATTTATCATCTGATAATAATTTAGAATTCCTATTAGGATTGGATATATCATCCAATGTTAGTGAAGCAGCTAGTCGTTATTATTATGATACACATTTTAGAGATAAATATAAACAAAAACCCAAAGCGATGTTCTTACAATATGATACAAGTAAAAGTATTCTGAATAAAGAGGGCTGTTTAGGAAAAGATTGTGATAAATATATGGATATTTTACTTGGTTCAGATAAGCCACAATCAAAAGAAATGAAAGATATACATAAGAAATATAATGGTTTACTAAAGAGTAAGTTTAATATAGTTAGTAGTCAATTTACTCTTCATTATTATTTTAAAGATGAAGAAACTCTTAGAGGATATTTGCAGAATTTATCAGATATGTGTCATAAAGATGGATATTTTATAGGAACTTGTTATGATGGTATGAAATTATACCAAACTTTTATGAATCAAGAATCAGAACATATTTCTATGGAAGATGATATGGGAATTAAAGTATATGATATTCACAAAAAGTATGAAATAGAATCATTTGATTATGATAAAGATAATTTGAGTAATATGTTTGGTAACACAGTTGATGTTTATATGAGTAGTATTGGACAATATATTGAGGAATATTTAGTTAATTTTGAGTTCTTTATCGATATTATGAAAGAATATGGTTTTACTCTTCAAGAACCTAATAGTCTTAAGAAAAAGAATACTTTCCTAAAAGGACCGATAGGTAATTTTGATGATATTATAGATAATTTAGATTCTGTTAGAGAAGATAAATCATTTAAGAAACATTATAGAGATTCACTAGAAGTTGCTAGAACAAAAGAATATAAACGATTATCTGGATTAAATAATTGGTTTATCTTTAAAAAGACAAAATAAATAAAACCAGTTAAACAAAAGAATACTACTATGAATTATGAAAACTTTTTATATTAATCCGAGATTAGATAAAGAATCAGAATTGTTTTTTTATAATGAGCAAATTGAGATATTTTCTCAATATCGTAATAAACTAAAAGTAACAAAAGAATTTATTGATAAATGTCGTGATAAATGGGATAATGCTAAAAAACAAACAAATGAATATGAATATATATATACTTCTACTAATCCCAGTAAAAATATATGTGCGAAAATACCAATTAGTCGTTCATATTTTAAATTAAGAGAAATACTATATGATTTAAATATCTTTATTGATGATAAAATTGCTTGTATTGCTGAAGCACCCGGTGGATTCATACAATGTTTATTAGATATGACTGATCATAATAAGATATATGGTATTACACTAGTATCTGATAATAAAGATATTCCTTATTGGAATAATAGTTTATTGAGTCATAAAAGAGTTTATTTGTCAAATGGCGATGATAATACTGGTGATTTATATAATCCTAAAAATTTGTTACATTTTCTAAATGAAGTCGAAAAGAATTCATGTTCGTTGGTTACAGCAGATGGTGGGTTTGATTATTCTGATGATTTTAATAGCCAAGAATATTTATCATATAAATTGATATTTTCAGAAGTTTTTTTAGCATTGTCTTTATTGAAAAAGAATGGTACATTTATTTGTAAGATATTTGATATATTCACTATTCATACAGTAAATATTCTTTATTTATTGTATACATCATTTGAGGAGATAATATTAATTAAACCTGTAACTAGTCGTTTAACTAATTCAGAAAAATATGTAGTCTGTAAGGGTTTTAAAGGTTATGATAAAGATAAAAGTAATTTATTATTTTCTCTAATTTTAAATGATAATATTTATGATTTTACATTAAATATTCCTCAATCATTTATAGATGAACTTAGTAGATATAATGAAAAATTTACTAATTCACAAATATCTATGATACAAAAATCTATTTATTGTGCTAGAAGTAGAAATGTATCATACACAGCTAATTATAAACAAGTTAAAAAAGGTAAAGAATGGTGCCGAAAATATGATTTACCAATTAATGAAATTTATATTTAATTGATAGAACAACTTACTTTTGGGGCGGGTTTGACTACATCTGGGACTTCATTAAATGGGGAACTACCAAATACACCATTAAAGAAATTTTTACCATTCATTACTTTCCCTTCAGAACTTTCACCTAATTTTAAATTAAATGCTCCACAACTATTTTTATCTTCTATTAGAGATGAAGGAATACTTTGTAATCTATTATTCTCTAAACATATATGTTTATTATCTTTAGTTGTGTAACAACCATCAGATATAGATCCCGATGATTGATAAGATGTATTGTCTCTATATTGATTATTTTTATCAAAGAATTTACCAATATTGATTAGTTCATTTTTAATATTACTTGTGTAATAACTGGGATATTGAGAAACATTTAAATCAGAAAAGGCAGGGTTTGAGTAACCACTATCTGTTTCAGCAAAACGGTATTCACTATTACCTATTGTATTCCCTGATAAATTATCAAACTTGAGAAATTGAGGATAATTCTTTTTCATTTCTTGAACATATGGATTATCCCGAATAACAGTTACTGGTCCCTCTGATATAAGAATATCTTGTGTTAATCCATTTGCATTTGTTTGATTATTATATGGATTTTCAGATAAATTATAAAATTCCGTAGATGGTTTGGGTAAATAAACATCACTTGATTTATCATTTTTGTTCGGATTCTTTACTGAAGGAACAGCTATATCATGTGGTTTCATTGTTTTCATTGTTTTCATTGGTTTCATCATTTCCACTAACTCTGATGATAATCCCTTTACATCATTAGTTATCTCCTTATTAACTGCTAATATTTCATCGTTACTTTTGTTATTTAATACAAGGAACGATAAGATTAAAAATATAATAATAATAGACCAATTTCCTATCTTCATTTATATATATTAATAATATTTATTTTTTATTGTTTCTATTAATTCTTTCTTATCTGAGTAAAAACTTAATGTAATGTAATCTGAATATTTTTTACATATTGTTAGAATTCCTTTATCTTCTGACTCAAATGAATTATATATATTTTCACAATCAGTATCATAAAATTGATCTAGATTACTTTTTTCTTCATCTAGATGTAGGAATTCTTTTTCATTTACTATATTTTCATTTACTACTTCCGAATGAATAATTTTACTCGTAGATAGTATTTTACCATTACTGTCCTTTATAATTATCTTATCTCCAAGATAATATTCTTTAAATATACCTTTATCGGTTAAATTGTATTTATTACAAATATCAGTGAAATATTTATAATGAATTTTTAAAGAAAATAATTCTTTCTTATTAGTTGATTCTGAAGTAATTAATAGTTCATAAATAGACATTATCCAAAAGTATTCTCAGATGTGTATGTAATATATAAAAAATTATCTTTATCTTTATGTGTATCATATAATTCTGAAAGAGTTTTATTATTTGGTGCTAAACTATTCTCAATCATAACGAATAGAGCTTGTTCAGAACTTAATTCGATTCTTTTACGAATAATATAAACAAATTGTCCTAATGTTAAATCCTTAGATACTAAGAATTTCTGTTTTTCAATATTGGGTAATTTACAATTAGAACATTTCTCAACTATAATCGGTATTCTATCTTGATATTTATTCAGAATTCTTAATGATTCTGCTAAACGAACTTCTTCATCATACTTTTCTTTAAATGGAGTATATTTAGGCATATTAAATTACCATATAAAAAAATATTAAGTTGTATATTTAGTTGTATATTTAGTTGATTATTTGTTGATTATTATGAAAGTTCTTCATTTTAATATTCAGGATGAATTAAGTGAAATAAGTCTATCTTGTAGAACACTTAAAACACTTACAAAGAAATTACTTGATAATTGTGATAATAAAGGATTTAATAATCTAGAATGTGTTTATACTTGGAATTTAGAAGATAAAGATATTAAATGTTATGGATTCACAGAAGGAGATGAATCACAACGTAATAAACACAAGTTGCCCATCGATGATGATGAAAACTTTAATTTATATGGATGTTTATTCTTAATTGGATTTAATAAGAGTAAACCTGTTGATTTACATATTTCTGAATATGCAATGTTATCATTTTATGATGATGATGATAGTGATGATAGTGGTGATAGTGATGATAATAATGATGATAATCTGAATAATGATAAAAATTTAGAAGTAGATAAGATAGAGATATCTTACTCAGATGGTGTTAATGAACTTGATACAGACACCCATCAATATTAAATTTGATATTACTTAACATTAATTCTTTTATTAAAATTTATAAGATGGAATTTACTAATCTTAATGATGAATTTAGAATGAAAAGTGTTCAGAAACTTAAAGGAATCATAAAAAATGAAAAAATATCTCGAAATATAGAAAAGGGTATTTATAATTATACGATTGAAGTTGCGAAACAAAAGAATATTAGTCGTTTTTGGGAAAATCCTGTGTTTAAAAACCTGTACATGAATAAACTTATCTCAATTTATTCAAATCTTAAAAAGAATTCTTATATTGGTAATGAAAATTTACTCAAAAGAATAAAAAAGAAAGAAATTAAAGCCCATGAATTAGCAACTATGAGTGTTTATGATATTTATCCAGAAAATTGGGCTCTATTACTTGATCAAAAGGCCAAAAGAGATAAACTTAAATATGAAATGAAACAAGAAGCAATGACCGATGCTTTTAAATGTAGGAAGTGTGGGAGTCGTGATTGTTCATATTATGAAGTTCAGACTAGATCGGCTGATGAACCCATGACTCAATTTATTAATTGTCTTAATTGTGGGTGTCGTTGGAAACAATAATTACTTATTTCACAAGTATTTGTCGTTGGAAACAATAATTACTTATTTCACAAGTATTTGTCGTTGGAAACAATAATTACTTATTTCACAAGTATTTGTCG
>MDTA01023485.1_pt1 | contig 14767 bp, 16 predicted proteins | sample 811151 | NCBI WGS metagenome assembly MDTA01 (sample SAMN05326648, study PRJNA326480) | marine metagenome | isolation source: seawater | place: Indian Ocean: South | collected 2010 | reverse complement strand
TATTTACGTAATTCCCTGAGGATATATAGGGCTTTGTTGCCATGATGCCACCGTCGGCATATTGACTCATACCTCTAGTGTTAGGCAGTTGTGCCCATTCAACTGCGTCGGAGTATATCGATAAATACCAATCATCAACTAGGTCAGGATTAACGTTTGCGAGTAATGCAAAGTTTCCAGTAATCATTAGTCTCTGAATGTGGTGAGCGTATGCCTTACTAAGCGATTGTGTGACAGCCTCGCTAATGCATTTCATCTTTGTTTCACCAGTCCAATAAAATTTAGGTAGAGGTCCGTGTAGATCTAAAAAATTCTTTTTTTTGTAGTCAGGCATTTGCTGCCAATAAATAATTCGTGTAAATTCACGCCAACCTAAAATCTGCCTTACAAAACCTTCGATTTGAGATAAAGAGATCGATTCTTTTTGTTCGAAATAATATTTTAATACGACTTTTAGAACTTCTCTGGGTGAAATCAACTTTGTGTTAAGTGCAAAGGATAGTCTTGAGTGAAATAATGTCTCTCGGTGCGGCATCATAGAGGTCATAGCATCTTGGAAAGTACCAAAATAAGGAAGAGAATATTGGCAAAAATATGAAACTAATTGAAGAGCCTGTTTACGATTTACAGGAAGATCAATGTTTGCCTTTTCTACTCCCACTGTCTCAATATTATTTCTTTTGAGCCTGGTAATAATATTTTTTACGTTATTGGAGAAGTTCAAAGGAGGGGGAATCTTTTTTTCGACTTGTTTGGTCAGCTTCTGCCTATTGTTGATATCGTAATTCCATCTATCGCCAAGAGGTTTATCATTTTCCATTAATATATTTTCTTTCTTCCGCATTCTCCGGTAGAAAGTTTCCATGGTCTTCGGCATGGAATCAGATTCCGAGCTCGGAATTTCACCCCTATCAACGAAAAAGTGGTTATCGTGGCATACCGATATACGGGTTAAACCTAGATTTAGTGTATTAAAAGCGGCTTGTAATCTGTATTCATCGGGAGCTTGATATTCAAAAGTGTCGGGTTTTAGATAATTGCATACTTTTTTAATCAAAGATGTGAAATTAGGCATATCGGCAGTGTCGTCTAGATCTAGGTATATAACTGTGTGCCCATCTTTTTTTAGTTTATCTGCGAAGTCTGCCATCGCAGCGAGAAATGCACACGATTTTTGAATATGGTGTTTTACATAGGTAACTTCCTCCTTGACTTCGGCGATCATATAAACTGTCCCCTCATGGCAAGAGGTGAACCAGCGGTGTTTGATGTCTAACTGGTCTCCAAGAATTAAACGGACGCACTGCAGCCGCTCAACCTCATAATTTTTACCCAAATGACGCTTGAGGGATTTGCGAATAAGGCATTTATCGTTTGCCACGGCATCGCTGTGAGCAGTATTTAACTGACTCCCAACACTCTTTCCACTTTCGCCGCCAAGAAAAAGATCGGTGGCATGTTTGGCATATTTTACTAGGTAGGTCGCTCTTACTGAGTTTCATGTGATTCACTTGTTAATCGGAAGGACGCTGAGGTGCGATGACCGAGTCGACAATAATGCTGATATTTGTGCTGTCATTCGGGGTTGCACGCTTGTTCCAGCCACTCGCCTGGAGGTGTTCCTCCGGCTGGTGCCACAAATTCGGACCCGCCAGGTGGCACGACCATAACTTTGGTTACTCGTCGTTGCTGATCGAATAGGGTAATCCCGGCAAGAGCCATGGTACCTAATTCACACTTTGCCACAAATCGAACTTTTCTGTAGGCGGGAGAATCGGGTGGACGCTGATCCTCAGCAACCCCTTTTATGGTAACCATCAGCCTTGTGAGTCCTGCTTCGCTTCGAGTGAAGTCTTTTTCAAATTGATGCTTCTCTCCTTGCTTTACCTCGGCGTAGAATTCTGGATCTTCGGCTGTACCGCCAAGGGGGGAGACCACTACAAAAATCAGAAATGTGACAATGTATCTCATAATAAATTTCCTTTAATAAATGACAAAGATTTAATTCAATAGTTCCAGGCGTAATCAATTGGTTTTAGGTAACAGTAATCATCAGAATTATTAGCAGAATCACTGTGCCGGTTAGGTAAACTCTCATTTTAAGGTAATAGGACGGCAGAATAATCTGTGTAGATACCCGCCAATCTATCAACAAACTAACAATGTAGGCTGGTACTAGTAGAAGTAGCGAGGGTAAGTGCGATAATGTTGTTGCTACCCAACCAATCATCGCAGGGACGGTGCTTAGGATATACAGCATTTCTCTAAATTTTTTTTTGCCATTGATTACAAGTGCTAAACCCCAGTGCGTCGCACCGATGAAGGCAAGAATTACCACTGCATAATTGATAAACCATATCAAAAGTTGCTCGGTTGGGTTAATCCAGAAAAGGGTTAAAGTACCTATGAAAGGTATAAGTCCACTAATTCCGAGCACCAAAGGTACAACATGTGGGTGAGCATTTTTCATGGCTATTTTTCTTTGACTGGAACTTTTTGCATTTCTAGTTGTCTGATGATGTTGCCTTCTTCGCCAAGAAAAGCGAACATTACACGGGCTTGTTGTGTTTATTTGAAAAGCCCTTAGCAGTTTTACCTTTGTGGCGAATTCGAGAAAGGATTTTACCATGGCTACCAAAAAAGTCTCTGCCCGATATGTAAAAGTTTGCTTGGAAATAGTAGAAAATGTTGGGTTAATAGTGATCCTAGGCTCAACTATCATCGCCGGTTCTCAAGAGGTCGCGGAAATGTTCCATACACGTAATATTTCACTGGGTGACCTCCTTTTAATGTTTTTGTATTTGGAGGTGTTGGCGATGATTGGTTGGTATTATCGCCAAGGAACGCTTCCGGTGCGTTTCCCAATCTACATAGCGATAATAGCTTTAGCAAGGTACATAATATTGGATATAAAAGAAATGGATGAAATGCGACTCATTGGAGTCAGCATTGGAATTTTACTACTAGCCCTTGCTGTTTTGGTAATTCGTTTCGGTCATCTCAAATTTCCCTATACCGAAAAGAGTTAGATACACCAGCCCACGTAGTTATGGCTTGTAACTAGTATGCGATTGAAGGCAGCCATGTAACGATTGGCGGAAATTTATACACTAACACCAAACCCAGAAGCTGAATGATTATAAAGGGTATTACGCCTTTGTAAATGTCGGTTACCTTAATTTCGGGGGGGCATACACCCTTTACATAGAACAAGGCGAAACCGACGGGCGGAGTTAAAAAAGAGGTTTGTAAGCAAACCGCGAACAGTATTGTGAACCAAACTAAATCAAAACCAAGGCTTTGTACCACCGGCGCCACTAGCGGTAAAATGATCAAAGTTATTTCTACCCAGTCTAGAAAAAACCCGAGTAGAAAAACAATTATGAGTATGATGATTAGTATGCCGTTTGGTCCGAACGGTAGTCCTGTTAGTGCGCTCTCAATGACTTCATCTCCTCCAAGCCCTCGCAAGACGACTGAAAATGCAGTTGCTCCTAAAAAAATTGCAAATATAAACGAGGCTGTTTTTGTGGTTGCTAAAATAGCCTCCTTGACCACCTTGAGGTTAAGACGGTTATTGATTGCTGCAAGTGCAAACGTCCCAGCCGCCCCAACTCCGGAGGCTTCAGTTGGAGTAGCTATTCCAAAAAAAATTGACCCCAATACCGCTAAGATCAGGAATGCTGTAGGTAATACGGCAGTTACCACACCCCAAAGTACGGTGAAGTCAATTTTTTCTCTATTCTCAGGTACTGGAGCGATACTTGGTTTTAAAAAAGCCGCGATTAAAATGTATCCAACATACATTGCGCCAAGCATTATTCCGGGCAAAAATGCGCCCATGAATAAATCACCAACAGACGCATCTGGAGTTGCTAGCCTATCTGCCATAAGCACCAGCATAATAGAGGGAGGAATCAAAATTCCCAAGGTTCCTGTGGCACATGATGTACCCACGGCAAGTTGTTTTGAGTATTTTGCCCGCATCATAACAGGAATTGATAGCATACCGAGAAGAACGACCGATGCACCTATTATTCCGGTACTTGCAGCAAGCAGAAGACCGATAAAAACGACTGTCACGGCATACCCGCCTCGTATATTACCAAACAGCCTCGCCATATTATCTAAAAGCTTTTCGGCAACTCCCGATTGATCCAACATAATTCCCATAAAAATAAACATAGGCAATGCAACAAGGGTTTCACTAGAGACAAGAGTCCATAACCTTTCAGGAACCAATGCAATAGAACTTCCCCAGTCAAACCAAATATCAATAGCGAATTGTTCAACAGAAATAATGCCGATAAGTGTCCAAATTACTGCAGTCCCCGCTAACACCCATGCAACGGGATAACCGCTAAAAAGTAACAAAGCAAATGTTGAAAACATGCCGATGACAAAGAGAGTTTCTGGTTCCATGTAATTTATCCAGACATCAGATATTCAGTGAATTTCCATTTTTTTCTTTAGCGTTTTCCATAAAGAAAAGATAAAGATGTGGCAAGGCGAGCTAATCCTGCTACTAATAAAAAAGTAATAGCGCAGGGCATTAACATCTTCAAGATCCATCGAAATGGTAGCCCATTGGGGGCTTGGGACCTTTCTCCCTGTTGAAACGAGCTCAAGGAGTAAGGTATTAGCTCCCATAATGTAATGAACATAAAAGGGAGAAAAAGAAAACAAATTCCCAAGATTTCTATCCACGTTCGAGTGATTGCAGAAAATCGTTCATGGAGCACATCAACCCTGACATGCGAATCTTTGACGAAAGTGTAAGACAAACCGATAAGCCAAGCAGCTCCTGCCATATGCCACTGAATTTCTTCAAGCATAACCGAGCCTTGGGCAAAAGCATATCGCGAAATAACTGAAATCAAAATGACTATTACCGTGGCGATCCAAAGCCATGAGAAAAAATATCCCACGCGTTCAATAAGCCCATTAACTGTTTTACTCAAAAAAAGCATATCGGCGTTAATCCTTAATATTGATCCTTACCCTGCCAATTCTTGCAACTGAAGAGATTTGGAAGAGGAGGCAATGGCATTATTTCATTACCTCAATTGGCAAGTAGGCGTTTTCATCCCAAATGAGATAACTTTTTTGGAATTTTTTCTGCGACATAAGAACTCGTTTAAAATCACCATCTTTTGCCGCTTCATCTGACAGAACTTCTTCTGTTATTGTTTTTAACTGTTTAAGAATTGGGATTGGTATTTTTCCGACATTAATACCTTGCTTAGCTAGTTTTGTAAGCACTTCTCCGTTAAGGTATTCACCTTCAGCTAATCCACGTAGCACCGCCGCAGTGCAGGTGGATTCTACCAAAGCTTTTTGAGCCTCATTAGCTTTGCTCCACTCTTTTTTGTTAATTAGCATGTATTGAGCGGTGAACGTCTGATGCCACCCCGGAAAAAGGTTATGTTTTACTAATTGGTCAAACCCAAGAACCTGGTCTATCGCAGGCATTGAAAACTCTGTAGCGTCAATAGTGCCTTTCTCTAGAGCTTGAAAAAGCTCTCCACCCGGAATCATAGTGACCGAAGCGCCAAGTTTTTCCAACACTTTTCCGCCTAAACCTGCAAATCTTATTTTCATTCCATCGTAATCTTTTAGACTTCTAATTGGTTTTTTATACCAACCAGCAGTTTCTGGTCCAATAATGCCGCAAAGTTGTGCGTGTACACTAAAACCCTTCTTTTCATAAACTTCTTGTAGCATTTGGTGTCCTCCGCCGAAGTAATACCATCCTGCAAATGCAGGTGGTTTTAATCCAAAGGGTACCGCCGCAAATAGGGGAAGCGCGGGGACTTTGCCCTGATCATAGCCGATCCAGGTATAGCCGGCTCCCACTTTTCCATCAGAGACTGCCTGCAAAATTTCAAATGGCGGAACAAGTTTTTTAGGCTCAAAGACTTTAACCTTTATTGTACCCGCACTTGAAACGTTAAGCTGTTTAGCTACCCACGCTGCCGGGCTTCCCAAACCGGGAAGGTTCGTCGAAAACGCTACAGGCATTTTCCATCTCAATTTTTCTGCATGGACACTCGTCGGGATGAAGCTTGCAAAGCAAGCTATCAGCAAGACAAATTTTATTAATTGAAAAACAAAAATATTTGAATAACGGCATATCAGCATTTTTTTTCCTTAATATATTCCTGGTGACAAACTAGCCAGATTTTGCCATGGTCGAAGAGAAAATTCGACTGGATTACTCTGTCTTGAACTATTATACGTGATTGTTCGTGCAGAAAATGTTTTTTTAAGTTTCAGCTCCATCAGGAAGATATGTGATTTGAGTATCATACCATTCCCTACACGACCAAAAAATAAGGTAAAAATTATTATTTCGCTGAACGATGATTATCGTATAATTAAGCAATATAAACTATCTACTTTAATAGGTAAGGGGATGATTTCATGGAGTTTGTGAGATTCGGAAGTACGGGGATGCAGGTTTCCCAGTTATGTTTTGGTACAATGATGTTTGCAAAAAAGGCAGGTTGGCGTAACTATACCTATGGAGAACGAGAGGCTAAGGCTGTTTTCAAAGCTGCGCTTGATTTAGGCATTAATTTTTTTGATACAGCTGACGTGTATTCTCATGGATTATGCGAGGAAGTCACCGGAAAAATTTTAAATTCAATGGCTAATCGCGATGAAATCGTTTTGGCGACAAAAGTTCATGGAGCCATGGGCGAAGGGCCAAACATGAGGGGCTTATCCCGGAAACACATATTTAGCGGTATTGACGCGTCCCTGAAACGGCTCGGGATGGATTATGTAGATCTTTATATTATTCATCGCTGGGATCACGAGACCTCAAGAGAAGAAGTTATGGAAGCTTTACATGATGTCGTGAAAAGTGGAAAGGCAAGATATATTGGCGCCTCGAGTATGTTCGCATGGGAGTTGGCCAAAGCGCAAGAAACTGCGAAAGAGCACGGCTGGACAAAATTTGTATCCATGCAAAATCATTACAATTTGATTTATCGGGAAGAGGAAAGAGAAATGATGCCTCTTTGCATAAATGATGGCCTCGCTATTACTCCTTGGAGTCCGCTTGCGAGAGGCTTTCTGGCTGGTAATAGGAAAAAAAGAGGAGGGGGATCAACCCAACGAGCTAAAAACGATGCTCTGGCTGATAATTTTTATTATAAAGACGCAGACTTTAAAATACTAAATGTGGTTGAGGAAATTGCAAAAGAACTCGGGCGCAAACCAATAGAAATTGCCTTGGCATGGCTCCGTAGTAAACCAGGGATAACATCGCCGATAATCGGTCCGGGCAAGGTCAAACAGCTTAAAGAATTGGTGAATAGTTTATCTTTAAAGTTAACAGTAAAACACATAGAGCGACTGGAAAAGCCATATAAGCCAAAGGAAATTGCCGGACACTCTGCGAGCGCCCTAGAGTCTCAACAAATGGCCAAGATGGCGTTAAACAAAAAATAATTCTCCTATATGTTGTTTGGCTCAACCACGGCATTGTTGTTTTTATGGTTGTTTTGGTCTTGTTAGACGAAATATTTTGGATGTAATGGAAAAACATAACCGAAAATATATTTGGTCATTTATAAAAGAGACCGGAGATTTCTTAGTGGGTAAACTTCCTGAACACCCCTATCATCGGGCCGGAAGAAATCCATATGCTCATGTTGCCTCACGAATAAAGAAGCATTTTCATCAAAGTTACAAGGATCTATCTGATGATAAGATAGGCGAAATAATAGAATATCTTAAAATGATAAAAAAAGAGGAGGGGTAGCTTTATTCAAAAAATATTTTTATTTGGCATGTTATTTTTTACATTTGGCCATCGCTGAGCTGATGTCATCAAAACTTTGGACACTGATAAACATTCGCATAGTACTTTTGTCGAAGTGAACTAACGTTTTCTCGCCCCTTGCAAAGACATCAAATTCACTTTGTTTTATTATAGGCAGAGTATCCTCCAACATAAATTCTGCTGCTTCAACGCCTACTTTTTTTATTTTTATTTCATGTTTTTGCCAACGAAATTGAAAATTTTCGCCATTTATTCCAGCAGGAGACTTTAAGACCGTATTTTTGTTTATCCATGCCGACAGATGGACTTCGCAGTAAAAAATGTCACTAGATCCAGCGACAATTGTCGAAGGGAAAAGCATTGGAATGATCAGTGCTATTTTTTTTATCATTTGTTGTGGCAGAGGATAATTGCTAGTTTTTCAGTTGCTGACGCCGCAATAATAACAGTTTTCGGTTTTTCTGTGGCATCAGGCTTCATTGTAGGTTTGCTCCAATTTTTATCTCTAAAAAATGTACTGCGAAGAGTTGTCTCAGAAAATGTCCGACAATCTATCCTCACCGTTCTTTGGTAACTAAATGCTCCCATAAGTGAAGTTTTATACCTGATTCTACTTTCGACTTCGAAAATATTATTATTTTGTTTTTGGACACTTTTTCCACTGTAAAAATGAACGTTGCCGTTCGGCATAGCCTTATACTCTATCCAATCGGGCAGCGCCTTGGTTGAAAAAAATAACAGTGAGAAAATTGTCAAATATATCTTCATGGAGTTAGCGATGGGTTTTTACGATTTTACGGCGTTTAATGACGCGCGGGACTGTTATGAGCAGATTGACCCTTCTAACTTACGCCCTCAACAAAAATAATATTAGAAACTGAATTATTTGTTCGGAGGTTTTTTATAGGTTGGTATTCATCACAATTATACCATTTCATAGCAGCCGTTTTATTAGGAAATTTGATCAGAACAATTCGGTTAGGGTTCCAGCTATTACTTTCCATGGAATCAACATGTCCCCCTCTAATTAAATATTCGCCACCATACTTCTCAGCGACTGGAGTAACTAATTCAACATATTTTTTATATTCTTCATTATTTTTTACTAAAATATCGCCTATTAAATAAACCGACTTATTGTTCATTGATCTCTCCCTTACATTAGCTCGTTGCATTTTCTAAATATGATACCCTTGTTGGCTAATGAGGTAAAAATAAATCAGATACCATGGTTCCTATGAGTATGTCTATTGAATGGCTGTAGCCGGTGTAATGAAAATAAAAAAAATCCTAACATTGATAACGGTTGTTTTGGCCGGAGAGGCAATATTTATGCATCCTTTTCTTGTGCCGCGGCTGTATCGCTCACTAATGATGGAGGTTTGGGACTTAAACAATGTCCAAATTGGTTTAGCATTTACTGCCTACGGAATAACGGCCATGTTTTCTTATGTCCTAGGTGGCCCGTTTGCGGATAAATTTGAACCAAGGAGATTAATAGTTGTTTCGTTACTAATAACAGTGCTTGGAAGTGGTCTTTTGCTCTACCGGCCTTCTGCCATGATTTTTATAATTGCTTACGGTTTTTTTGGAGTAAGCACAATCTTTCTCATGTGGAGTGCGATGCTAAAGGTAACGCATCAAATAGGGGGAAAAGGATCACGTGCTTTTGCAATGGGGGTGCTTGAGGGAGGACGTGGCTTTGTGGCGGCGTTAATGAGTTCCTTTCTTGTATTTATCGTTTCTTTTCAGTCAGACAATGCTGGTGATATTGAGAATCCATCCAATACACTTAGATCAATCTATCTCAGTATTTCTATATTTATGATTTTTGCATCATGTATTGTCTGGTTTGGAATAAAGAATACAGAATCTAGAAAAGTAGAAGTTTATAAATGGACATTAGCCAGAGCAAAAAATATGGTAGGAGATGTTAACTTATGGTTACTGTCTATCATTGTTTTGAGTGCTTATTGCAGTTATAAAAATATTGGCATTTATTCGTTATATCTGAAAGATGTAAAGGGAATGAGCATTTTGGAGGCATCCAAAATTACGTCTTATATATTCTGGTCTAGACCTGTTATTGCACTCCTTGCCGGAATTTTCGCGGATAAAATTGCATTCAAGGTAAGAGGAGGAAGATTTATCACCTTATTAATTTGTTTTTTATTTGGAGCGATAAGTCAGTTATTTTTTGCATACGATTTCTTGGCGAGTTTTAATGTGTTATTTTCAACTATTATATTTAGTTCGTGTTTCGCTTTTGCTTTGAGAGCAATTTATTTTTCAGTCTTTGGCGATTTAAAGATCGGTGACAACGTTCTGGGCGCTGCAATTGGCGTGGTGTCTTTAGTAGGCTTTTTACCAGACTTTTTCTTTGGTGTATTAACTGGTTATTTTATTGATAACTTCCCTGGTCAAGCTGGTTTTTCACTGGTTTTTTTATTTAATGGATTACTACTATTGATTGGAGCGTTAGCGTCTTTCATATGCTATCGAAGGATAAACTAAAAATTTTGATTTTTGGAATTGCATTGTCAAATTACAGAAAGCTTGCGGAGCTCAAGTTCTCACTCGAAAGAACATACTTTCCAACTTCATATAAACCGTAGCCCAAAAAAATATATGTCTAGTTTTATGTTATTTTAGTTTATCTTGAGTTTTGTGGTCAAAATCGGTTTTATCATGCCTTTCATGTAACTGCATGGCCGGAGAACCAAAAGTTCTGTTTACCATGCGCCCTCTTTTGACTGCCGGTCTTTGATTAATTTGTTCTGCCCAATCAAGAAGTCGACTGTAGGATGCCACATCGAGAAAATCCGCAGCGTTATAAAGACGACCAAGCACAAGTTGTCCATACCATGACCAAACGGCAATATCTGCAATGGTATATTGTTCTCCACACAAAAAAGGATGCTTTTTTAATTGTTGGTCGAGTACATCTAGTTGTCGTTTTACCTCCATTGAAAATCGATTTATTGGATATTCAAATTTTTGTGGTGCGTAGCTGTAAAAATGTCCAAAACCTCCCCCCAGATACGGAGCGCTTCCCATCTGCCAAAAAAGCCAAGATAAACATTCTGCTCTTTCTGGGTAAGATTCTGGTATTAATTCTTTAAATTTTTCAGCTAAGTAAAGAAGTATTGCGCCAGATTCGAATACACGATAGTGAGCATTTTTTTTGGAACAGTCCATCAACGCAGGAATTTTTGAATTTGGATTGACGTTGACGAATCCGCTACCAAACTGATCGCCCTCATTAATTTTAATAAGCCAAGCGTCGTATTCAGCCCCCTCGTGACCCATTGTGAGGAGCTCCTCCAACATTACCGTTACCTTTACACCGTTCGGAGTTGCTAGAGAGTAGAGCTGAATTGGTCTGTCTCCCATAGGCAGATCCTTTTCGTGTGTTGCCCCAGCGATTGGCCTATTAATCTTAGCAAATTTACCTCCACTCTCGCTTTCCCACTTCCAAACTTTGGGTGTAATGTATTCATGATTGTTTGCCACTGTCTAGTTCCTTTTTTTAATTAAACGATTTTTTTGTGAGCTTTAAATTCCAAAAATTGATGCAGATCCTACCGTATTGTCTATTCTTTTCATTGTTTCATCCGATGGGCAGCCCTGATAATTATCAGCTGCTTGAAGCACTAAGGGGACAAGGTCGATATCACCAACAGAATTTAGAAATACGTTTTCTCTGCTCAATACCCATTGAACGCAGCTTTTCACGGTACTCTCATCCTCATAGGGCTGGTACCAAGTCTTTCGATTTGGTGTTACGCCTGCCGCCCATGGACCTCGAGCTATTCCCTTAATTGTTTGTATTGCAATTTTTCTTTCATCGCAGATATTGGCAGTTTTATCAAATTCTTTGTCATATCCACGAAAATTAGAAGCGAACCAACTCCATGGCATCAACACGGAATCAAAATCGTACCTCTCTAAACTCCACCGATGCATCGCTGGAGCGGTCCATCCATGTCCAGTAACACCAATGAATTTTGCTAAACCCTGCTGTTTAAATTCTATTAATGCATCTAGCGCTCCTTCTGAACTTAGGCAGGTTCTCCACTCATCAGGATTGGTAAGACTATGAAGTTGAATTAGATCGACATGATCTGTTTGGAGTCGATCTAAAGAATTATAAAAATCATCTTTTGCCCCCTTATAAGTCCTTTTGTCTGTTTTAGTTGCTAAAAAAAATTGTTTTCTGAATTCTTTCATCCAAGAACCCACTCGAAGTTCAGCATTACCATATCTGGGAGCTACATCGATATGATTAATGCCATAGCTCATCAGGAGTTCAAGAAGCTTATCGGAGTCATATTGGCTTTCGTTCCAAAGTGCAGCCGCCCCGAAAATTACTGATGAGCTATTGTGCCCGGTATTTCCAAATGGTCGTTTTGATATCAATTTGTAATCTCTTTAGGGTGGGTCGGAAAACGCTTAAAAACAGATTGACTTAAATCTTTAATTTGCATACGCCATTACAATCTATCATTTCATATGTTTTTTGGGTAGATTATTTTAAACTCATTTATTGTGGAATTAGGTTTTTTATCGAGTTGTTTTTTGGATTGTTGACGGCAATCGAAACCTTGAATATTTTCATTTTCTCTGAATTTTCGCTTTCGTAGTTATGAGTCATCTGAAACCAATCGTCAAAAGAATTATAGGTTAGGATGACCGGTTGTCTGTAATGAACTGTTGCAATTCCCGGATAACTCGGACGGGTTACAATACAAGCCCCATCTGAGTTCATTATGCCGGCGAAGTACATCATGCTATCTTCAAATGTGTGATAGTAGGGTATTTTCTTGTTATGTAGACATTTCCACTCATAGTAGCCGTTTGCGACAAACACGCAGCGACGGGAGTTTTGAAAGGCTTTTTTTTGGTTTATAGTTTCTGAGCGCGCATTGACTATGCGAAATGTCCTTGCCCACCTAGGTTTGAAGTTCCACTCAATGAAAATATTTTTTTTCTGGTCATTGATAACTAATACCCTTGTGGAGGGGTAGATGTTAAAGTTTGGGACAATACTGGAATTCAGGTTTAACCTTGATTTTGAGGTGTCGTGTAAAGTATATCGACCGCACATGATATCGCTTACCTTCTAAAAAATTAAAAAAAACTAGACACTGTATTTCGCAAGTATATACGGAGTACCATATTTTTTTAAATTCCGAATAAACAGTACGAAGAAGTGATTATGCAGAAAAGTATGGTTAAAGGTTGACTTGTAGCTGACGCAATTAGAAAATGTAGTTGGCAATTTGTTTAAAAATAAGGACGAGATGTGTTAAGGATCACGAAAAAAGCGGTATGTGGGACATTGGGCTTTGCGATGTTTTTTTGTCTTGTTTCTTGTGATAACAGCAACTTGGAGGAGTTGGTAGTAGACAATATTTCGGGTGAGCAAGAATTTCCGCTCAACCCCCTCAGTGACGCGCCCCGTCGACTAGTGCTATCTGGATCAAATCAAAACCAATATTATATTCCTTCCACACCAGAAAATATCACGTGGGGTTATCTGCCAAATTCAGAGAGTGAGGCGATCTTGACGGTGCCGACGGGATCCGAATTAGTCATCGATACTATTTCCCATGAGGGGATATTAGAAGACCAAGGCAGAAACCCTATTTCGTATTTCAATTCGAAAGGCGTAGCTGCTGATATGGTTCTCAAAGATGTGGTCGATCTCGCCGAGTCTAGCGTTGAGCATAATTTCAAGATTGATGGACCTCACATAGTAACGGGACCAATTTCAGTCGAAAGTGCAGAGGTTGGCGATGTGTTAATGGTTGAAATTTTAAACATTGTTCCTCGCGTTCCGTATGGTGTAATTTCTAACCGTCATGGAAAAGGCGGGCTGCCCGGCGAATACCCTCTTGGGCCTAAACCGGAAAAAGGTGCCTCAAAAAAACAACCTGATAAGTTTAGAAATATTTCAATCTTTGTGCCAACGGTAAAAGATGGGGATAGCGGCTCGTGGGTTGCGGTGATGAGGGATAGTAAAAACAGAGCAGTAAAGATACCTACAAGACCTTTTATGGGGATAATGGGGGTAGCTCTTAACACTGAAAAAAAAGTGCATTCAGTACCTCCCGGTTTTTTTGGGGGCAATCTGGATATTAACGATCTAACTGTTGGATCTAAATTATACCTGCCAGTGTTTGTAGAAGGTGCTAAATTTTATACGGGAGATCCCCATATGGTCCAAGGTGATGGAGAGGTGGCTTTAACCGCTTTAGAACAGTCTCTTCGTGTTACTCTTAAGTTATCCGTCCTAAAAAAAGGCAGCGCTGAGATACCGTCTAAGAGTGGGTCATTGAAGTCACCTTTCGCCGAAACTGAAAAATATTGGATTGCGGTTGGTCTTGATCAAGATCTCGACGAAGCTATGAAAATGGCTATCAGAGAATCGATAAGGTTTTTGCACGAAGTCAAGGAAATGTCTAAACAAACTGCGCTTGCTTATTTGTCAGCAGCCACGGATTTCGAAGTATAGCAGGTGGTGGATAAAGTGAAAGGAGTGCACTCGTTAATTCGCAAAAGCGACTTTAAAGCTGACGAGGTAGAAGAGGAAATTGATAACCAATAGTAAAGTTCAAATATACGGTACTGCATTGAACGCAACAATAAAAGCCATCGATAGTCTCGGAAAAGTTGGGTCAGAGATTCTTAAGCTTAACAATGCTGCGGACATAAAAGATGAAGAACTTTATCCAACTTCGATGCGTTCAACCATCTATGATTCTCTGTTCGAACGCTATGGAGAACCAGCTTTGCGAGCCATAGGGTTTTCCATGGGTGAAATATGGGTGCCAATCGCTGCAGATAAACTTCGTAAAACCATCAAAGATAGTAAAAAAAAAGAACTCAAGGCTTTTCCTAAGGATCATGTTGTACATCCGTTTAACCGTAGCAAAATAGCGATATCAATAGATGATTTTGTCGTTTTTTATA
>MDTA01011759.1_pt1 | contig 14768 bp, 17 predicted proteins | sample 811151 | NCBI WGS metagenome assembly MDTA01 (sample SAMN05326648, study PRJNA326480) | marine metagenome | isolation source: seawater | place: Indian Ocean: South | collected 2010 | reverse complement strand
GTTGCTCGGCATCAATGCACTTCTGTTCGTGGTGGAAATGACTGCCGGTCTGTCTCACTCTCATGCAAAGGTAAGATCAACCATTTAATCCGCTTACCCCTTTTTCCAACGTCCACCTCCACGCCGGTGACGCCATCCACTTTATTCAGACGTTTCTCGATGCCATAGGCACAGAAGGGACAGGCCAGGCCGTCCACGCCCAACACGTAGTGTTTGTCGGCGGCCAGCGCGGCAACGCTGAACACCAATGCTGCGAACAGCACGAACCATTTTTTAAACATGACGAATCCTCTTTCCAGGGGTAATTGATAGTGCGCGTGGTCAATCGCTCACGCTCGCGACCGTATCGAAAAACAGGGCCGGGCGTTGCCACAGTGAATTAATGAAAATGGCTGTCACGCTGGCTGCCATAGCCACCATCGCCCAGACCGGGTAAATCAGCCCCGTGCTGGCCAGCGGAATGCCGATACCGTTGAACAAAAAGGCCAGGCTGACGTTCTGGAGCATTTTGCGATAGCCCCAACGGCTGATGTCTATTGCCGTCACCACGGCGTCCACCCGGCTGTTGAGGATGATAATGTCGGCGGCGTCAATGGCGATGTCCGTGCCGCCACCCATGGCAATACCCACGTCCGCCTGCATCAGGGCGGGGGCGTCATTGATACCGTCGCCGACCATGGCAACCCGCTGGCTTTGCTGCATCGTTCGCAGCCGGTCCGCTTTCTGTTCGGGCAGCACGCCAGCATGCACCTCATCAATACCGGCCTGTTGCGCGATGTGGCGGGCGGTGCGTTCGTTATCGCCCGTCAACAGGGCGGTGCGGATGCCCATCGACTGCAAACTGGCTATGGTGTCGGCGGCATCAGGTCGCAGAGCGTCACCGAGTGCTATGGTGCCCAACAAAGTGCCATCGCGGGCCACCACGATTACCGTACTGCCCTGGGCCTCGTCCGCTTCCACGGCATCGGCAACGGATGTCATTTCCACGCCGGCCGCTTCGGCAAAACGCGGGCTGCCCACCAGTACCTGCTTGCCGTTCACCTGCGCGGTGACACCACGACCGGATTCCGCCTGAAAATCGGCGATCTCGGGGAAGTCCACATTTCTTTCAAGTGCCGCTTCAACGACGGCCCGCCCCAGCGGGTGCTCCGAGACCGACTCCACGGCTGCAGCCAGCGCCAGCAGCGCATCGTCGTTGCCATCCACACTGTACAGAGAGCGTACAGCGGGACGGCCCTCGGTGAGAGTGCCGGTCTTGTCGAACACCACCTTGTTCACTTTGCGCAGGGCCTGAAAAGCCTCGCCGGTGCGCATCAGTACGCCCTTGTCCGCGGCTTCTCCTGCGCCACGTACGATGGATAGGGGTGCTGAGATGCCCACGGCGCAGGGGTAACCCATGACCAGCACGGTCAGGGCGGCAAAAACGGCTCGTTCGAGGGCCGGCTCGCCGCCAATCAGTACGGGACCGACCGACCAGAAGCCAAAGGCGAGGGCCGATATGATCAGCACGGCCGGCGTATAGATCCGCAGTACGCGATCCACCAGGTGTAGCAATCCCGGCTTGAGTGCACGCGCATCCTCAATGCTGCTGATCACTTGCTGGAGAAAGCTTTCGCTGCCGATGGCCGTTACCTGCAGAAGAAGGGTGCCGGAGCCGTTGATGGCGCCGCCCACGACGGTATCGCCAGTGGTTTTCTCCACCGGTAGCGGCTCGCCCGTGATCAGGGACTCGTCCACGGCCGAACCGCCTTCAACCACCTCGCCGTCCAGGGGAACGCGTTCTCCAGGCCTAATACGTACCCGCATACCAATCTCAACCTGGTCTGCGAGCATGTCACGCTCACCGTCCTCGGTGACGACGCGCGCCGTCTCCGGCTGCAGGTCCAGCAACCGCTTGACCGATTGCGAGCTTCGGGTCTTGACGATCAGCGACAGCCATTCGGAGAACAGATGATAGGTCAGTACCATGACGGAGACGGCGAAAAACGCCGCCGTGGGATAACCTTCGGGCGATGCGATCAGGCCGATGGCGCCCCCGGTCAGCCCTGCGAAGGCACCGATTTCCACCAGTACGTGCTGGTTGAGGATGCCACGGCGTAACGCCTGAAAGGCCATGTTCAACATTTGCCGTGCCACGCCAAACACCATACCCAGTGCCAGCGCACCGACGGCCAACGGCTCATAGCCGCCCAAAACGCCGGCGGTGCGTAGCGCAAGGAAGGCCAATCCGCCAGCCGCCAACAGGGCCGTGCCCGTGAGCGCGGCTGACCTACCCTGGCCGCGTAACACCGCAAAGCCGAACAGAACCAGGCTGACGTAAACCAGCGCGGAAAGCCCGAAGGTCCAGGCCGAGGTAAAATCAACGATCAGTCCGACCGCTGCCAGGCTCATGGCCAGGGCGACGACAAACCGATTGCGCTCAATCGCCAGCGCCTGCTCCTGGCGTTCGAACGGTTCCACCTTGCGCGGGTCGCTCAGGGTGTAGCCGATCTGCTGCAAGGTACCCATCAGAGCCTCGGCGGTGTTCTCCCGAGAGTCGAACTCCACCAGCGCCTGCTCGTGAGTCAGACTCACCGCAACCCGACGCACGCCGGATTTCTTGCCCAGCGCGCTTTCAATCGTGCCCGTGCACAGCGAGCAGTGCAGTCCACCGATATGAGCCTTGACCCGTTGAATGTCGGGGTCCGCCGTTGATTCCAGACTCCAGGGCCGGGTATCGTCGTCAGCGGTTGTCACTGCCGTATTCATGATGCATCCCCTTGATGAAATGAGGTCATGTTTCAAGGGTAGGCCCCGTACCAGGATACGGAGTCAAGTGATCGAGGAATATCAAACAGGTTAAACAGGGAAAGCTGTCAAAACAGGGAGGATGTACTTGGTCTTAAGGCCTAAGCCAGCGCCAGCCAAAAGGTCCAGAGGCCCAGTACGACCATTATGGCACCGGTCCATCGTGGCATGCGTCCCACAAGCCGCGTGAGGTGTTCAAGCCAGCGACGGCCGCGGGCGGTAAAAACAATGAATAGCAGTGGGGCGGAAAACGCCAGTCCAAACACCATCAGGGTCGAAGCGCCGAAGATAACAGCGCCATCCGTTGCACCCCGGGCAGCGGCGTCGCCGAGCAACACCGCAAGCAAGGGGGCCGCGCAGGCCGGCACGTTCAAGCCAAACACCACGCCTAACGCGGGACCGCCAGGGATGCGGGTGATGCGTGGCAAAAAACGGTTCACCAGCGCAATAAACCAGGATGTACCACCGCCCAGGTACAGCAGCCCAACCACCACATAAAGACTCCCGAGCACAGCCCACAGGCCTTGCTGCAGCCCGGTGAAGGCGGTTCCAACGAAGACGGCAATCACGCCAAGCACGGCCATCAAAGAGGCCCGCGTCAGGGCAAAAAGCAGTGTGTGAGCAATCTTCATCCGCTGTGATAACCCCTTGAGGTAACGGATGAACAATAAGTGACTGCCCACGGAACAGGGCTCAATAAAGGCCAGTAGCCCGAGGCCGACGGCCAGAGGCAAAGCAACTGAAAATTCCAAGGAACTACTCTGTCGTCCGTGAATTAAGCCGCAGATTAACACCCGTACCCCGATACAGGGTCAAGGGTTCTCAACTGAGTGGCACAGAATGAACCCTGACCCATAGCGGTGAGTCATCCGGCATGCGTGAGGACTATTTTCGGGTGACCGATTCAATGTACTTCGCCACGGCACTGATCTGCTGCTCTGACAGTGAGTCACCGAAGGCCGGCATGATGCCAACGCCACTCTTCACCGCGTTGCTGACCTGCTCCGCCGAGGGCTTGAGCTGGTCAAGATTGGGGCCGATCTCACCGGCGGAACCGGCATCGTTCAGCGTATGGCAAACCGTGCAGGATGGTTGTGCCTGCTCCAGGAACACTTTCTTACCCAGTTCGAGCTGCTCATCCGCCAATAAAGGGCCAGTGGCGAGGGCAAAGATCGTCAACAACAGTGTGCGTAATAACATAGAAAATCCTGATTCAATCAAGGGAACAGGCGGCCCGACCAACGGACCACCACAGGGTTAATACACTCAGGAAACGGTGACGGTCACGCCATGGTCTTTCCAACTGGCGTTGCCGTAACCGCGCTCATTCTCGGTGCGGGTGGGCGGCTGGGTGTTGCCCTCGGTGTCCGTCGCGCGGCTAACGATCCGATGGTCGCCGGCGCTCAGATCCATCGCCACCACAAACGGTCGCCAGGCGTAGCGCCCCATGTCCGGACCCAGGAAACGAGCACTCTTCCAGGTCTCGCCACCGTCGGCCGACACCTCCACCTGGTTAACGGCATTGATGCCGCCGAATGCGACGCCGTAAATCAGATTCCTGCCCTTGCTGGCCGTTGTCAGCGGGGCGGTGACCCAGGATTTGACCGGCATCTCCCACATCGACGGCTGACCGGGCGCGCCTTTTTCGCCAATGGGACGAATGCGGTAGCCTGAGGCCTGGATCTTGGCGTCCGACTGCCCCTCGGTAAACGCGACTCGGTCCACGTATTTCACGTTATTGACCCCGAAATAACCCGGAAAGACCATGCGCAGTGGGCCGCCATGAGCCAGCGGCACGGGCTCATCATTCATTTGCCAGGCCAGCAGCGCCTGATCCAGCGCCCTCACCGGAACGGAGCGCTCCACCATTATGGTTTTCGGGTCCAACCCTGCAGGCAGGGTCTCGCCGCCGGTGCTGGTGATGTAGTTCATGTCCGGCTTTACTCCGCCGAGCCGGGCCACAACGTCACGCAGCGGTACGCCGGTCCACACCAAACAGCCTGCCGCGCCGGTGCCCCATTGGGTTCCGCCCGGGCCGTGCTCAAAGTAGGCTCGCCCGTTGCCCGAGCATTGCAGAACGGTGGTTACCGTCTCAACACCCATTTTTTTCAGCTCACCCAGGGTCAGGGTCTGGGGCGAATTGACGCCTTCCAACGTGATTTTCCAAGCGTTCCGGTCCGCCACAATATCAGCATTGGGGGCTGGCAGGTTGTTACGGACATACAGCCTGTCACTGTTCGTCACCACACCACTGCCAATGGCACCGCGCTCGGTTTCGATGGTGTTGGCGCTGTGCACGATCACGTCATTGGCGTTTTTCCAGCGCACGTAATCAGGCAGCGTTTTGGGTTCCTCCGACCTGGCAAGGGGGCTCAGCCCCAGCAGGCTGACGGAGGCCATGGCGCCGGCAGAGCCCAGCAGCAGGCGCCGGCGACTTATCGGTAAAGAACTTTCGGGTGTACGGCGGGACGTTGAAGACGCATCGAAAACAGACATGGTTTTTCCCCGTTGATGTTTGTTCAAAACACTTGCCGACGATGGTCATGGGTGCCATGAATTCGTGACAAACCTGATTTTGATTCAGTGTAGTAGGTCATGGTCAAATAATCACCGTTGACAGCAAGTCAGGAGGCCCCCGTCGTGGCTTCGCTTACCGCCGGCATATTCCCGGCTGGCGCAACCACCAGCAATCCCGAGTCCTCCATGGGTAGCCCGAGCACCTCCAACTGATCGGACCGGGTACGAAAGTCGCCGGCTCGGGCCACTGCCTGTCGCACATCCGGATCCCGGAAGAATACGCGCTCCGAGATACGATACTGGATGACTAGGCTGTTGCCCTGGCGCATGGCGTACGCCTGGGCAGGCTCGCCCCCCACTCGGGTCATCCAGGTTGCCAGCACCCGGCTGTTTGCCCACGGCAATGGCGGAGACACTTCCGAGCTGCCGGCCTGGATAGGCAGTTCCTCAAGGGCGACACGCTGATAATCGTTCAGCACGTCACTGACCATGGGAATCCTGTTGATATTATCCGGCGTCACGCTGGGCATCAGCAGTACCGCTGCCAGTACCAGGGCGACGGCCCAACCGCCACTGCCAATCACAACCGACGGGCGAAGGCTGCTCAGCCAGCGTTTCAGATTCGTCATGCGGCGACGACCGGATGGGCCCTTGCCACCGACGGGGGCGTTCGCAAGGGCGATATCGAGCCGCCCGTCAAAATCGGCGGACAGTCCCGGAGTGGGTATCATCTGCAGTCGTTCGGAAAGAATTCGCTGACGTTCAACATCGTGTTGGCAGGTCTCGCATCCAGCAAGATGGGCCTCGACCAGGGCGGTGTGATGCTCATCCAACTCACCATCGGCATAGCCCGCCAGCCAATCCTGGATTTCGGCGTGCAGGTCGGACCATTCGTGGGCGTCTGTGTTTTTGAGATCACTCATGGGAATTCACCGATGTGTATTTTGTGTGGCTGGCAGCCAGGGACCTCGGGCTTGCCTTGATCAGTCGCTTAACGAGCAGGCGCCGCGCGCGTGACAGGCGACTCATGACCGTCCCCGGTGCCAGGTCCAGAATTTGTGCGATATCCTGATAGCTCAGCTCCTCAAAGTCCCGCAACAGAATGACCTGCTGAAAGCTGTCCGGCAGGGCGTGAACCGCAGCCATGACCTGCGCATCGCTCTGGTTTTTCAGGAGCTGATCGAAGGGGCCCGGGGCACTGCAGGGATACTCATTCAACACCGCGTCACCGGTGGTCAGCACCGGAGCCAGTTGCTGCCGGCGCCCATCCCGCCGATAGTCATCGGCAACCACCCGGTTGAGAATCCTTAGCAGCCAGGCGTAGGCCGCCACGTGATCGTCCAGTTGGTCAAAGTCCCGCCAGGCCCGGAGCAAGGTCTCCTGGGTCCAGTCCTCCGCCATTTCCTGTGAGGGGGCCTGGCGTTGCGCAACACCGTACAGGCGGTAGCGCCAGGGCCGTACCAGTGTGTCGAATTTCTGCCTGCTTCCGGTGCTGCGCATGGGGCTGCCCGCTACCTATTTATGGTCACTTCACTGGAGGGCGTCACCGGGTCGCCTTTTATTCCCGACTTTTTTATGGATTGCCCGGTACCGCGAGCCAGAAGGGGAACTGGCCTCCAACCGGCTCCCGGCGGACCACCTCGAGGGACTGGGTATCAATAACGGCAATGTGGTTATCCGCCGTGACCGACGCGTAAATGAACTGGCCATCGCGGCTTGCCCGAACGCCGTGGGGGCCAACGCCCACGTCGACATTTTTGACAATTTTAAGGCTCTCGGAGTCGATTATAGTGACCACGGACGCAGAAATCGCACCGGTTGCGACGTATTGCTCGCCAGGCACCACGTCGATGCCGCCATGGCCACTACCCACTTCAAAAGTTTTCAGCATGGTTTCGCTAGCCAGGTCCAGTACCCCCACGTTGCCGGTAAAGTCGCGCAGCCATAGCCGTTGACCGTTGGCGCTGATGTCAATGTTGTGAGGCGTCTTGAGACCCGGAGTGGGGATCTGACGCTGTTTTTCCAGGGCCCGCATATCCACTACCGCCAGCGCGCCTTCGCCCTGCAGCGTGACGTAGGCGAGTGTGCCGTCGGCGCTGTAAACGAGGTTGTGGGGTACCTTGCCCACTGGAATTTTCCTGACCAGTTCAAGGGTATTCATATCGATCACCGCAACGTCGCCTTGGGTCGGCGCCACGGCGAGGCCGTAACGGCCATCCGGTGAGATTTTTACGCCCTGGGCCACCTCACCGACCGGTACGCTGGCCATCACCTCACCGCTGGCGGTATTCAAAACGTAGACATTGCCGGTTTTGAAGCCGGACACCATCAGCCGGGAACCATCAGGACTCAGGGCATTGTAGTGAGCGCCCGCGACGCCGGGCCAGGCCTGCTTTGAGGGTAGGACTTTCACGATGCCGCTGTTCTGGACCGCCACATACAGAGGGTCGCGAATGGACTTTTCCAGGCTTAGTTCGGGCGCCGACCGCACGGGAGTGGCTTTGGTCCGTGACTGCTCAGGCGATTGGCCCAGCAGGGTCTGCCGCAGCTGGTAAACATCCTTGCCGGACAGGTCCTTACCCGCAATCGCTTCGATGTCTTCAGGAGTGTAGGGCTGAAACTCACCAGCAATCCGCTTTTCATTGCCGAACGCCGTCAGCACGTAATTCAGGACATCCGCCATTTGCTGGCTAGTGAGCGCACCGCCCCAGGCCGGCATGTTGCCGTTGTAGCTTGTGCCGTCGACTTTGATGGGGCCGGTCAGGCCGTACTGCAGCACATGCCCCAGATAGCGGCGGCCACCGATACCGTCAGTGGCATTGTACATTTGAGCGGTGTGGTTTTTTTGCGGGGGAAACGACCCCGGTATGCCTTGACCCTGAGCCTGATGGCAGGCAGCGCACTGCTGGTTGTACACCTCGCTGCCGCGCTCAAAGCGGGTGTTTTCCGCCGCGCTCACGGGCACACTGACACTGAGCAGGGTTGCGGCGACGAATGATGTGATGGCATGGGGGATCGGTGGACGCATATTACAAACTCCAAAGGCTAAAAGAAGTTCGGCCGGACTCATGTGCTGGCAAGACCTCTTGCCAACAAAGCACCGGTCGAAAACGATCTCTGAAGCCAAAGGCGTCACCGGGCCGGGATTTATTCCCGAAACTTTCGGCCCGGCCCCTACCCGCAGACCAAGGCTCAACGAAGGCCAGTAACCCGAGGCCGGCGGCCAGAGGCAAGGCCGCCGAGAATTCCAAGGGGTTATTCTGTCGTGTTCATGATGTTTGCGGAGTACCCCGCACCACGCACAGCCTCCGCAAGTTGTTCGTCCGAAATCCTTGATTCGTCAACTGCCACCCGGGCTTCACCGCTTTCATGGGAGACGGAACACCCCTTGACGCCGGTTTGCTGTTCGAGAACATGACGAACAATTTCCTCGCACCCACCGCAGTGCATGCCGCCGATTGAAAGCCTGATTGTCTGCATGTCTGTCTCCTCACTTATGATCGGCTCGCCTGTAGGCCCCGCATTCTGCTCCAGGGCGTCAAATATGGAACAACACTGCAACGGCCCCTGTCCGGGACAACAGTCCACAAGTGCCGCCAGCCCCTGGCGGATTCGCCGTAACTGTTCAATTTTCTGGTCTACGTCGTGCAGCTTTGCCATCGCCCGCTGGCGTACATCACTTGCGTCTGCCTGGTTGCTTTCGGCATCACGCAACGCGAGCAGCTCAGCGATCTCACGCAGTGAGAAGCCCAGCTCTTGCGCTCGACGAATAAAATGCAGTCGCCTTACCGTGGCGTCCGAGTAAATCCGATAGCCACCTTCCCTGGGACGTGGCGGCTGTTCAATGAGCTTGCGGCGTTCGTAAAAACGAATCGTCTCGACACCAACACCCACCACGTCAGCCACTTTGCCAATGGTCATGTCTGTCATGGCAGAACTCCCACCCAGTAGATCCGAATAATAAGATTAGTGCCCGTACCACGGTACGGGGTCAAGAGTGCTGAACATTTTATAGGAGTGTGGGGCTTGACTCCGTAGCCGACTACGGAAGTATTTTGAAGATAGCCAGCAAAGTCATGAAAGGAACCGTCGCAATGTCAGAGTTGAAATCAGAGTCCAAATCCGGTCGCGGGTCATTAATTGCAGGCGGGGTCGCAGCATTGCTCGCATCGGCCTGCTGTCTTGGCCCCCTGGTCCTGATCGCCCTTGGTGTTTCCGGTGCCTGGATCGGCAATCTTGCCGCTCTGGAGCCTTACCGGCCGTGGTTTATTGGTGCTGCTCTGGTGGCGATGGTCTTTGCCTGGCGTCGGATATACCGGCCTGCACAGGATTGCGAGCCGGGCGAGGTCTGCGCAGTACCGCAAGTGCGCACCGCTTACAAGATCACTTTCTGGATCGTCGCGTTGCTCGTACTGATCGCGTTGGCATTCCCTTTCGTCTTACCGTTATTTTACTGAGAGGCCATACACCATGAGAAAGTCCCTGATCACTGCCGTACTGTTTACGCTGTTCAGCATGCCTGCCTTGGCGGAGCAAAAGACGGTGACCCTGTCTGTTCCCGGAATGACCTGTTCGGCTTGCCCGATTACCGTCAAAGCCGCTCTCAAGAGAGTTGATGGGGTGAGTTCTGTCCAGGTCCGCTATGAGGAACGTGATGCGACGGTTACTTTCTACGATGACAAAACCTCTGTCGACGCAATAACTCAAGCCACGACCAACGCGGGCTACCCGTCCACACTGATACAGTCCGGGGCGAAACAGGAGTAGTGTTTATGAGTGATAACGATCTGCACATTGCCGTGATTGGCAGTGGTGGCAGTGCCATGGCCGCCGCTTTGAAGTCGGCGGAACGCGGAGCCCGAGTGACGCTGATCGAGCGTGGTACCATCGGTGGCACTTGCGTCAATGTCGGCTGCGTGCCCTCGAAGATCATGATCCGCGCCGCTCACGTGGCCCATCTGCGCCGCCGCAGTCCGTTCGACGAGGGCATTGCGGCAGTCGAGCCGACCATTGACCGGCCCCGGTTGCTGGCCCAGCAACAGGCCCGGGTCGATGAGCTTCGTCGCGACAAGTATGAGGGCATTCTCGACGACAATTCGGCGATTACTGTCCTGCGGGGTGAGGCCCGTTTTATCGATGCCAATACAGTGCAGGTTACTACACCTGATGGTACGGAACGCGAGGTACGCTTTGACAGAGCGTTCATTGGTACCGGTGCGCGGCCTACCATCCCCCCGGTTCCGGGCCTGTCCGATACGCCGTACTGGACGTCCGCCACGGCACTGGCCAGTGACACCATTCCGGATCGACTAATTGTCATTGGGGCATCCGTCGTGGCAGTGGAGCTGGCACAGGCGTTTGCCCGACTGGGCAGCGAGGTGACCATCCTGGCGCGCAGTCGACTGTTATCCCGGCAGGACCCGGCTGTTGACGAGGCCATTCAAACCGCGTTCAAAGCCGAGGGTGTCAAGGTTCTGAATGACACCCAGGCGAGCCAGATCAGTTATACCAACGAGGAATTCGTGCTCGACACGAACGCCGGGGAACTGCGGGCCGATCAGCTGCTGGTGGCCGTGGGACGCACACCGAACACAGACAGGCTGAACCTGGAGTCTATCGGCGTCGAGACTGATCGCGGGTCCGTTATCGTCAATGAGCAACTCGAGACCCGGGTGCCGGGCATTTACGCTTCCGGCGACTGTACCAATCAGCCCCAGTTTGTTTATGTGGCGGCAGCGGGTGGTAGCCGGGCCGCGATCAATATGACCGGCGGCGATGCCCGCCTGGATCTCAGCGCCATGCCGGAGGTGGTCTTTACCGAGCCACAGATTGCAACCGTCGGTTTATCCGAGGCCGACGCCGATGCAAGTGGCTACGTCACCGACAGCCGTACCCTGACCCTCGACAATGTGCCACGGGCCCTGGTCAACTTTGATACCGGAGGCTTCATTAAAATGGTCGCGGAACGTGAAAGCGGGCGGTTACTGGGTGTGCAATCCGTGGCGGGTGAGGCCGGCGAACTGATCCAGACCGCGGTGATGGCGCTACGCGCCCGCATGACCGTCAACGAGATTGCCGATGAGCTGTTCCCGTACCTGACGATGGTAGAAGGTTTGAAGCTGTGCGCTCAAACGTTTACCAAGGATGTCAAACAACTATCCTGCTGCGCGGGATAAGGCAAGGCCCCGTGAATGATATGCGAGAAATCGTGAATCGGCTGGGCCTGACCGGAGAAGCGGAGGCCACGCTTCATGTGGCGCTATTGCGTGAGCTGGTCCAGGGTCGTCCTGTCACTCTTAAGCGGCTTGCAGCGTCGCTCAACTGGACGACGGACCAGGTGGTGCAGGTGCGGGAACAGCTGCCTTGCGGAACCGTCGAGTATGACGGTCAGGGGTTGGTCGGTTCGTAGCTAATCTGGGCCCAACCGGGCGCCCTTTCTCACCCAATGTGGTCCCACTGCTCAGGATAATTGCGGGCCCAACAGATTAGCTTTGTGAGCCACTACAGATACCTGTTCATCGTATTCTGAGTGCTTCCGGGCAGCGTAGCCAGCCGCGACCACACTCACCATTAGTCGGTGTCCCGGATCAACCTGGCGACTTTGGTCAGTAAGGTGTTTGCGGCGTTGTCCGTAAATTGCTGTCCTTCCTCGATGTAGCCCCGCACCGTCCCTTCATGCTTCCAGCCACCCTGGCGCTTGATCTGCGCAAAGTCGACCTTTTCCCGCGCGGCGGCGGTGGATAGACCGCGCCGGAAGCTGTGACTGCTCAGGGTCGGCACGAAGTCCAGGCCGCAGGTTTCCCCAAGCGCTTTCAGGATTCGGTTCACCGACCCGCCTGAAAGGGCCTGGGATTGCAACCGATCCCAGCGGTTGACGGCGCGGAAGACGGGGCCTTCGTGAATGCCGGCATGCTCTAGCCAGGTTTCGAGGGCGCTGACCGGGCAGACCAGCTCGTTGCCCCGAGGCAGGGCCCGCTTCAGGCCTTCACCGTGAGGGTCTGTTTTAGAGCGCGGCAGGGTCACCACCAGCCCTTCCGGCTCCCACGACAAGTGCTTCACCTCAATCGCTACCAATTCACTGCGGCGAAACGCCCCAAAAAAACCGACCTGCAGCAGGGCCCAGTCACGATGCTTCTTGAGCGAGTCAGGCTGTTGCTGGAGTGTTTCCAGGAAGGCCGCAATGTGTTCGAGGCGCAGCGCCCGGGCTTGCCGTTTCGGCCGACCATGGGCGCGACGAATCCCTTCCAACGTTTTGCGCACGCCGGGGTCTCGAGCGGGATCACGCAATCCCTGAGTCTGGTGCCAGCGCCCCAGGGCCGTCAGGTAAACATCCAGCGTGCGAGGATTAAGCGCGTCTGCCTGATCGGACAGATAGGCCGCAAGGGTCGCCGGCTGTGTCGGGAGACGTCCACCCCAGCGCTCAAAGCTGCGAATGGCCGCACGGTAGGTCCGCCGCGTGTTGTCGGTGGTGGCCATGTGGATGTACCGATTAGCCGTATCGGCTAATACGGTCTTTTCCGCGTTACGTAATGTGGACTTGACGGTGGGTTTTGGATCCATGACCGCTCCAATTCGAGGCGTGCTTTCAAGAGCCGCTGATGTACCGGCGTTACAGGAGCAGGATAGAACAGACCACACACTAACGCACGTTAACGCGCTTTAACGTGCGTTAGGCATCTTAAATAAATTTTGTTAATTATCGAATAAATAATGTAATATTACATATCACGTTATATGATAAAATGAGGCATGTCATGGCCCGCGCCGGAATTACTTACCAGGATGTCGCCAACGCTGCGCAACGCGTCCGCCAACGCGGTGACGAGCCCACTGTCGACCGGGTGCGATCGGAACTCGGTACCGGCAGTCGCAGCACTCTCGGGCCAATGCTGAAACGTTGGAAATCAGGCAGCGAAGCCGCAGCGGATCTGAACGGACTCCCGGCTGACTTGGTGGCCGCCGTGAAAGCCCTGCATGAGCGAGCTCAATACGCGGCCGATGAACGTATTACGCAGGAGCGCGAAGCGCACCAGACGCTGGAACAGCAATGGCGCACCGAGCTGGAAGAGGTGCGGCAGCGGTGCGAGTCACTGGAAGAGCAACGCTGCGGGCTGGAGAAGGCCAATGAAGCGCTTCGCAACGAAAGCGATGCCCAGGCCCACGCTCTTCAACAGGAACAGCTCCGGGCGGCCTCACTCACGTCCAAACTGGAGGCAAGTCAGGAGAAACTCAGTGAGACCACTGCAACCGTCCAAGAGATGAAGCAGGAAAACCGCGATATCCGCAGCCATTTCGAGCACTACCAGCAGGAGATTGCCGAGGATCGCCGTCATGAACGGGACCAGTTCCACAGGACCCAGTCAGGGCTGGAGGGTCAGGTGGATCAGCTGACGCAGCAGCTCCGTTCCAGCGAACAGGACCGCGACACGCTGAGACAACATCGCGACCAAATAAACCAGCGCTATGAGGCCAGTCAGGATCACGCTGAAAACTTGAAAGAAAAATTGCACGCGAGCCAGGCCGTCATAACACAATGGGCAACGCGAACAGAAACGCTGGAAGCGACAGTCGACCGCCTCCAGCTGGAGCGAGATAGCGACGCCGAACACAGGGAGAAGCTTGGTGCGGCCCTAACGGATTCTGAAAAACATCTCGCGGCCTGCCAGCAGCGGATCTCCGACCTCAGAGAGCGCGTGGCAGCGGCTGACGACCGAAACCAGTTTCTCAACGATCAGAATCGCGAATTACTGCAGGAAAAAGCTGTCCTCCAGGGTCAGTTGAAACAACTACAAACAAGCCTGGCTAAATAGCCCGCTATTGTCTCGGCCTGATCATCCCTGAGAGTTGCGAGTGATGCCAATCGCGCAAGAAGTAGTTAGATGTCTACCGTGATCTTTGGCAGGCTGCGAGCTGCGGCAAAACGCATTCAGCATGATGCGCTGACGGTTTATTTTGTGGCGCGAGACCCGAATACCCCCAGTCGTTCGGCTGCTTGCGCTCGCAATCGCAGCGTACGCCATCAGTCCAATTGATCTCATTCCGGACTTCATGCCGATCCTGGGCTATCTTGACGACATTATCTTGGTCCCGCTGGGCATCGTCCTTGTCATCAAGCTGACGCCATCGAATGTGATAGAAGCGAGTCGCTCGAAAGCAGCTAAAGTGGCAATCAAGCCGATCAGCCACGTTGCGGCCGCAGTCGTTATTGGCACATGGCTTTTATGTGCCACGGCTTTTGGCTACTGGGTGTGGGAATACAGCAGGTAACGCATCGTCTGCACGTGATGAAATAGTTAATTTAAGGCTTGTAAAACAGATGGTTAATGCGCTTTTTGGAGGATTTCGTCAGAATCGTTGCCGACCCTCAATGACAGTCCTTCCACGACCGCGTATCGCGCCGTGAACGACCAGATGCACGCCGGGATGGGAGCGCAGTTCACTGGCAACGCCGACGTCGATTTCAT
>MDTA01038881.1_pt1 | contig 14769 bp, 6 predicted proteins | sample 811151 | NCBI WGS metagenome assembly MDTA01 (sample SAMN05326648, study PRJNA326480) | marine metagenome | isolation source: seawater | place: Indian Ocean: South | collected 2010 | reverse complement strand
AGAAACAGAAATGATTAGTTTTCTTGAAAGTTTATCCATAGGTTTAGTTGTTAGACAAACATATTTGAACACAGGTGAGTGGAAATTACCTGAAGAAATTGGAGAAGCGACCTCGGATGTTTCTGTAAATTTGAAAAAATTGGCAAGTGCTTTACCGGGATTTGGAATAAATTATCATGTTGGTGAAATTTTTATAAAAGATTATTCCTCTGGTACTGTAAAAGAATTTATACCTGGTAGAGCAAAAGAAATGCTTTTTAAAAGAGATTCCAGTACTAAAGAAATTGTAAGAATGAATATTATACAGATAAAATTAGGTCGATTAATTGGTGACGGTAGTTATGAGACTCAAGGTACTGCAATGAAGCCATTTATAAATGTTTCAGGAGGCGAAAAGAAGTTTTATGAATTTAATCAAAAAGATAAAGATGGACAGATTGTAACACCTTTTGAAACTTTTAGATTTTCTGGAGGTAGACCACCAAATTGGAAATTTATAAGAATACAAGATTTTTTACCTGCATATGGAACATTTATTGATGAGGCTATTTCATTGATTGAAAGAGGTAAAGGCTATGTTCAATCAGGAATGAAATTTCTTGATAATATCATAGAAAGATTGCAGGATGAAATAGATGCTATAAAGGAATTTAATAAAACTATACAACAATTAGTTCAGTTGTTATCAGCAGGTTTTAATGGAGCCGGTTTTTATACTTTGAACGTAAGTGGTAATGGAGGAGTAAATGACTTCAAAAAGAAATTGGCAAGAGCAAAATTTTTACAGAAAATACCAAATGTTTTTCCTGAATTATCTCTAGAAACAACAAAAGAGTCATTTATAGAAGTAAATCCTTTTACTGGTTTAGAGGAAGAAAAATTTATAACAGGTATGAAACCGGTTTTAAAAACTCCTGAAGAGCTTGGGCCGAAAGGTCCTCAGATTGTATCTCCATCAGAATTGAATAATTTGAAATATTCAGGCGCAGTTGTTTTCTATGGGCAGGGTAATGACAGTAAAGGGCTTGCGGCCTGGCTTAAACAACTTGAAGCTACACGTTCTTTGGGAATGAGTTTTATAGGTAATCTTTTGGGAAATGGAGACTCTTTTGCCGAAAAATTAAGACCAAAAATTGATAGAGTTTTAGTTCAGGATAAGAATGGAAATTTTTTCAATTCTGATGATAATACAAAAAAAGCAAAATTTGATACCACAATTAGAATTGTAATAACAAATGAAGCACACACATTAACAAAAGAAGAAAGAGATGTTTTTCAAGACATTCAAGGTAGAGAGATTGATTTCAGTCCAACTATAATTACATCGACTTTGAATGTTACTAACAGTGATGATGCAATCGATACATCACAAGATGTATTTTGTTTATATAAAGGTGATTCTCCTTCTAATACAAATTGCATACAATTGCAAGATGCTTTTAGAACATCTCTAAATGTTATAGGAACACATAATGAAAATGAAGTTCATGAATTTATTATAGATTTAATTCCAAAAGAACAATCTTTACCTGCTTCTAATGATAATGAACCTACGTATAAATTACATGTCATAGCAAGTCCCATGACCAGTGAAAGATTAAAATTGGACAAACGAAAAAAGAGAGAAGGTCAGCCGGGCAGAGATGATTTGGCGTTTAATTCTGCCGTAGGATTCAAAATAGAAAAAACATCAATTTTATCTCTGGAATTAAACAATGCCATTTAATAGAACGAAATTATATACCTCAAATATTGTATTATCGACAAGTCAGGGTTTTGAAAACACAACTTCTGATATGACATATTCAGATACTTCTTTCTATTCTGACATTGATATCAAATCAAATGTTATATTTGTTCCAATAACTACGGATTTTGATTTAAGTTTTTCTCGTAACATGACAACAAATACTGTCATGGTTCAAACTAATAATCAAAATGTAGAAACTGAACTTAGAAATAAAAAAGGTTCGGTTGCCATAACACATATTTTAAATCAGGGAACCGGAGGTAGTGTAGATAGCAATAACCTAAAAGGTTTTAAATTAACCTCGACGCCTGATAAATTATCGACAGGTTCTATAACAGGAGATTTTAGTGATGAAATTGTTGAAATGGACAATCTTCCAATAGTTTCAAATTCCAATTCTACATTTACATTTCAACCAGTAGTATCATTGTCTTCGAATACGACATATTTTTTAAATGCTTCCGAAGAAGATTTGCAAGATGCTGATGGTGTTACTGTTACTTTTGATAAAGGTAATGGATTTACTACTGATAACTCAAGGAGCATAGTAACAACTGGAGATTATTATAGTGGTTTTAAAATAGTTATTGAACAACAGGAATTATCTGAAGAAGAAACAAAAAGAGGTTTTAAATTAGTATCATTAAAAAAAGGCGATACATTTTCATCTTCCTCAAGAATTCAGGGAACTGTCATAGATGTAAAACCTAATAGTTATGAATATCAAATAAATTTACCTTATTATAAAATTAATGTTGCATATACGTCTGGTGTAACAACAACCGTAACTAGTATAAATCATGGTTTATCCACAGGCGATAGAATACAAATATATGATGTTGTAACAGGTGATGGTTTGATTTTAGGAAACTATAATATTACAAAGATGACTGATAATAGTTTCTCTTTGGACGGTGTTGATACTTCTTCAGGAACGGATGGTAGGTTAAATTATTATAGTAACTTTCAAAAAGATGATGTATTTAAAAAAGTTGATACTGATAATAATAAAGCTGAAATAGTAAATTTTAAAATAACAAATGAGCCTACAAAAATTATATCAGATTTATCTTATGATAATAAAAATGCAAAAATGGTTTTGGGGAAAAAAGGCGATGGAAGTTTAGTGTCTAATACCAATTCTTTAACAGGAACTGGTGGAAGATTTATTAGAAAAATCGAAAATGATATCTTATCATATATTCCTGTTAACGATAGTTTAAGTGACGAAGGAAAAATAAAAATTTCAGATACGGATTATTTTTCCAATGGAGATATTATAGATGTGACAACAGTAATGTCTAAAGTTGTTGACGAGGAAAATATATTTTCAAATACGAAAGTTAGATTTCATTGCATATCCAATTCTTCTCCTACACATAATACAAATCCTTTCAATACTTCTGCGCCATCTGTTATATCTACTTTTCCATCCGAAAGGAGCTCGTTCACATCTAAATTGCAGATTGTAAATTTAACGAGAAGTAATGATACTGTCATGCGTGTAGAAACAAATCATCCTCACAATTTAAATATAAATGATGATATACAGATATCAGATTCAGACCAGACGCCTTACAATGGTTCGTATAAAATAAATCAAATATTATCAAGCACTGAGTTTACATATCTTTTAGCAACAACACCAAATTTGGATTCGTTAGAATCAACTGGTCCGGTTAAATTGAAATACAAAAAAACTCCTGAAGGAAATTTTGTAGAAAAATTAAATTGTATTCAAGTAGAATTTAGTCAGTCTATGAATACAGGAACTATTAGTGTAGCAAACTCCACTCACTTTTTTTATGGTAATGGAATTATTTCGGAAATAACTTCTGCACAAAACAAACTTGATGCAACAATAAAAATATCAACTGATGATTTTGATACTGTTTTAGATTGTGATAGCATAAAAGCTGAAACTGGAAATTCTTTTTATACGATACAAACAACTAGAGTTCAAAAAGGTAAAAGGTTTAAAGTAAGTGTTAGCAACAGTGTTTCAGATTTGGGTTCGACCAAACAAAATTATGACTATCTTTCTCAGGACGGTTTTACTACAGGAATTGTTGTTGTTAATGAAACGACTGGAGAACAAACTATTTTTAGTAAAGATGAAGACCCTCCGTCAATATCAAAAATAAGTTTTTCGAATACGGTAGCACATGCTAATGTTTCTGGTAAAGTTTTAGAGAGTGAAGCATACAACGAAATAACTAGTCCTTCTGAGTTGTTAACTGTTCCTATCGATTTATCTGGCGAAACACTTGTTATAAATTTTAATGAAGGCATGAAAACCGGTTCTTTATCCGTTAACTCTCAAAACACATTACCTATAGGTTCAATTCAACTATCATGCGATAATTTTAATACGGTTGTCGAATTTGACGAACCTGTTTTTACAGGTAAGGCCGAAGAAAACGATACTGTTAATCTAGTTCCCAAGGCAAACTTATCAAGTAATGTTGTTTATAGCTTAAAAGTTTCTAATTTTGTCTCCGATGATTCTCCAGAAGAAAATAAAATGTTGAAAGATAATGTTAGTTCTATTTTTGAGGTCACATTAAATGATGTGCCTTCAAATTCAACGAAGCAATATGTTGAAAAAGAAATTGTAAGGGGTTTGAGAATGTTAACCGTGAAGAGTAGTGTAGGGACACCTGCAATTGGATACGATAATGGTGCAAAATTTAAAGGTAGAACATCAGGTGCATTAGGACAAATTTTAGACTATGAATCAGGAGGACAATTAAAATTAGAAACAGGTTCTGATTTGAAATTGGAGCCTGATACAGTACAGGATTATTTTCTAATTTTGCAAGATTCTGATAATATAAAAAGTATAAGATTTAATGAATTACCAGGTGTTGATGGAAATTATAGAAGTTTTATAAATGGAGAGGTTTGCGATTTTTTAAATGTGGATGGCACTATTGATACAAATAAAAGATTTTCCATTGGCTCCACTACAATTTTACCTGCTCCTATTGCCACAACAATTAGATATGATGATTCGACAAGAAAATATATTTATCGACAAGAAAATTTATTATACACTTTTGGAAATGCTGATAGATTAATTGGAAAAATCAATGAAGGAAAAGCAAATACTTTTGACCCAGTTAATTCTATCGGTCCAGGATTCAAAACAGAGTCAGTCGATTTAATAGCAAACGTATATTTTAGGAAAGAAGTTTTAAACTCGGAAACTGGTCAAATGGATGATACTATAGTATCATTAAGTGATGGGTCACAAACCGGTATAAACCCTAACAGCAATCTTATAGTTGAATTTAATCAAACAATTAATACTGACTCGATAGTAATTAATACTTCAGGTCCAGAAGATGTTTCATTGAATGATAATATAACCATTTCTTATGATAGCAATTATCAAAATTCTATAACACTTGATTCTGATTTTAGGGCTAGCAATAATGATACATATTTTGAGTTTAGACCTAAAATATTAACTCAAACAAATCCACAATTGCAATTAACTCAAACGGGTGTAATAAATTGTCGTTTGAAAAATACATTGAAAACTAAAGGCGGTGGTTTATTACAAAATTCTGGAATAAGTGCAGATTTTCTCAGTTTTGCAAATACCGCAACTATTGCTTCCACTGGTGATTTTAATGTAAAAAAAGTTTCTGTATTAGCACCCTCTAGAAGAGAAATACTAGATGTGAGTGGAGATAAACTTTTAGGTGTAAATGTTAAACCAATAATATCTGTAATATTTAATGAGGCATTAAAATCTGAAACATCACATACCTATACCATAGGTAGTGGCCAAGACGTAGAAATTTCTACACAATCGGATTTTTCATCAGGTCATTATACTGGAGCAACAAGTTTTTTTGTAACTGGATTATATAATAATGAATTATTGATTTCGATTGGAGATAATTCAGACTCGTTAGTATCTACAGGAACAACTTATTATATGAGAATTAATACAAGCATAGAAAATGAAAAAGGTAGTGTATTGCAATCGACTTCACTCGTTTATCATTTTCAAACAGATTAGGAGATTAAATGGCTTTAGTACCTTCCACATTGGCGGCACAACTTGAAAGTGCCTTATTACAAGCAAAGGCGAGTTCATCGCCTACCGCACAAACCCAATTAGCACAACAAATGGCACAGGCTATAGACACGTATGTTAAAAGTGCATTGGTCACCACAGTAGTATCAGGAACTGCGGTAGGAGGTGTCTGTACACCATTGGGTCCTGTAGCAGGGGCCGTTGTAACTGGAACAGGAACAGGTGCACCTGGAGTAGGATTATCATAATGGCTCTAATATCATCAACATTAGCCACGCAAATAGAAACTGCGTTTTTGACGGCTCAAGCAGATACTACACCAACGGCAACTACAACTCTAGCAAATTCTATAGCCTCAGCGATACACGCTTATTTAATTCAAGCTCAAGTTACAACAACGGATACAGGAACGGCTGTAGGTGGCATTAATGCAAGTGTACTTGCTCCTCCTGCTCCTCCTGTTCCTGGGCCAATAACTGGTCCTGCCGTTGTAACTGGAAGCGGAACTGGCTTTTTAACATAAATAATAATATGTCTTATTCAGCAAATAAATCACCAAGCGTTTCACCGGATAACGTCTATGCATCTGATGATGTGGCAAGACAGTTAATTAAACAAAAGAGAGCTAAAAACGATTATTTTGATTTAGATTTGAAATTTACAAAAAATCCTAATACAGGAGATATATCAGCAAGACGAGGTAGTAGTAGCGTGAAACAGTCAATTAAAAATTTAGTTTTGACTGAAAATTATGAAATACCTTTTAAACCTGAAGTTGGGTGTTCTGTTAAATCTTTACTTTTTGAACCAATGGATTTTGTAACAGAACAAAGAATAACCGATTCTATAAAATCGGTAATACAAAATTATGAACCTAGAGTTGAATTTTTAACTGTCACGGTCAAGGCAGAACATGAAAATCATGGATATAATATAACAATAGTTTTTAGTGTAAATAACAGTAACGAAAAAGAAACGATTACAACTTTTTTATCGTCAACTAGAGGTTAATAATGGCGGAGCCTAGTAAATTAAGAGTGTCGGAATTAGATTTTAATGAATTAAGAACTAATTTAAAGTCATTTCTAAAATCGCAAGATAAATTTAAAGATTATAATTTTGAAGGTTCTGTAATATCTTCATTATTAGATGTCTTTGCATATAATACTCATTATAATTCGTTTTATTTGAACATGATAGCAAATGAAATGTTTTTAGATTCTGCGGTAACACGTTCAGGAATGGTATCATTATCTAAGTTATTGGGTTATACTCCTAGGTCAAGAGTCGGAGCAACTGCAAATGTTAATTTAACAATTACTCCGACTGATAGTCCCACCAACATAATAGTATCTAAAAATACCAAATTTAATGCAGATATTGATGGTATTAATTATACATTTATAACAGATAAATCTTATTCAGGATTTGCTAATAATCAGAATATTGCAGTTACAATACCAAATGTGACTTTATTGGAAGGAGAACCTCTAAGGTTTACACACACAGTTGATACCAGTATCGAAAATCAAAGATTTGTGATTCCAAATCGAGGTGTAGACCATCAAAGTATTAAAATAACATTACAAGAATCAGAATCCGATACAAGAAAATCTGTTTATGAAAAAGCATCAGATTTGCTTGAAGCAAATAGTAGCTCAAATATATTTTTTATAGAGGAGGGTACTGATTTTTTTACCGAAATTAAATTTGGTGATGGTATATTAGGAAACGATTTAAAAAATGGTAATATTGTTTTGATAGATTATAATCTAACATCAGGTGTATTAGGAAACGGTGCAAATGTTTTTAGTGTGGCAACTACTGCAGGTGGATATCCTTCAGTCGTTGTTTCTACAAATTCGCCATCGACTGGAGGTGCGGATGAAGAGACATTAAATTCAATAAGATTTAATGCACCAAGACACTTTTCAGCTCAAAATAGAGCAGTTACTAAAGAAGATTATAGAAGATTAATTTTAAGAGAATATCCATTAGCGGAATCAGTCATTGTATATGGAGGAGAAGATGCTGACCCTCCTAAATTTGGAACCGTCTATGTGGGAATTAAACCTAGAGAAGGTTTATTTATTTCCTCGTCCATTAAAGAAGGAATAAAAAATAATATTATTAGGAAATATAATGTTGCTTCGATATCTCCTGAATTTGTTGATGTCGATTATTTGAATGTAAATCTCACATCACAAGTCAAGATTGATACTCGTTTAACTCAAAAAACTCCTCAAATTCTAAAAAGAAATATTTTAGATACAGTAAAAAAGTACCAACAAACATCATTAAATGAATTTACGGAAACTTTTAGAATTTCTCAATTATCAAGAGCAATCGATGATACTGATGATGCTATATTAGGTAACGATAGTTCAATTACACTAAAAAAAGAATTAATTCCAAATTTAACAGTGGCATTAGATTATATAATAAATTTTAGTAATGAATTATATCATCCATATACAAATTTTGAAGGTACTTTGACTTCAACTGACTTTACATTTATAGATGATTTTGATGTTGTAAGAGAAAATTGTAAATTTGATGATAGTAAAGGAGACGTTAGAATTTTTAGAATGCAAGATGGTCAAAAAGTAATTGTCAATGCACTTGCTGGTACAATAGATTATATTACAGGAAGAGTGCAAATTAATAATTTTAAACCTGAATCATTTGTGGGCAATTCTTTAGACATTAAAACCATACCATTGAATAGTGATTTGCAAGCAAAAAACAATCAAATAATTTTAATTAATGAGCAAGATATAAATTTGAGTATATTTGATATATCAACAACGGTAGAAACTTCAGAAGTATAAGATGTCATTTTATTCAGATACCGAAAATACTATTCCAATAAACCAGATATCGAGTTTAATAAAGCAACAACTGCCTTCTTTTATAACTGAAGAGGGAGAGGACTTTGCTGATTTTTTACAAAAATATTATGAATGGATGGAGAGTCATGAGTTAATAATTCAAGATGCCGCACAAAATGAATTTAAACAACAATTACATGATGAAAGAAGTCCAGGTTTATTAAAATTAGAAGATGATACTTTTTTAAATTTAGAAAGTAATAGAGGGCCGGATAGTGGTTTTATTAAAGGTGAAAAAATAACAGGTCAAAGTTCAGGTGCGACAGGATTTTCAGATAGAAATAGTTTATTGTCTGATAATATTTTATTTCCGTCTAATGTGACTGGTATAGATTTTGAACCGGGTGAAACTATTATAGGAAGTAGTTCTAGAGTTTCGGCTACGGTACACAATTATTATAAAAATCCATTATTCGCATCTAGAACATTATTAAAAAATAGAGATATTGATACTGCCACATCTTTTTTTGTAAAACAATTTGAAAAAGAATTTTTAGCCGATATGCCTGATAATTTATCAGGTTCTAAACCCTTGATAATGAAACATATTGTCGATGTTTACAGGTCAAAAGGTTCTAAGGCATCTTACGATTTTTTATTCAAGACTCTTTATGATATACAAGATTTAGAATATTATGCGCCTAAAGATGATTTATGGAAAGCATCGGATGGTCAATGGGTAGCGGATAAAACATTGAGATTATTAAGTTTTGATGATGAGTCTGATTTTGAAGGAAGAGTTGTAACAGGAAGAAAAAGTTTTGCAACAGGAGAAGTGGATAGAGTATTGAGGTTTAATTCGGGTTCTTTATCCGTTACAGAATTATTTTTAAAAAATGTCGTAGGAACTTTTGTTATAGGTGAAGATGTTGATAGTACGATACTGAATGGGTCTTTTGGAACAGGAAAAGTGCAAGGAGTTATAACTGCCATTGAAGTGGAAAATCCAGGTAAAGGCTACAAAATTGGAGATTCTATAGAATTTTCTGGAGGTGGAGGCTTTGAAGCATCTGCGGTAGTAAAAACAATTGCCACAGGAACTATTGGTGAAGTAATAACTTTTGATGGTGGTGACGGATATTCTCCTGGATTATTTTTTGATGTAAACAATTTTGGAACTCGTGGTGCAGGTTTAGAAGGAAAAACTACTGAAATAATAGAAACTTTTTCCATACCAGTTTGTGGTGATAGAATAATAGACCACTACTACAAATATATTAATGCTACGGCATACGGTATGGGAGGAAACCCTCTCAACAATGTACAACATTCATTAATAGAAACTCTTGGTTTTGTGCATTTACACACAGGAACAATTACCGATACCAGAGTGACCACTATTGGTGTTAATTATGAAGAATTGCCTAAAGTTCATGTTACATATTCAAATACCCACGAATTGAGAACTAATTCTGTAGCAAAAATTTTAAATTTAAATCCAGACCCAGATGATTTTGGAAGAACAAATGCTATTACTGGTACATTTATTGCAGGTGAAAGATTAGTATCTAATACTGGTGATAAAATAGGCACTTTTTTTAAAACCGTCAGTGACCCAGATAATATATTGACTCTGAATGACCCTTCTAAGATGAGAGTGAAACCTTATCAATATTTGGGGGTTTACAATATTGGTGCTGACGATTTAACGCCTGATATTTCAAATTATGTAAATGAGAATCATACCATATATGATGTTAAGGTTACACTTGGGGGTAGATTTGTAAAAAATAAATTTACCTATAGAAGAGGATTAAATTCTTTAAATTCATTAGATACATACTCTCCGTCAAATGAACCTAATTATTCTACAGTCGAATTGGAAATGACAGGAGGTTTTCAAAAATTAACTTTTCCTATAACCTCTTTAACGCAGACCGGCGGTTTAGCAACCGCAACTACTTATGGAAGGCATGGGCTTAGAGATGGAGGAAAGGTTATCATTACAGGAGTAAGTCCTTCTGGATATAATGGCGAAAAAGTGATTACGGTATCGGCAGATGAACCAACAAAATTTACTTTTTCTATAGATTCGTTTACTACTTCTCCAGCAACAAATATACCTGGTGCAAGTATGTTATACGATGAAAATGTATCTGTAAAATTTGGTATGACATATAAGCACGTAGATGGTACCGAATTTCCCAATGTTGTTGACAGATATCTTATAGGCACTTCGGATTTTGAAGCAAATGATGTCATAACTGGTTTCACGAGTGGAGCAAAAGCTACTGTGGCAAATACAGGTTCTGTATATGATGCTTTTCCTGGATTTCCTGGAAATAATGCAATCATTAGACCTAAAGAGGAAAGTACGGAGGCTGGCTCGATAGGTTCTATTGAAATTTTAAATCCAGGCGTTGGATTTACAACATCACCAAAAGCAGAGATGTTAACCACCGGAGATGGAACTGCTAGATTTAAAGTTACTATTGGAGCCGTCGGTGATGTATATGGTCGATATTTTGATGAAAATGGTTTTATAGGTTATTCTAAAAAAATTATTGACAGTAATTTTTATCAAGACTATTCATACTCATTACGCAGTAGTAAACAATTAAATGAATATGGCGAAATAGTTAAAAAACTTCTACATCCTGTCGGCACAAAACTATTTGGGGAATTCAAACCTAAGGGGGAGTCTTTAAATTTTAGTTTTGATAATATGATTGTAATGGAAGATGGTTCTTTTCTTCAAATTGAAAATAGTTTTGATAAAATTAAAACAGAACAATATTTTGAACCTACTCATAATGTAGCATTAAAAACAATTAATGATGCAACTAACTCAAAGGGGTTAACAATTACAGGAGGTTCTAATCTTATATTTGACCCAGATGGAACTGAAAATTTACCTCTAGATTTTCCTGCAAATTCGATGGTCGTTATTGATGATGAACAGGCGTTTATGGTATCTTATGGTGAATTGAAAATGGAAAATTTTTTAAATGGTTCAGTATCAACTGATTCATCAAATGTTATATCAAGATTTTTAATTAATAATACAACTTCATCCTTTTCCGTTTCTGAAAAAGTCACTCAAACTAAGACAAACGGTGATATAGTAGAAGGAACAGTAATAACGCAAGAATCGAATGAATATGGAAATACCGTTTTATTGCTTCATACGTGTAATGGTATATTTGAACCCACATCTAATATTTCTTTTGGAACATCGACGGCCAATTTATATTCAGTCGATTCCAACGTAATTTTTGGTAATACATTATCAATAACTTTAAGTTCTATTGCTAATTTATCTAGAGATGAGACTACGTTAGTAGATGCCACTGTTACTACTGAATTACCCCATAATTTAAGACATAAAGACAAAGTTGTTATTTCTGGGGTGAATAAAGTAATGTGGAATGGAAATTATACAGTTAATGTGATTGACGATAAGAGATTTAGTTATAGGTCATTTACGTTATTAGATATTGGAGACCCATTAGATGATTCTAATAACTTGGATTTTACTAATGCTACTGTTGAGGTAACAAGAGGTACAGATTTTCAAAATGATTTTAAAGTGAATGATATTCTTGTTTTGAATAGAAGCGGAGAAGAAGCAAAAATTAATCAAATAATAAATTCTTCCTGTATTATTGCTAATACACGTATAAGCACGGACAACAGTTTTAAACTGGCATTGGAGAATAGTGGAACTTTAGAATTGGAAGAAGATGGTAGTTATATTGAGTTAAATACTAGAATTCCTGCCATTTCTAGTATTGACAATAAAAAAGATGAATCTTTTTTTGTGTATGAGCAATTCATTAGAGGAACCACAAATTCAGCAGGTATATCGACAGGGTTACCTTTTCTATATGGTACAAATACTGATTTTTCAGATGATGTCATGATAGGTGATGTTATTGCCTTGTCTTCTAATGCCTTTTTGGAGGCGGAAGTTTTAAGTATTACCAACATGAGTAAAATTGTTTTAAGTAATAGTTCGCTGAACGGTTCTGATGCAGGTTCTGATTTTCTTTTACAGAATGGTGTTTCTCTATTAATGGAAGATTCTGTTCCTTTTCAAAGAATGGATTTGAGCAAAGGATTAGGCGACGGTTCTTCTAATCAAACATTTTTATTAAAGTCTACAAGGAATATGGATTTAGAAGTGACATCAAATACGATGACATTAAGCGATAGTTATGATGGTTCTAATAATTTTGTGAGAATCAATGAACGAATTGGAAGATTTACAAATTCAGGTCTGCTATTACTGGAAGATGGTATTGGAACTTCAAATGCTCAGTATGTGGGCACGGTTTCATTAGAAGGGTCCTTTAAATTTGAGAGCAATACGACATTCACTAATCAAAATTTGAGAGTTATCAAATAGATTTTTTTTAATTTTAATAAATAATAATATGCCTAATTTAGTAACTAAAAAATTTAAAATACACAATTCAGAGCAATTCGTAGAATCTTTAAGCGAGATTGATGCGACAACTTTATTTTTTTTCGTGGGTAAAGTTGATTCTTGGACCGATGAGGCTAATGTGCCTCCTCCCACTGATTCTTTTGCCAATACCAATTATGATTATTGGAATCAAATGATTGCTTGTAAAAAAATAACACCTTCTGAAGTAAGTCACGTTATACCCAGATATGATTGGAGATTTGGTACGGCATATTCTGCTTATAATCAAACGATAGATGAGTTATATGACGAGAGATTTTATGTAGTGACAGATGATTTTAATGTATATAAATGTATGCAAAATAATATTTCTAATGGAGCATCTACAGTAAAACCAACAGGCACAGGAACTCAAATTATAGAATTATCAGATGGATATAAATGGAAATTCATGTATTCTATCACACCACAAGATGTTCTAAAATTTTCAACGAATCAATATATACCTGTTAAAAAAATTACCACCGAAGATATAGGAACGAAACAATACGAAATAGAACAGGGTGCCGTTCATGGTGCTATTGATATTATTAATAAAACGAGTAACGGAGATTTTAAAGTAATATTTACAGGTAGCCCAACTGATGAGAATGGCGAAATTCAAGATTTTCTTCCATACGAACAATTAAGAGGTTCTTCTACAAATAACCTAGCTGATATAGTTTTACATGAAGATGGTGCGGCCAACGTTACGGTAAGTTTTATTGGAGAAAAATTTTCAGTTAATGAAGAAGTAAAAGGAACTATTTCTGGTGCGAGGGCAATAGTTCAATCCGACCCTAAAAGCACATATTTGTTTGATGAAGGAACATTAACATCTGTTCAAAATTCTACTGTTATGATTCTTTCCACGAGTGCTAATAATTCTGCTGATAATATTTATGTTGGTTCTGAAGTTTTTATTGTTAATAATGCGGCTCAAGGAGAAAAAACCAAGATTGTAAAGTATGACGCTATATTGAGAAGAATAACTGTTGAACCAGCGTTTACTGTTGCGCCTAATACGTCATCAGGATATATTGTCTCGCCGTCTATTAACGTTTCAGGAACAGGTACTTTATGTACGGCAAGAAGTGTGGGTAATAATAGTCACGGATTAACAGATGTTATAGTGATGAATAAAGGTAAAGATTATGTAAATGCCAGTGCCAAATTTACTGCTAATTCTAATCACGGTTCAGGTGCAAATGCTTTACCTATTATAGGTCCTTATGGGGGTCACGGTTCTAATGCCTTAGAAGAATTGGGTGGAAATAAATTAATCGTTGATGTTAGAATATCTGGAAATGAGTCAAGTTATTTTACTACCGATAATGATTATAGACAAGTTGGACTTTTACGAGACCCAAAAAGCACAGCCGATGCGAATGTCTTTTATACCTCGCCACTATCAGACCAAGGCGTAGGATTAATAATAAGTAATGTTTCAGGACAATTTGAAAAGGATGAAAAAGTTTATATAGGAAATAATTTGGAAGATAGCACCGCAAATGGTGTTGTGATTGATTATAGAAATAAAAATCTTTTACGATTAAACAAAGTTGAAGGTGATTTTAATTTATATGATAATGGTACTTTTACAATCATAGGAGAAAATTCAGGTGCTACCGCACAAATTGCCAATAACGGATACACTGGACCAGGAATT
>MDTA01069203.1_pt1 | contig 14771 bp, 8 predicted proteins | sample 811151 | NCBI WGS metagenome assembly MDTA01 (sample SAMN05326648, study PRJNA326480) | marine metagenome | isolation source: seawater | place: Indian Ocean: South | collected 2010 | reverse complement strand
GTGATGCGTCAAAGCGTATTGGTTGGGCGTTTTTCCTAAATGTGGTGTTCACCATTATCGAGTTTATTGGTGGCTGGCTAACGAACAGTACCGCTATTATGGCGGACGCTGTTCATGATTTAGGCGATAGTTTATCGATTGGCACCTCATGGGGCTTAAACAAGCTCAGTGATAAAGATGCTAATCGTACATTTTCGTATGGCTATAAACGATTTTCACTTCTGGGGGCGTTAATTAATGGTGTTGTGCTGACTATTGGTTCCGTTTGGATACTATTTGAAGCCATTCCCAGGCTGGCCGAGCCTGAGATGCCGCAAGTGGAAGGAATGCTGTTATTGTCGATTTTTGGCATGGCAGTGAATGGCTTTGCTGCTTATAAACTCAGTGAGGGTAACTCGCTCAACGAGCGCGTGCTCAATTGGCATTTGCTCGAAGATGTCCTGGGTTGGGTGGCTGTATTTATTGTATCGATTGTTCTGATATTCAAGCCGTGGCCAATACTCGATCCCATCTTATCCATAGGGTTTACGCTGTTCATTTTGTTTAATGTCTTTCGCAACCTAAAAGAAACTTTGATGCTGTTTTTACAAGCCACCCCTGATCAAGAGCAACTTGCAAATATTCGGGATGATTTGTTATCAAACGAGAATGTCAGTGATTTACATCACTTTCATATTTGGTCACTTGATGGAGAGCGCAATGTGATGACCGTTCACTTAGTGTTAGTTGGAGATGTGTCCACAGAGCATATTCAAACGCTTAAAAATGACGTACAGAACTCACTCAAGAAATATAATTTTGAGCATACGACAGTCGAGTTTGAGTTTGCGGATGAACAATGCCGTGACGAGGCGTAAAGAAACTGATAGACTACTTTAGATGAAAAAACTTAAACGAACAAGCTACATCATGATCATGCTGATCGTATTTCAGTCGTTTTCTGCTGTAGCTAATTCATTGGATTTTCATGCAATAGACACTGAACACCTGCAACACGATCATGATCATGCCGAGCATAGCATCAACGCCTCGGTAAGCCCTGAAATAGATATCAGTGAAGATGACGCAAAGGTTCACCATAATCCTGCCGATTGCCACCACTGCGGACACTGCCACGGCTCACATGCCCAATGGGTAGGTCACCACAGCATCAATAACCTTAATGAGTTGGCGTCCGGCCACAACTTCAACTATTTGGATGCCGTCATTGACGCACCCATCAACCGCCTGTTACGACCACCAAAATACCAATCCTAGGAAGTATATTGATTGCATCGCGGAACGTGTATCCGCGTTGACCGTTTTTATCATATTTTAGGATTTATTATGAATTTCACTCATCGTAATGAGCGTGACCAATTATTCACGTGGCCACTTTTCGTCGCGCGATGTACTTTCACGCGAAACACTCAGGCAGAATCAACCAATGTATACAAGGCTCTTGATTCAACGACATTTAACAGACTTAAACTTTTATGCGCTTGCGTATTGTTTCTTCCACTTTTTGCTCACGCTCAAAATCAAAGCTGGGAAAACTGGTTATCATCGCAGATAAATAAACATCCCAACATTATAGCGGCTAAAGAACAATTGTTTAGTACTGGGGCGCTTGCGGAAGCTTCTGAGCAAGCACTTTATAACCCTGAATTGTCAACTGATTATGCGCGAAATGGCGATAACAATGACTACAGCGTAGGTATTGAACAGACAATCGACCTTTGGGACAGGCAAGGCGCAAGGCGACAAAAAGCCGGTTTTATGCGCACTGCTGCACAAGCTCAATACCAAGAAGTCTTTTTAAACAAATCAGCCGATGCTATCGAAGCATTAATTAATTGGCATGCAGCAAAACGCGCAGCGTCTATTGCCAAATCACAACAACAGCAACTTAATTCGTTACTTGAATTAGTCGAAATACGCCAAGAAGCCGGTGATCTAGGCAGTATCGATGCAGAGCTTACCTTTTTGTCGTTGTCGAAACAATTTGCTCAGGTGGCGGGATCAGAGGCTCAACTTCAAATGGCCGAAGCAATAGTGCGTGAGTTACTCCCTGATTGGGAGCCAGAGCGAGGGCGGATACCGGACGAGTTTTGGCCTTCTAAAGTTGCATATCCGTCTGATGAAGAATTACTAAAGCACCCCAAAATAGCTAAAGCTTATGCGCAATGGCTCACGCAAAAAGAAGAAGCAGAAGTCACTAGACGTAATGCAAAAGCAAATCCTACTTTTGGTATTAATGCGGGGCGGGAAGAGCGAGAAAACGTCGTTGGACTGACCTTTTCTATACCGTTAAACATTCGTAATAATTACAGTGCAGAAACTCGTTCCGCTGAACGAATGGCGTTAGAAACCGAAGCACGTTTTAGAGCGCAGTATCAGAAACTACGTTTCGATTTACAAGGTGCGTTTGGCGCATGGCAAAGCTACAACCAGCAGTTTTCACAATGGCAATCGCTCGTAAAGAGTCGCATCGAGAGTAGTGCTAATTTGTTAGAAAAGCAGTGGCGAAGTGGCGATTTATCAACAACTAATTACCTGCTAGCACTGAATCAACGCGCAGAAAGCTTACTGTCTGGCATAGAGCTGGAAAAGCAAACGCGCATAGCATTGAAAAATCTCATGCTGCAATCAGGTCGCCTTATCGACTTGCCCCCAGTTCAACACGATTTCTCTATTGATCATCAGGATTAACAAAATGAATAAAACAGTATTAGCAGTTTTCATCGCCTCATATGTCGGCGCTGCACCAAGTTTCGCACAAGAGTCTGATCAAAAGCATGCTCACAATGAAACGGTAACAAGAATTGATAAAAGCATACAAGATAAGCATGACGAACATACTGATGATGGTCATGAAGAACATGAACTACAAGATGGTCAAAAGCATGATGAGCACGGAGGCGAGGGGGCCGATGAACATGATGATCACGAAAGCGAACATGCTCATGATAAAGGTGAAAGCGAGAATAAAGACGATGAAGAGCATTATGAATCTGCTTCTGCATCGCTAGACTCCAATCAAATGGCATTAGCCAACATTAAAGTAAGCACACTAAGCCCCAAAATTGTCAATTATACTTTGTATGCACCGGGTGAAATATTATCAAACGGCTATAGCAGCTATAGAGTATCACCCAGAGTGGCATCCGTTGTCACGCGTCGTCATGTGGCATTGGGAGACAGGGTAAATAAAGGCCAAGTGCTTGTCACGCTTTTTAGCGAAACCGTTGCGCAAGCACAAGCCAATTACCGAACAACATATCCAGAATGGGAAAGAGTAAAAGGACTTGGTCGAAAAACTGTTGGAGAGCAGCGCTACATTGATGCAAAAGCTAATTTTGAAGCGGCTAGTGCAGTATTAATCTCATATGGTTTATCCGATGCAGATTTGAAAACGCTCACCTCACAGCAATCAATAGCATTAGGAGAATATAGCTTACGTGCTGAAATTGATGGCGCGGTACTCAGTGACTCGTTTGAACAAGGTCAGCGTATTGATGCGGGAGAGCCGTTGATCTCGTTGGCAGATGAAAGTGAACTTTGGGTAGAAGCGCATCTACCATCGAATATTAACCTGCGGTTAGGTGCAGGTTCTCCGGCACAAATCAAAGTGGGAGACTTCACAGTTGATGCAACGGTTACACAAGAGGCACATACCATTGACCCAATTACTCGAACGAGAACGGTTCGGCTATTAGTGAGCAACCCTGAACATCGTTTGCATCCTGGTCAATTTGCCGAGGTGTATTTCCGTTTTCTGACAAAAATGCCGGTAATGGCTGTTTCAGAAAGTGCGCTAATGCGAGGGCCCGATGGAGACTGGATGGTATTTGTAGAAGATCATCCCGGCGAGTTTTTACCCGTCGAAGTTGAACTTGGAAGAGCGCTTGGTGGCTTGCGGGAAATAACCGGTGTAGAGCCGGGTTCTCGCGTAGTAAGCGAAGGTGCTTTTTTTGTCGCTTCACAAATCGCTAAAGGCGGTTTTGACCCACACAACCACTAATTAGGAGGAGTCTTTATGTTTAATAAATTAATTGATTGGGCTGTTACTAATCGTTTGTTAGTGGTGATTGCTCTGACAACGTTAATAGTCAGCGCGGTTTTTGTTATTCCAAAACTGAATTTGGATGCATTTCCAGATGTCACCAACGTGCAAGTATCTGTCAATACAGAAGCACCGGGGTTAGCTGCCGAAGAAGTAGAGCAGTTAATTACTTATCAAATAGAAGCGGTGATGTATGCCTTACCGGATGTGATGGAAGTGCGCTCTATTTCCAAAACAGGTCTTTCAGGTGTGACCGTTGTGTTTAGCGAGGACACAGATATCTATTTTGCACGTCAATTGGTATTCGAGCGTCTGCAAGCGGCTAAAGAGTTAATTCCCGAGGGCGTCGGTACGCCAGAAATGGGACCCAACACATCAGGATTGGGGCAAGTGTATCAGTATCTATTGTTGGCTGAGCCCGATTCAGGCCTAGACGCTATGGCGTTGCGTAGTTTAAATGATTGGGTGGTGAAATTGCTGCTGCTTCCTGCCGATGGCGTAACGGATGTGCTCTCTTTTGGTGGGGAAGTACGCCAATACCAAGTTAACCTCAATCCATCTCAATTACTTGGATATGGCTTGACTCAAGATATAGTGATGGAAGCACTTGAGCGGAATAATACCAATGTGGGGGGGTGGTATATGAACCGAGGGCAGGAGCAACTTGTGATAAGAGGCACTGGCTGGTTAGATCATGGCGAGGAAGGGTTAGAGCAATTACGTCAGGTACCTTTAAAAACCGTAGACGGAACAACGATTACTGTATCCGATGTGGCGAACGTTGAGTTAGGTAGCGAAATTCGTCAGGGTGCTGCCACCATGACCAGAAAAGACGCCGACGGTAACATTCAAAACTTAGGTGAAGTCGTCTCAGGCATTGTACTTAAGCGCATGGGAGCTAACACGAAAGCCACAATTGATGGCGTCAATGCTCGTATTCAGCGAATTAACCAAGCATTGCCTGATGGCGTGAGTTTTGAAGTATTCTACGATCAAGCTGACTTAATTACTCAAGCCGTGGATACGGTTGTAAATGCGCTAATGTTAGCGTTCGTATTTATTATTGTTATTCTAGCTTTATTTTTGATGAATCTACGAGCCACGTTTTTAGTCCTGATTTCGATCCCTATTTCTATTGGTATTGCCTTAATGGTCATGTCGTGGTTTGGACTTTCTGCCAACCTTATGTCGCTTGGGGGCATTGCAGTGGCAATCGGCATGCTAGTAGATGGCTCAGTGGTAATGGTTGAAAACATGTTTAAACACTTGACTCACGCTGATGCTGAGCATGATCACAAGAGACAATTGGGTGAACATGTTGAAGATGATGATCCATTAGACTCGTCCCATGATACGCACGGTATCGCTTTGCGATTACAAGAAGCGGGCAAGGAGGTAGCCCGGCCTATCTTCTTCGCAACAGCCATAATCCTTGTGGTATTCATGCCTTTGTTTAGCTTTGAAGGCGTTGAAGCAAAATTATTTCAACCAATGGCTATTAGTATTATGTTGGCCATGCTTTCGGCGGTATTAGTTGCACTGATTATTGTACCGGCATTGGCGACGTATCTATTTAAAAAAGGCGTGAAACCACGAGAAAGCGTTGTGTTGAAACCTTTAGACGCGGGGTATCGCAAAGGGCTATCGTGGGCAATTTTGCATAAAAAAGTAGTGATTGGAATTGCTGCAATTATGGTAGTCGCTGCTGGTGTAGTGCTTCCTCGGCTTGGCACAGAGTTTGTACCAGAACTGGAAGAGGGCACCATTAACTTTCGTGTTACTTTAGCGCCTTCATCTAGTTTAGATACTGCCCTAGAGGTCTCCCCTAAGCTTGAGAATATATTAATGGGGTTTCCAGAAGTCACCTATACATTGTCGCGTATCGGTCGCGCCTAAATAGGAGGCGATCCTGAGCCTGTAAACAATATCGAAATTTATATCGGGTTAAAGCCAGTGCCTGAATGGACAAGTGCAAGTAACCGCTATGAACTGCAAGCGTTAATGGAAGAAAAAATGGAGCAACATCCGGGTTTGCTCTTCAATTTTTCTCAACCTATCGCGACAAGAGTGGACGAGTTGTTATCGGGTGTAAGAGCTCAACTTGCCATTAAATTATTTGGACCTGATCTTGACATCTTGGCTGAAAAAGGCCAAGCCATTGAAGCTTTAGTAAAAGAAGTTGAAGGTGCAAGAGATGTTGCTATGGAGCAAATTGCCGGTGAATCTCAACTGATTGTGACACCGAATCGCCGCGCTCTGTCGCGCTATGGGTTGGCCGTGGGTGATGTAATGGAGCTCGTAAGCGAAGGTTTAGGTGGAGCCAGCGCTGGCCAAATCATCAATGGTAATGAGCGCTATGATATTTATGTCAGGCTTGCTGAACAATTTCGAAATAACAGTCAAACGATAGCCGACTTGCGCTTACAAACTCCGTCAGGTGCATGGGTTCGTTTAGGAGATGTTGCAGAAGTGACGATTGCTTCTGGTCCACCGCAAGTCAGACGTGATGACGTACAGAGGCGAGTTGTTATCCAGGCAAATGTTCAAGGTCGAGACATGGGTAGCGTGGTGGCAGATATTCGTCAATCTATTGATGAGCAGCTAGCACTGCCTACTGGCTATTCAGTGGATATTGGCGGGCAATTTGAGAATCAGCAACGAGCGCAGAAGCGACTATCATTGGTTGTGCCACTTTCTTTGGGGTTAATAGCTTTATTATTGTACTTTGCTTTTGCTTCATTTGGTCAGGCAATGTTGATACTTGTAAATGTACCATTGGCTGTTATCGGGGGGGTATTTTCACTTTGGTTATCAGGTCAATATCTTTCTGTGCCGAGCTCCGTAGGTTTTATTACCCTATTCGGCGTAGCGGTGTTAAACGGAGTCGTGATGGTAGAAAGCATCAATCAGCGTGTTGCAGACGGGTTATCGGTATCTGACGCCGTATTTGATGGTGCTACATCAAGACTGCGCCCTGTATTGATGACAGCGATTACATCTGCGCTAGGCCTTATTCCAATGTTACTGTCTAATGGCGTTGGTGCTGAAATCCAAAAGCCTTTAGCGAGTGTAATCGTTGGTGGCTTGGTAACCGCTACATTTTTAACTCTATTTGTATTACCTGTGCTATTCGCCTGGTTTTCAAAAGGGAAGTTAAAAGATATGGCAAGAGCGCCTTCCTAAGCTCAGCTGGCCTGCTGTGTGCGATGAGCATCGGCAGGCTGATTATCACTTTATAAGGGGTTCACCCATTAAGCTGCCCTGTCAAGTAAACAATAATATGCGTTTCCCCTTGGTTCTGGCGGTTCAAGGGTTTTCGATGTCCAATATCCGCCTCTATTCATCTCGTTTTTTAGTCGGACAGCGTCTATTCTTGCTCGCACCAGTCTACCGCATTAATCATTGCAGAAAACGCCAATTAGATCTGTTCCAGGCTAGGGGAATTGGACACTATTCTGGCATCACTTGAACACCAGTTCAGGTGAGACTTAGCACACTTTTTCCCTGATTTCGAGAATTCAATGTTTAAGTAAATCGGAATACGACCGTCAATCTAGAACTCCCGTTTTAACGTCATACAATTCACGTGTCTAATATTACTCATTACGTGATTTACTAAAGTATAAATTATCAGTCATTGCGACATTGGTTGTGCGCCATATTGCTAATGATAGGTATTCGTATTATCATTAGCTAATTAATGCAACTTCTTTTTTACCTTATCACTACCCACCAAGGAATACTTTTTATGCAAACAAAGCTAACGCGCTTAACTTTGTCAGTTTCGACCGCACTACTATCTTTCAGTTCACTAGCTCAAGAAACACCCGATGTAGGCGAGGCGGGTGACAAAATAATGCCTGCTATAGAAGTTATTCGCGTAATAGGCGACAGCACCTCCGCTCTTTTAAAACAAACGGGTAGCGTTGTTATTATCAATCAAGATCAAATTGATAAAATTCAACCCTTGTCGACACAAGATGTTTTGCGAAGTATTCCCGGTGTGAATATTAAAAGTGAAGAAGAAACTGCCATAGTGTCTAACATTGGTATTCGGGGCCTTTCAGCAAGTGAATCTAAGTCTCTACTTTTAGAAGATGGCGTGCCCGTTGCACCGGGTCTTTTTATTGGTAACGCCCGTTATTTTAATCCCCGTATTCAGCGTGTAAGTCAAATTGAAGTACTGAAAGGCTCAGCTTCACTTCGCTATGGCCCATCCACAATAGGCGGCGTAGTGAATTATAAAACTAAAACACCCGATGATGGTGTCATCCTCACTGGCCGTGCTGGTTCCTTTAATATGCAAGAAATTACTGTAGAAGCGGGTGGCAAAAACGAAGACGAGGATGCATTTGCTGGTGTTTTAGCAACCCGCGCTAGCAGCGATGGCTTTATGGATAAAGGCTATGATATGACCGATGTAATGGCAAAAGCTGGTGTTATTTTTGACAATGGTCAAAAGTTAGGCATTAAACTATCGCGTTATGAAAATGACGCAAATATCTCTTATCGTGGATTATTACTAGCTGAGTATGAAGCGGGTGAAGACTACAACCCTGCACCAGACGATTACTACTTAACCGAGCGTACAGCGTTTGATATTAATCACGAATGGTCATTATCTAACGACGCAACCCTAAACACCCTTGTTTATTGGAGTGACGTGAGCCGCGATTATTGGCGTTATAGTGTTGATACTGAGGCCTCAAACGAGGCCAATAGTTGGGTATATACCGACAGTTTAACCGGAAATAATCGCTCGTTTGAGCGCGTTGGAATAGAAACTCGCTTGACTTTAGAACACAGCCTTATGGGTGTGGAAGCCAACAGTGAATTTGGCTTACGTTTCATGCAAGAGGAGTCAAACGACACCCGAATTCGAGCGCTGCGCAGCTCCGATCGCACAGGAGCAAACGATCGCCACCGTATTGATTCGGCGCAAAGCTATGCCGGCTATGCCCAAAGCCGTATTCAATTAAGCAATGCTTTTGCTTTTACACCCGGCCTTAGAGTAGAGTCCTATGAGCAAAAAAGAATAATACTAACCAACGATAATGCAGAAGCAACAACCAGCAACACCGAAATTCTACCCGGTGTTGGCGCAACTTACGACTTGAATGATTCGGCACAAATTTATGGTGGTGTTTACCGCGCTTTCTCGCCCGCTTCAAACGGTGTGGCACTTGACGGGCTGAGCGATCAAAACTTAGATGGAGAGCGTTCAACTAACTATGAGCTAGGCCTCAGAGGAAAGCAGGGCGACATTACTTATGAAGCAGCCGCTTTTATCATGGACTTTAGCAATCAAGTGGTAACGGGTAATAGCGACCCTAATTTGTCTCAGTCCAACGGCGGTGAAACTGAACATTTAGGTATGGAATTGCTGTTAGCCTATGATATTGGTAGTGGCTTTTATATTGATACTAACGCTACGTTTATCCCAACTTCAGAATTTAAAACAGGAGAAAATAGTGGAAACCGACTTCCGTATGCGCCAAAAGTAATTGCCAATGTTGCTTTGAGTTATGAAAGTGATAAGTTAAGCGGGGCATTAACCGTGCATCATCGAGGCGAACAATATGGTGATGCAAGCAACACAGTAGACATACCTGATGATGCCGCGGGTGGCATTTGGGGTGGCTTGTTACCTGCTTATACCTTGTTAGATGTAAACGCTAGTTATACCGTTAACAAAAATATGAAGGTATTCGGCGCTATCAAAAACCTAACTGATAAACGCTACATCACCGGCATGCGACAAGGTATTTATGTTGGCCCTGAGCGTTCGTTTGAAATTGGCGTAAATTATCGGTTCTAGTGTATACTTTTAGACAGAAATGCACTAATTCCGCATTATTGTTGCGGGATTAGTGTTATGCACCTTTGGTAACCGTTAATTTGTATGTAAAACTAAAACACGGTTAGCAGCTGGAACAAATACCCGCAACATGATCAGCAGCCAATTCCGAAGAGACTTTTCTTAGTAATTTTAACTTCTGGCAAACGCATCTAAAAATGTTTTCTTCATTAGGATAATGAAAGAAAGTAATTGCATCGCTTTATTATGGCTTATTGCTGTATCGTGTAAATCGCTTATTATCATTATATGTGTGTCTCAGATTTAGGCTCTAGCCAAGCTAGAGTGCTTAAACTATTGAGTCACGGCACCTATTCATTGTTCATATCAGACAAATACTGGAAGAAACAGGGGAATTGGTTCGTTCAATTATTGACGGGGCCCTAACGCGGTTGCGGCCGAATATTGATGACCGCATTGGTAGCAAGTCTTGGGTTCGTGCCCATGGAGCTCAACGTAGGTACTGGCGCAGAGGTGCAACGGCCTTTGGCCACAGTGGTCATCGGCGGGATAGTATCGTCAACCTTGCTAACACTGGTAGTGCTGCCTGTACTTTATCGACTCGTGCATAACAAAAGGGATCAGTAGTTTTCTTGGGCATTTATGAATAAATGCCCAAGTTTTACCTGAACGATTTTTAGGCACCTCTTGACACTAAATTTAAAGTAGACTTTATAGCTATTAACAATAAATATCTTAGGATTGAGCGCTGATATATTGCTTCCTTCGGTATTACCCTTAGGCACCCACCCCAATAGGTAGCAACATTAAAAGATGAGTTTGGATATTAGGAATAAGATAACGTTGACCCAGAAAATGCGCACGTTCTAACGCAATGAAGGCAGATGATAAGTCTCCTGTTGCTTCAAGTTCCCGAGCCAATTTCTTTGAGTGTTTTTCAGGCACCTCTTGACTCTATATTAAGTATAGATATGGTTCCGCTTATTTTAATTAGTAATTTTATTGCTAGCTGTCTTCGCTAGAAGCTTTGTGCAATATAAAAGAAATAGGGATTTTGGTATCAGAGCAGCATCTATAGACGCACCATTAATTGAAATTTTGCCAGGGGCTGTATTCGTGGTTACATTTTGCCTAGCATTTGGTTTAATTCTTTTGGGTTACATTGGACGTGTGCCCCCCTGATTTGTTCCCTCAACTCCATTTCAGCTTCTCGGCTCCTTGATTGGCGTTTGCGGAATTGCTGTAACCTTGTTGTCTCAAATTCAAATGGTAGATTCATAGCGTATTGGCGTTGACCAGCAAGAAACGACTTCACTCATTACTCACGGGATTTACGCAAAGTCTCGCAACCCTATTTACTTTGGTATTTTTCTATTTTGGATAGGGGTGTGTATAACGTTTCCTCATATGTTGCTTTGGGCGTGTGCTTTTGTATGTTGGATTTGCATTGAAGTGATTGTTCGAAAAATTGAAGAACCTTATTTGAAGAACGTGCATGGCGATGATTTTCTAAAATATCAGTCTGACACCAACCGATACATACCAAAGCTTTCACGATTTAGTGTTGACGCTTAATACTAAGGACGTTCGTACTCTACATTTTTCAGGGTGATAGCTGGCTTGGCTACCGCTATCACCTATTTTGGGGTTGTAACTTTAGAAAAATCCAACTTTAACGGCTGTCATAACTTCAGCAAGTTTAAAGCACTTTCAATGCGTATGATGGCTAGCAATATTTATGGGAAAACTGATTTAAATTGTTATTGATTAAATGAAAAGCGCTACTATATAACCTGTATATAATCTCAGTATGAAAAGGACATAGCTATCGATGGACGTGTTAACCGTAGAAAACGAGCTTCGCCAAGTAGTATCTAGACTGGTTACTCAAGTTGAGCTTGCAACGAAGCAGGGGAAACTCGATATCAACCTTGCATTGGAAGATGCTTTGATCCCTATACTGAAAGAGCTATTTCATCTACCAAAACTACATAACTTAAATGCAAAGCAAAAAAATTTCCCGGGCATTGATTTAGGTGATGAATTTGACCGAGTGGCTTTTCAAGTAACAGCAACGACAGATCTGGAAAAAATCAAAAAGACATTGAATGTGTTCATTGAAAAAAACTACCAATCAAATTTTGATGAGCTTTACGTTTTAATGCTCGTTAAAAAGCAGAAAAGTTACTCACAATTGTCTATCGATAAAATTATAGGGGATGTATTCACTTTCAATACCAACACTCATGTAATAGATCCTGGCGACATTCTAGCAAAAGCATCTAATTTGAGGGTCACTGCTCAAAAGCGTATTTTGCATGAGTTTAAGCTTATCCTCGGCGAGATAGACGGCTACCTCGCACTCCGAGAATCAACCACTGAGTTGCCAAGAGCATATACAACTAATTTGGCTCCAATTTCTTTTCCTAGTACGGTGTACGTAGCACAATTGACGATCGTTAAAAAAGAAGTGTTTGAAAGAGCCAGAGCAGAGCTGGGATATAAGGGAAGACGCTCATCAGACATGTTTTTATGTGTGCGGTTAGCGTTAGCACTAGAAGGCTCCCAATTTTCTGCATGGACATTTCATGATGGGAAGCTGTTTACATTCTCAAACTTTGATGATCATACGGCTTTAATGTCAATAGTAGATAAAGGAAGCATCGAAGAATTAGATTCTAACGAGCTTTATGATTCTGAATACGTTGAGTATGAGAATGTATTTAAATCACTATTGCAAGGTCAGGTTCGCGAACAAGTGAAAGACTATTGCATTGGTTTTGATATGTTCGAAAAACAATATTACTTTCAACCCGAAGATAAAGAACAGATTAGTAGAAAAGAAAAGTGGATAGGATTAAAAGCAGCTCAACGAACCGTTTTCGAGCGCGTAGAGAGCAAAAAGGAACCCGGCAAAGTAGCTCACTTTAAGCACCTGAGTTTCCAGTTAACATTCGTAAAAATACGAGACCAGTTTCACGCAATGATCGTCCCAAGTTGGCTATACACCTACAATACACACCGTCGTTCCAGGTTTCATGATAAGTTGGTATCGAAACAAAAAGGATTAGAAAACAACCAAGCCGTAAGAAATCTTACGCGGTTTGTATCGTATTTTCTTGCTCAAATGGATGCCCAATTGGGCGGAAGCATCGAGTTTGAACAGCTTATACAACTCGCACCAGAAGAAAATCCCCTATCATCTGATGATAATGTTGAAGAAGAGGCGGAAGTATAAAACTATGAAAATTACAATCATCCAAGAGCCACTTCTTGAATTTGGGAAAGGTACTCATATATGTCCAAGGAATGGAATTGAACGTATGGGCGTATATGACACAAAAGATGAATTGCGGCGCTCAGAACTTAGATTAGGGATCGTGGGAAGAGGGGAAGGTGTTGACAAGCTAGATGTCTGGCTGGATTTATGTCGAACTGGCATTTTAGCTAAAGAAAGCCATCTTTCAAATCTATTTAAAGGCTTTGGAGGGGTGTCATTGGATTATGGGTTTCATACCCAACTACTTTCGTCTCCGGGCTACACACGCACTATTCAAAAATCATCAATTGTCAAAGTTGGTAAAAATAAAACGCGAGAGGATCGAGTTGTCGATGCCGTGAACTTGTTTTATGAGCAGATACAATTTCTTGCGGAAAATCGTTCAATTGATGTAATCATCTGTGTAATTCCTGATGAAATGTTTATCTCACTGACAAAAAGAGAAAAGCATTCAACAGAGGACACTGGGAAAGTTGAACTCTATCTGGAACATGATTTCCGAAGGCTCCTAAAAGCAAAGTGTATGCATCTCGGTGTACCGCTGCAGTTAGTTGTTGAGAGCACATTGTTAACGGGTAAAGCTAACAGAGGCAATCAGGATGATGCGACACGAGCTTGGAATTTTGCAACAGCTCTCTATTACAAGGGTAACAAAACAGTCCCCTGGCGGTTAAAAGAAGAGCGATTTAAACCCAAAAGTTGTTATGTTGGAATAGGGTTTTATCGAAGCAGAGATGGTGAAACGATCTCAACAAGCCTTGCTCAGGTGTTCGATGAATTCGGACACGGTGTCATTCTCCGTGGCACGCCCGTTGTAATAGACAAAAATGATAAACGACCATATATGTCTGAGCAACAAGCCTATGATTTGTTGAGCTCAGCATTGTCAGAATATGGTAAAGCACTAATGCACATGCCTGCAAGGATTGTCATCCATAAGACTTCGAAGTTTAGAGATACTGAGATTAAAGGATTTAATCGTGTACTTGAGGAAAAGAGCATCAGTGCAAAGGACTTTGTTTCGATAACAAACACTGACATGCGTTTGTTCAGCGATTCAAACTATCCACCGGTAAGAGGTACTTTACTTTCAATCAATGAAAATGAAGGTATTCTGTACACACGAGGAACCATAGATTTTTATCAGACATATCCGGGGGCATATATTCCCAATCCGTTAAAAATTGATGTGTTTGAAAATGATTCTTCGCTTGAAGAGCTTGCGGAGGAAATTCTTGGTTTAACCAAGATGAACTGGAACAACACGCAATTAGACGGGCGCTTACCAATTACTCTTGAGTGTGCAAAGAAAGTGGGAGAAATAATGAAGTATGTTGATTTAGGAGAGAAACCTCAGGTCAGTTACAGTTTCTACATGTAACCTCTACTATGTCTAATACGGTTTAGTATTAGACATAGCATATAAGGGTAAGTTATAGTGTTGCCATCTTAACTAACAATTAAAGCACACTTGGCCATCACTAAACCCACACCATTGTTTCCTACGTATACTGAGCTGGCAGAGCTCTGTCTGTCTGACTATCCACAGCTAAGTTCATTCTTAGATAAGCAACCAACATGGATGAGACAGCACTGGGACTGGGCGAAAGATTACCTTTTGTATATCG
>MDTA01025359.1_pt1 | contig 14772 bp, 13 predicted proteins | sample 811151 | NCBI WGS metagenome assembly MDTA01 (sample SAMN05326648, study PRJNA326480) | marine metagenome | isolation source: seawater | place: Indian Ocean: South | collected 2010 | reverse complement strand
GATTGGGTCGAGGGCTCAAGAGCGCACCTAAAGGCTTGCTGTATGTCCGAATGCATGAACCATGCTCGCCTTTTTCACTCTAAATTAGACATCCGCCCCAGTTTTACTTATCGCTCGCGTTTTTCACGCAACGTCGGCCACTTCAATTTTTTAATTGCGCGTCAAGTCTACTGCGAGATCTTAATGACACGTCGACAAGTCGTTTGGTTCAAACGCGACCTTAGGGTTCGGGATCACGTCCCGCTGACTACCGCGCTGGCTCGCGGACCCACACTCGCCCTTTACATCATCGAGCCCGAGCTCTGGCAGCAGGCTTCTGCAAGCACGCGTCACTGGCAGCTGATTCGCCAAGGCCTGTTGGAACTCGCCGAGGATCTCAAAAGCTTGGGAGCACAATTGACCGTTCAGATTGGCGACGCAGTGACGATCTTAAATACGCTGCGTAAAAATTTAGGCAGTTACGACCTGCACGCGCACGAAGAAACGGGTGACGCCTGGACCTACTCGCGCAACGCCGTTGTTTCGCAGTGGTGTCAGGCGAATAACACCTGCTTCACTGAATATCGAAACTTTGGTGTTTTCAGAGGGCTAATACAGCGAGACGGCTGGGCCCAGCGCTGGCGGCAACATATGAGTGCAGAGATGGTCGAACCCACGCAACAGCGAGAGTGGTTGACGGCGGACAACACCACAGACTGGCAGTCTTGGAATCCCGAGCCGAATGGCGCTCCCATAGAGTTGCCGCTACAGCAATCTTCGAAGGCGCGCTTCAATGAATTTTTGGAGAACGACGGGCAGCGCTACCATCTGGACATGTCCAGTCCAAGCACTGCACCCCGGGCCTGTTCGCGCCTTAGCACAATGCTCTCCACCGGTCGACTGAGCATGCGACAGGTCGCACAGAAAACCTGGCAGAGACAGTCCGACGTCAGGTCGCTTCCTCCCGAACAACGTGGCACGTGGCCAAAAGCCCTGGCCGCCTTCCAGAGTCGGCTGCACTGGCACTGCCACTTCATCCAGAAATTCGAGAGCCAACCCGATATTGAGTTTGAGAATATGGCTCGCAGTTGTGACGGGCTTCGAGAAAACAATTTCGACGAAGCGAAGTTCAGCGCGTGGTGCCGTGGCGAAACCGGCTTCCCTTTTGTCGACGCGTGCATGCGCTACCTTTCCGCCACTGGTTGGATCAATTTCCGGATGCGCGCCATGCTGGTGTCGTTTGCCTCCTACGACCTGTGGCTACACTGGAAAAAACCCGCCCTTCATTTGGCCCGCTTATTCGCCGACTACGAACCTGGCATCCATTACCCGCAAATCCAAATGCAATCGGGCACCACGGGTATTAATACGCTGCGTATCTATAACCCGGTCAAGCAATCTAAGGACCAAGATCCCAACGGCGAATTTATTCGCAAATGGGTCCCGGAATTAGCTAACTTGTACGGTCCAATGATTCATACACCGTGGATGGCAACAGAACTTGAGCAGATTGCCGCCGGATGCGTCATCGGCCGGGACTACCCAAAACCTATTGTGGATCATGCCGAAGCAAGCAGGTTTGCAAGGTCAAAATTTACCGCAATAAGGGGCTCTGTCGCTGGGAAACGTGATCAGCAGAATATCGTGATGAAGCATGGCAGTCGCAAGAAGTCGCGCAAACCATGAACGTTACTGAACTCACGGCATCGTGCATGAACAGTGTGCGGACACTCAACGATCCCGCCATAGCGGAATTACGCTCCGACCATGCCGGCGAAACTGGGGCCGTCTACATTTACAAAGGCGTTCTTGCCGTCAGCCGCTCGCCGAAGTTGCGAGCGTTCGCCCACGAACATCTGCATACCGAGCAGATCCATCTAACCGCCCTAGAACAGTTGACGCCGAAACAACATCGCACCAAGTTGATATCGATCTGGCGCGCAGCCGGCTGGTCGCTGGGCGCTTTTTCTGCGCTCATCGGCGCTGCTTTCACCTATGCCACGGTAAGAGCTGTGGAAACCTTCGTGGTCCAGCACTACCAGCAACAATTGAGTCTCTTCCCGGAGCCTCTTCGCGGCCTTCTGCAGAGATTTTGTGACGAGGAAGCGGAACACCGCGATGAGGCCGACTCCGCCATGCACGCTGGGAAAAATTATCCGTTTTGGGAGTGGTTAGTAGGCACTGGCTCGCGCTTAGCGGTGCAACTTGCCAGACGTTTTTAGACTTACACACTAAATCCCTGATCAAATAAAGGCATAGCACGCACGCGACGCCCTGTTGCGACGAACATCGCATTCGCGACTGCCGGCGCCAAGGGCGGCAGCCCGGGTTCGCCAAGGCCGGTTGGATCAAAATCACTCTCGATAAAATGCACGTCCACCTGTGGCGCCGCATCGATTCTCAGCACTGGGTACTGATCCAGATTGGTCTGCTGAATCCGCCCGTTTTCCATCGTGATCTTTTGACCTGCCATTGCGCTATAGCCATCGATGATCGACCCCTGAACCTGATTCAATGCGCCGCTGCGATTAATGATCGGCCCTACGTCAACAGCAGCGGTCACCTTATGAACGGTAACTTTACCCTCATCATCGACGCTGACCTCCGCCAATTCAGCCACGTGAGCGGCATGACAAAAGTAAAACGCAATACCTAAACCGCGACCCGCAGGCATCGGACGACCCCAACCGCCTTTTTCTGCGGCCAGCTTTATTACCCCCACAGCCCGACCTGTATTCATCGCACGAAAGTTACCCGGCTCGAGCCAGCGCGGCTCCCCCATCATTTCTATCAATAGTTCAACGTGGTCACGCCCGGCGGCCTCCGCCAGCTCATGGATAAAGCACTGGGACACAAAGGCGTGGGTGTTTGAGAATGGCGCCCGCCACGGGCCAGACGGTGTGTCCATACGGAAAGTGGTGAGCGACCCCCGCGCATGGGCGCTGGTGGCAAGCGGAAAAGATCCGGCCCGGACCCCAGTCCAGCGCGACGGCTCCGAACCCACGGCAGTACCGATGGTATGTTCCTCCCAAGCCGCCAGCTTACCGTCAGCGGTCATCGCGCCGCGCAAGCGACAGAAACCGCCCTCGCGAAAATAGTCGTGGCGCATGCTGTCCTCTCGCGACCACGTGAGTTTCACCGGTCGCCCGCTCAGTTTAGATAACTCGATCGCCTCGCACATGTACTCTCCAGAAGTGCGACGACCAAAACTGCCGCCCATACGTTTGACATGAATGCTGAGCTGATCTGCATCGAGACCGTAACGCTGTTGCGCCAAGGTCTTAAAACCCGGCCCGCTCTGAGTCGGCAACCACATTTCTAGATGATCTTTAACGCCGGCTTTGCCAGGCTGGAAATGCGCGGTGCAGTTCATAGGTTCAAGGCACAGGTGGGTAAGATAGGGGTATTCGTAAAAGCTGCTAATCACCGTATTACTCGGGTCTTGCAGCGCCGTGTCAACATCGCCTTGCTCAAACAGCACCGCCGCTCCGGTATCACCCTGTTTTTCAGCAAATTCGGCGAAATCGGTCCAACTGTCTTTTGACGCCTGCGACTCGTCCCAGCGGATCTGTAACGCCTTTCGCGCCGTAAATACCGCCCATGTACTGGTACCGACAATGCCCACACCGTCTAACAGTTCACGCACATTACCATTACCTCTGACAATGTAGGCATCCACCACACCAGGAAGGGTTTTGATGTCTTCGATATTTGCTTCGACAATTTTGCCGCCCACCGCGGGGCACTTCGTGTAACTGCCATAAAGCATATTCGGCACCCGAGTATCGATACCGAAATCGCCCTGACCCGTGACGATGTCAAACGAGTCGACCTGGCTCTTGGAGGTTCCGATAATCCGGTAATCCTCACGCGCCCGAAACACTAAATCGGCTTTTGCCGGGATGGGTTGATCTTGAGCCAGCGAGGCCAACTCGGCAAAGCTGCGAGAACGATTACTAAACAGGTGACGAACCCGGCTGTCTTCAGCTTGCAGCTCATCGCGTGGCAGTTCCATAACAATGGCTGCTGCACTTATGAGCATTTCGCGCGCACTGGCGCCCATCTCACGCATCAATTGCCAATTGAGATAAACCGTATAAGAACCGCCTGTGGATTGACGGCCATAGCGCTCGGTATTTACCTCAGGCGTCTGCTGAACAACTACATCAGCCCAGTCCGCGCCCATTTCCTCCGCGACGATCATCGGCAGTGATGTCGCTATACCCTGCCCCATCTCCGGCGAGCCGCTATAAATCACAATGCTGCCATCCGGCTTGATCTGCACGTAGGCGTTTAAGTCGCCGCCGCCTACCAATTGCGGCGTCGTTTGCGTCCATCCCGGCACCGCAGCCGCGAGCATCAAACCGCCCCCCATAACGCCGGAAATTTTCAAAAAATCTCTGCGTGTAGTTTGCTCTGAAGAAACCAAAGGGGCGTCAAGCACACGCCTCGGATCGATAAGGGCGCTCATTTCGCCGCCGCCGCGTCGACGCTCATAGCTGCCGCGTGAATCGCTTCACGAATACGGATGTAGGTGCCACATCGGCAGTAGTTACCTGCCATAGCGGCATCAATATCCGCATCCGTGGGCTCGGGATTACTTTGTAGTAAAGCGGCAGCCGACATAATCTGTCCCGACTGACAATAGCCACACTGAGCCACATCTTTTTCGATCCACGCCTGCTGCAACGCGTGCAACGCATCGCCATCAGCCAGGCCCTCAATAGTGGTGATGGCTTGCCCAGACACCTGGCCGACGGGCAATAAACAACTGCGTACCGGCGCGCCATTTAAGTGCACTGTGCATGCGCCGCATTGCCCGATACCACAACCGTATTTACTCCCGGTTAAACCCATTAGATCGCGTAATGCCCACAACAAGGGCATATCGTCCGGCGCATCCACCTGCGCATCAGCGCCATTTACGGTGATAGAAAACTTAGGCATATGCAGTTCCACCTTTAAACTATGCGCAGACTATCGCACACCGGTAAGAGTCCCAGCAACGCGCTCGAAAAGGACCCAATCAATTAGGTGAAAAGGCGGTATAGTCTCGGCCACAATTAGAGGGAAGACATTATGTTCAGTCATATCATGGTAGGTGCCGATAACATCGACGTCGCAAAGCAATTTTACGATGCAGTGCTTGGCGCTCTGGGAGTCGCCCCCGGCGAAATCGACCCTAAGGGTCGGTGCTTCTACCGCACCGACACTGGCGTATTCGCCATATCCACACCCATCGACGGCAGCGCAGCAAGTCATGGCAACGGCAGCACTATCGGCTTTTATGCCGCAAGCCCAGCAGCAGCCGACGCCTGGCACGCCGCCGGACTAGCCAATGGTGGTATAACCTGCGAAGACCCGCCGGGCGAACGGGACGGGCCCAACCCCCTTTACTTGGCCTACTTGCGCGATCCATCGGGCAACAAAATTTGTGCATTGCACCCATTGGGCTAACAACAACGAGCAAGACACATGACTAAGATAACTCAGCGCCTTGTGGCGGCTGGCAGCATTGTGGTCCTAATGGCGACGTCCGCAGTCAGCGCAACCACTTCGCCGCAACTCCTTTGGGGCGATACTCACCTGCATACGTCTTACTCGTTTGATGCATTTTTGAACGGTAATCAGACCGCTGACCCGAATACCGCTTATGCTTTTGCTACAGGTCAACCTGTCATTCACCCGGGCACTCGGGCTCGGGTGCAATTAAATACGCCTCTAGATTTTTTGGTGATTGCAGATCACGCCGAGTTCTATGGCGGTATCAGTGATATCTACTATAAGGGAATTCAAAAACCCGATCCGTCTTTGCTTGAAAGGATCGCTTTTTGGTACACGGAGAATGAAATCCGCGACGCCATCGACAGCGGCAATGGTCCGGCGTACTTCGCGAATTTGTTACCCAGCGATCTCGATCCGATCGAAGCCGCCCGCTCCTGGTCAGAGAATACTTCAGCCGTAACACCTCCAGGGGCAGATATTTCTGCGCGCAATGCCTGGCAGCGCATGCTCGAAAGCGCCAAACGTTTCGATCGACCTGGCGAATTCACCGCCCTGATCGGATGGGAGTGGAGTGCAGTTCCGGGTGGAGCCAACCTACATCGCGTTGTTATTACCGACGCTGACCCAGATACCGCAAGCGAATTTTTGCCATTTTCATCCACCGACAGCCCATTCCCGCAGGATCTTTGGGAATGGATGGACAATACCGCCACCAAAATCGGCGCGCGCTTTGTAGCCATTCCCCACAACTCAAACATTTCCAAAGGACAAATGTTTTCAGCCACATCCCTGCGGGGCAAACCAATCGATGCCGAATATGCAGAACAACGAGCACGCTTAGAACCACTGGTTGAGATTACCCAATACAAGGGCGACTCTGAGACTCACCCTGAATTATCCCCTAACGACGAGTTCGCCAACTTCGCGCTTTATCCGTGGTACATCCAGAAAGTACGCACAAATAATTATGAAGCGAAACCCGGGGACTACGTGCGGTCGGCGCTGAAAACAGGTTTAGAGCTCGATGGCGAGCTAGGCGTAAACCCCTATGCCTTTGGAGTAATAGGCTCCACCGACAGCCACACAGGACTGGCTACGGCCGAAGAGGCCAACTTTTGGGGGAAAATGGCCACCGACTCCATACCTGAACGTAAAGCGCTGAGTCGAACCCCAGGCGTTGGCGGCTCAGCTGGAGGACCCACCGGATGGTCCATGCAGGCTTCGGGACTTGCGGCCGTATGGGCAGACGCCAATAACCGAGAGGCGATCGTCAGCGCTATGCAGCGCAAAGAGGTATATGGAACCACAGGACCTAGGATTCGCCTGCGGTTTTTTGCGGGCTCGAATCTTATGCTCGATGATTTAGATCGAGCCGATTGGCACAGTCATCTAATCAGAAAGGCGGTACCCATGGGCGGCGATCTTATCAACCCGCCCGATTCGCAACCGGAATTTCTTATTGATGCCACTAAGGATCCTCTGTCCGCCAATCTGGACCGGATTCAGATCGTTAAAGGGTGGCTCAATGAGAGTGGCGTGGCCGAAGAAAAGGTGTTTGATGTGGTTTGGTCCAATGACAGGGCTTTAGTCGACGGCAAACTACCGGCGCTAGCCCCGGAAATCGACGAAAAAATCGGCACTTGGAACGTCAGCCAGGGCGCGGTGAGCTTGCGTGCGGTCTGGCAAGACCCGGAATTCGACGCCACACAAAACGCGTTTTATTATGCTCGTGTGCTGCAGGCGCCGACGCCAAGGCACGCATTACTCGACGCGATCGCCTTGGGTATGGATACGCCAACAGTGGGCGAATCATTTATTCAAGAACGCGCCTACTCCAGCCCGATATGGACTAAGCCGCTGTAGCCGGACGCCACGAGCTAAACATTGAGCGCAACATGAGAACCGCCAGCACTGCGCTGGCGGCATAGCCTAGCCAACTGTGGCTCATATCGAATCCGAGTTGCGGTTGCACCACAAACGCTAACCCCCAACTCGCCGCCACGGCATTCGTTAGATACCCAAAAGCAAATCCAACGCCCACCACACTGCCAAGGTAAGCATAGAGCGCACGCCGACCCAACTCTGCTTTTATCAACGCTACAGTGGCGATGTTGGTCGCGGGTCCGACCAACATAAACACCAACACTGCACCGGGCGAAACGCCAGAAAACAGCAAGCCCGCGGCAATGGGGGTGGACGCAGTCGCACAGATGTACATGGGTATGCCAATCGCTGCCATCACCACGAAAGCGACCAATCCGTCACCCCACTGCAGTAAAAATTCTTGCGGCACTAAAGTTTTTATCAAAGCTGCGCAACCCAATCCAATCAGCAGCCATCTGGTGATGTCGTCTAGCAAATCAACAAATGTAAAACGCCACGCCGAGAAGAGCCTATCGCGCAGAGATACGGCGGTATCCGACGGGGGTGCCTCGGCACTGCAACACGTCTCTACCGCTTCTGCACCCGCGGGCTGGCCGGAGGTTTGCGCTTCGTTTTCCCGCCCCACCAGCATTCCGGCCACAACGGCGCTAAAAATCGCAGCGATCGGTCGGATAACCGCCATAAACGGTCCGAGCAATGCATAAGAAACCGAAACAGAATCGACACCGGTCTCTGGTGTCGAGATCAAAAACGCCGTGGTCGCGCTTTTTGAGGCGCCGCTGCGCCGCAAACCAACAGCAGCGGGAATAACCCCACATGAGCACAGCGGCAACGGCGCCCCAATCAGAGCTGCTTTGACCGTCGATTTGATTCCGGGTCGCCCTAACTGACTTGCCAACAGGTCCTCGGGCACCAGCGCCTTCACCACACCCGCGACTGCGAACCCCAACAGCAACCAGGGCGCTGATTCTACAAACAACGTTAAAAAATTCATTAACAGCGCGTCCATTAGACAGCGCCCTGCAGATTCAGTTCAGCATCTCCATGAGCACTCAATACCTCTAGGATCGTGCAATGAGTTGCTGGTTCGTCACCGCCACAACACGCATTACTGAGCGTTTGCAACGAATTCTTCATACGCTGCATCTCTTGAATGCGCTGGTTCACGGTGATCAATTTTTCGTCCACGAAACGTTTTACGTCCTCGCAGGACTTTTCGTCCCTAGTCACTTCAAGGGCCAGCAAGTCGTGAATTTCATTCAGCGTAAAACCCACTCGCTTAGCACTCAATATGAAACTCACTCGCTGGGCGTCAGCAGGAGAATAAAGGCGATATCCCGCCTCACTGCGTAACTGTGGATTCAACAATCCGTGCTTCTCATAAAACCGCAAAGTATCCTGTGATACGCCCGCGAGCCCTGCCAGCTGACCAATTCTAAGGGTTTTTTCATCCATATCCGTACTATAAACCTTAGAGTAAGGTCTAGAGTCAACCTTGAATTAGAAAATCATTATCAAACACGCCTAATAGCGGGTAAATACTCATCTCAGGCGGCTTACCGAGCCAAATATGGTATTGAAAGACCGGCGCTAGAATTTACGCGAGTCCCTGCTCCGCGAAAGAATTCGGTGAGCACGCATCGGAGCGAACCGAGCGCCAAAGAGCGCCTTTTGGCTTCAATAGCTTGAGATCCAATCCACCTCAATTGCAAACGCGCCGTCTATTCCATCGTTGATCATTAAGCCCAACTCCGCCACCTGAACCGCGGTGATCGCCGGCGCGTTCAAGCGACGTCCCCGCCAGTTTGGCCAGAAAGATGTGAAGGGCAATTCGACTTCGACCCATTCGCCGTTCTCGGTGCCAAACTGTGACCAATAAGAGATCCGCGAATTTCTTGGGCGCAACCGAAACGTGTAAGCCCGGCCATCGCCGCGCACTTTCAAGCGCACGCCAGAGGATGATTGAAGCAGCACGTCTCCGGCGGGCACACGAATGGAGGCGAAACCACCCCCGTTTGTATTCAGTGACCCAGAGAAAAAAAGCCGACCATCGGCTCGCCTAACTTCGCCAAGCGACCGGCCGCCCATAACGTCATCGTTGATAACGCGCCAATCGAGCGCGTGAGCCGCGACAGGGTTTCCGCCTTCAAGAGCGTGCGCGCTTGTCACTGCCATTGCCACAATCATTATCAAACATAGCTTTCCAGTTTTTTGCACCATATCAATGCCCTGCTGTATGACTTGCTACCGGCACTAGTTCATCGGCACCACGTAAAGACCAGAGGCGTTTTCCGATATTGTGATGGTACCGCCCATCCCCGAATGGTTTAGACAGTAATAATAGAGAGTAGCAATATCCGCCGGGGCGGTGAACTGAACGTATGCCCCAGCGGCGCCTGCAGAACTTACGCGACTGACGCCCTCGGTATATTCCACTCCGCCCCCATGGATACCGTTCGGGGTGGTTGAGAAGTATACCGGATGCGTTACATTGCTCCCGTCCGACTGCAGGAGTCGATACGTTTTGCCTGCCTCTAGGCTAAGATCCGGGCTAACGTTTTCGTTGATTGAGTATTTGTTCCCAGTCCCATAACTATTGGTGCCCCTGACAACCACCAAGTTAAACTCCACCGGCGCTTCCGCTACGGCCTCAGCCACGTCGACGATCTGTACCGTGACATCTTGGCTGACCTCGTCGGTACCGTCACTGACAACTATTGTGAGCGCATACTCAGCCTTCGTTTCGTAATCCGGGGCGCTGACAAAGGTGATCACGCCAGTTTCGGAAACCGCAAAGGCAGCCGCGTCCGCGCCTGCCAAACTGTAGGTTAAAGCGTCGTTATCGGCGTCAGAGACCTCGAGACTAAGCAAACTCGATTGGTTCTCGTTGACCTGCACCGTGGCTTCTAGACCAACGATAACAGGCGCATTGTTCGGACCCGCCGCGTCGACGTCAACAATCTCAATCGTTACCGTCTGCGACGTTGTACTGGTCCCGTCAGACACCTCTACAATAATCGAGTAACTCGTCTTCGTCTCAAAATCCGGCGCCGTAACAAAGGTCAATACACCATCGCTTCCCACCGCGAAGGCGCTGGCATCCTCTCCGCCGAGGCTGTAGGAAAGGGCATCGCCGTCTGCATCCGTTGCGCTGATCGTGGTCACCGCGGTTTGATTTTCGTCAACCTGTATTGACGTTGGCAGATCTAACGAAGGGCTGGTATTTGTAGTGCCAGCACCGTAACTGGCCGAAGCGGAGCCGCCAGAACCGCCCCCGCCGCCACAGGCGCTCACAGCGAACCCTAAAATTAAAACTGATGCTATACGCGTCGCACCAGTCGGCGACGGAACTGAAAATTTACGCATGAGGCCTCGTCACATAGTGTCAGGCCGGCGACCTTGGCCGTTGCGGCATAGAAAAACCATCAATGCGGCATTGATTTCGCATCGATGTCTGGTCCGAGGACGCTTGATGCATGGACAAAATATAGACACAACGCTGCAACCTAGCAAACTGGCAGCAACAGTCCTAGACCTAGTCGCGAGCCAGCACTACCACGGGTATGTGACGATCTGTTTTTTGCTGGTAGTCGATATACGGTGGCCAAATCTCTGCCATGATGTCCCAGAGCTTCTGCCGACGTTCGCCACCGATGGTGGTGGCCCTGGCCGCAAATTTATCGGCAGCAACCTGCACTTGAACTTCGGGTTGGGCCACCAAGTTGTTGTACCAGGCTGGATGCTCCGGAAAACCACCCTTGGAGGCCACGATGATGTAATCATCACCGTCTTGCCCGTAGATCAAAGGCAGCATCCGCGGGGCACCACTCTTGCAGCCGACGGTGGTCAACAGGAGCGTAGGCACGCCGCGCCAAATATGACCATCCACACCGTCCGTGGCCAAATAGTTACGCATGTGTTCTTGTGCCCAATCAGGCAATGTAGATGTCATAGCTGCTCCTTCCGACCTTTATTGGCCGCTATCATGTGTCAATTTAGACGTATTAAAACGCTCTTTAGCCCGCCACAGCGCGATCATAGGCACGGTAAAGATGGCTCCTGCAATCAAACCGGAAACGATCCCGCCGCCTCTGACGTTCACTATGTTCCAAACGAACATAGCCAGCACCACCTGTGCGGTATAAACCGCGGCCCAAGGCCACATCCAACGCCGCATGCGCCAAAAGCCATAAGCTCCCGCCGCGTAGATCGCCCAATGCAACGGCTCGGTGGCCTTCGCCCACCAACCCGTTAGCGTAAAGCCGAACCAAATTTCATGGTCGTCCGCCACCGGTTTATAAAACATATCGAACGGCATGTAGATGAAGGTCATATAACAACAAAAATAAAACAGCCCGTTCATCCACCAAGGCCGCAAGCTCCAGTCTTCACGAAGTTTAGTAAACAAGATTATCGCCCCAAATTATTGAACCACCGCATTAGGTAATACCCGCTCGGCAAAATGCGCTTCTATATTTGCCAAGGCACACAGACCCATAGCCTCGCGAGTTTCTCGAGTGCCGCTGCCCATGTGCGGTAACAATACCACCTGCTCCAGCGCCAGCAATTCGGCGGCAACGCGCGGTTCCTGCGCATACACATCTAAGCCCGCCCCCGCAATGACACCGTCTTGCAGCGCTCTGAGCAAGTCGCCTTCCGCGACCACATCGCCCCGTGCGGTGTTGATGAGCATCGCTTCCTTACGCATCAAAGCAAGCATTTCGGCATTAATTAGATTGCGCGTATCCGGTGTGGCGGGGCAATGCAAGCTGACGAAATCGGCAACCCCTAATAATTGCTCGAGGGGCAGAAACTCTGCCGCCAACTCAACCGCCGTGGACTCATCCACCGGCGAGCGACCACTGTAAACAATACGCATTCCAAAGCCATGGTGCGCCTGGCGCGCCATGGCGGTACCAATACGGCCCATACCGACAATTCCCAGAGTTTTGCCCGTCACCTGAGTAGACAACATATGCGTGGGATACCAGCCCCGCCAATCGCCGCTGCGAACCAGACGCTCGCCCGCGCCGGCGCGGCGCGCGCACATTAGCAATAAGGTCATGGCGATTTCAGCTGTAGCCGCGGTCAGCACCCCTGGCGTATTCGTGATCGTCAGGCCATTCGCCTTTGCCGCAGCAAGGTCGATGTGGTTAAAACCAACACCGAAGTTCGCCAATAGTTTGGCGCGGATACCAATCCTGGCCGCAGCTGCGAACACTTCGGCGGTTAACGCATCGGTCACAGTTGGGCAGAGGACATCAGCCTGAGTCAACGCCGCCACCAGTTGGTCCGCTGAAAACGCGGCATCGTTTTCGTTGCGGACCAGTGCGTAACGCTGCGCAAGAGCAATCTCCACTGACTCCGGCCACCGCCGTGTCAGTACCACTATCGGTTTATCGTTTTCTAGACCCGTTCCCATAACTAAGCTCACACCCCTGAGCATACCGATACTAATCTTTCTCCGAGCAGAATAAACTGCTGGTTTACGAGCAGTCTCTAGGAATCCGCAATGCAGGCAAAACAAAAGAACTACCACCACTTTATCGATGGTAGCCAGGTCACAGGCACCTCAGGTAGAACCCACGCAATTTATAACCCATCACAGGGCAGCGTCAGCGGCACCGTCACTCTTGCCACCAGCACCGAGGTCGACGCGGCAATCGCCAGCGCGGCAAACGCGTTGGGCGAATGGAGCAGCATGAATCCCCAGCGCCGCGCACGCGTACTGTTCAACTTCAAAGCCTTGGTCGAGGCTAACGCTGACGAACTGGCGTTACTGATCGCTGAGGAGCATGGCAAAGTAATTGCCGACGCCCACGGTGATATTCAACGCGGATTAGATGTCATCGAATTCGCTTGCGGTGTACCCCACCTGAGCAAGGGCGAGTACACCCAGGGTGCCGGGCCTGGCATCGATGTCTACAGCATGCGCCAACCCGTAGGTGTAGTGGCGGGCATTACCCCATTTAACTTTCCCGCCATGATCCCTATGTGGATGTTCGGCGTTGCCATCGCCACCGGCTGCACTTTTTTGCTGAAACCCTCGGAAAAAGACCCGGGTGTGCCGCTGCGTCTGGCCGAGCTGATGATGGAGGCAGGGGCACCCGCTGGTGTTTTGAATGTCGTTAACGGCGACAAAGTGGCCGTCGACGCCATCCTCGACCACCCCACTGTCCAAGCGGTCAGTTTTGTTGGCTCCTCAGACATCGCTCACTACGTCTACCACCGGTGCGCCGAAAGTGGCAAACGCGTTCAAGCCATGGGTGGCGCCAAGAATCATGGCATCATATTACCCGACGCGGATATGACCCAAGCAGTCAAAGACATCAGTGGCGCCGCCTACGGATCCGCAGGCGAGCGATGCATGGCACTGTCCACGGTAGTTACGGTGGGCGCGGAAACCGGCGATCGTTTTATCGATGCAATGCGCACAGAAATCGACCGCCTCAACGTGGGTATCTCGACAGACCCCAACGCCGACTACGGTCCGGTTGTCACCGCCGCCCACAAGCAGCGCGTGAGCGACTACATAAAAATGGGCATAGATGAAGGCGCGGAGCTGGTAGTGGACGGTCGCGGGTTTCAATTGCAAGGCTACGAGGACGGGTTCTTTCTCGGCCCCAGTCTCTTCGACCGAGTGTCACCGGATGCCCAAAGCTATCACGACGAAATATTCGGCCCGGTGCTCCAAGTGCTGCGCACAGAGGACTTTGAGACTGCCATGGAACTGCCTTCAAAACACCAATACGGCAACGGTGTAGCGATATTTACGCGTAATGGTGGTGCCGCCAGAGAGTTCGCCCAGCGCGTCAACGTGGGTATGGTAGGGATTAATGTACCAATACCCGTCCCCGTGGCCTACCACTCCTTCGGTGGATGGAAACGCTCCGCTTTTGGGGATATGAATCAACACGGCATGGAAGGAGTTCGCTTTTATACCCGAACAAAGACCGTGACTCAGCGATGGCCCGAGCAGACCACGCAAGGCTCGTCATTTGTCATTCCAACGATGGAGTAGCCTCGCAGTATCTATAACAGCGCAGCCTACCAGGTATCGATAAAGGGGTACTTTTTCTCTGTCCGTTGGGCTACCGGCGGCAAACGCTTCAAACTTTCGGCCACCCAAGAGCGAGTTTCAGCGGGGTCTATAACGTCATCAAGCCCCCCTCCAGCTGCCGCATTTACCGCTTTAGCCGCATCGTACGCACGGTCCACTCGCTGCTGAAATTCATCAGCGCGTTGTTGTGGGTCCTCTATCGCCATAAGCTCGTTGCGATACCCGAGCTTGACGGAGCCCTCGATGTTCATGCCAGCAAACTCGGCGGTCGGCCAGGCAACTGTAAAGAATCCGACCAGTGCACCTGCGCCACACATCGCTTGGACACCCAAACCGTATGCTTT
>MDTA01171854.1_pt1 | contig 14774 bp, 11 predicted proteins | sample 811151 | NCBI WGS metagenome assembly MDTA01 (sample SAMN05326648, study PRJNA326480) | marine metagenome | isolation source: seawater | place: Indian Ocean: South | collected 2010 | reverse complement strand
GGGCTTCCTTGGAGGGTCTGGACATCACCTTGCCCGGGCAACCTCTGCACCCGGGGAATCTCCATCCTCTGACACAACTCAAGGATCGTGCCATCGGAATACTCCGGCGCCTCGGTTTCACGCTAGCAGAAGGACCAGAAATCGAAACCGAGTTCCACTGTTTCGATGCCCTCAATACGCCCCCTGAGCATCCTGCCCGGAATGAGAAGGACACCTTCTACTTCGACAGTGGAAAACTGCTTCGCACTCATACATCCACGGTCCAGATTCGCACCATGGAAGCACAGAGCCCCCCTGTGCGGGTCATCGCCCCCGGATCCTGCTATCGCCGTGATGAAGTGGACAAGACCCACCTCCCGGCCTTCAACCAACTTGAGGGCCTCTACGTCGACAATGACGTCCAGGTCGGCGACCTGAAGGGCACGCTTGAGTTTTTTTACCGGGCCATGTTCGGAGAGGACACCGAGGTGCGTTTCCGCCCTCACTTCTTCCCCTTCACCGAACCCAGCTTTGAAATTGATGCCCGCCTCCAGTTGAAAGGGCAGGATCCGGAATGGATCGAGGTCGCCGGGTGCGGAATGGTGGATCCTGCCGTCTTCGAGGAGATCTGCAAGGTGAGAGGCGATGACCTCTATCATCCTGACAAGGTCACGGGATATGCATTCGGCATGGGCCTCGACCGACTTGCCATGATCAAGTGGGGAATCAAGGACATCCGCCTCCTCATCGAGAATGATGCAAGGTTTCTCTCACAGTTTTCCTGAATTGCGCCATGACGGGACATACAAGCGATGTCTCCGACCTGTAACCTCTCCTACTGAATTACGATGTTAGTCTCCAGAAACTGGCTCGCCGAGCATCTTGACCTTACCGGGCTCAGCAATGCCGAGCTTGATGATATCCTCACCTTCGCCGGGGTGGAAGTTGAAGGCATCTCAGAACAGGGTGTCTCCAGCGACCTCGTGGTCGTCGCCTGCATCATGCAGACCGAACCGCACCCAAATGCGGACCGCCTCAGCGTCACCCAGGTGGATGCTGGCGAAGGCGAATTACGTCAAATCGTCTGCGGGGCGAAGAACTACAAGGTAGGAGACAAGGTTCCCTGCGCACTCCCCGGAGCTAAATTACCCGGGGGGTTCGAGATTGGCGAAACCGTAATGCGCAAGGTGGAGTCCAGAGGCATGCTGTGTTCTGCAGTGGAGATTGGAACAGGCTCGGACCACAGCGGCCTCATGATACTGCCAGCCGACTGGGAAACCGGAAAGCCGGTTCATAACTTTGTGGAGAGCGATACCATCTTCGAAATAGAGGTAACTCCCAACCGACCCGACCTCCTGAGCCATCAGGGAATGGCCCGGGAGGTTGCAGCCCTCACCTCCCGCGATCTCAAGACCGTGGAAATTCCAATCGCCGAACTCGCACCGGCGGGCGATGCGTTGAGCATTGAGAGTCAGGACACCTGCCCTTTCTATACCGCAGTAACAATCAGGGGCGTGAAGGTCGGGGAAAGCCCTGAATGGCTGAGGACCAGACTGGAGTCCATCGGTCTCCGCCCCATCAACAATATCGTCGATATCACCAACTTCGTCCTGCATGAACTCGGCCAGCCTCTCCATGCCTTTGACGCAGCCAAGGTGAGCGGCGGCATCTGCATTCGTAATGCGAGGGAAGGCGAAATCTTCTCAGCCCTCGACGAAGAGGACTACAAACTGAATGCCAGCGACTGCGTGATCTCCGATCACTCCGGATCCGCACTCGCTCTTGGCGGAGTCATGGGAGGACAGGACTCAGGAGTAACGGAATCGACCTCTGACGTAATTCTCGAATCGGCCTGGTTCGACCCACCCAGCATTCGCCGCACTGCGCGCCGTCTCAACCTGCACTCCGACTCCTCTTACCGGTTTGAGCGTGGAGTTGATCCACAGGGCGTTGCCTCAGCGTCAGCCTTTACAGCCAGCCTTATTATAAGATTGGCCGGAGGCTCAATCGAGGGACCCACAATCCACGCAGGAGCCCCTCCCGAACTGAGCGGCACGGTCACCCTTGATCCGGTCCGTCTGCAACAACTGGTCGGAGGCGCCATCCCCATGGACAAGGCAGCCAACGCCCTTGAAAGACTTGGCCTCACCTCCACCGGAGAAAATCAGTGGCAAGTCCCAAGCTACCGGCTCGACCTCCAGCGCCACGTTGACCTCGCTGAGGAAATCGTGCGGGTAAACGGCCTCGACACCATTCCGTCCCGAAATCTGGCGAAGGCAGCGATCCCGGGCAGAGTCGACACCCTCTACGACCTTGAACTGGACCTGAAGAAACAGCTTGCTGCCCTCGGTTTCTACGAGGCCCAGACCATCAAGCTCATCGCCGAGAGCCAGCTTCGTGACGTCCTTCCCCTGCGCCCCCTGCAGGATGGAGATATCATCCGCGTCAGGCTACCCCTCAGCGAGGATCACAGCATAATGCGCCCCAGCCTCACTCCCTCCCTCCTCTCTACTGCAAGTCGCAACGTTCGCCAGGGGGCTAAAGCCGTGAGATTCTTCGAAACTGGACGCTGTTTCCGGAATGCGGGTGGTGGAAAAGCAACCGATCTCGAAACCGACGTTCTGGGGATCATCCTCGGCGGGGGGGTCCAGCCGGACTTCTGGGCCACGGGAGCCAATGAAGCATGCGACGGTTTCGCCCTTAAGGGCTTACTCGAAAACATTCTCCCCGGAGTGCAGTTGCAACTGACTCCAGCTGATCCGGGCAACTTCATGCTTGCCGCTCAGGTGACCGCCAATGGAAAGACCATCGGTTCCTTCGCACAGTTATCTCCTTCACGTGGGCGTGAACTCGATATCGAGTTTCCGGTCTACCTCGCCGAACTTGACCTGAAACGGGTATGCGAACTCCGGAATGACAATTCTCATGTCGTCGAACTTCCCCAGTTCCCCGGATCCTCCAGAGACGCGGCCATGGAAGTGCCTGCTGAACTCGCAAATGCAGAGATCGAAAAATCGATCCGGAAACTAGACGAACCTCTCCTTGTCTCCTTCGGTTGCTTTGACGTGTTCCGTGACTCTACCGGGAAAAAACTGGACTCCAGCAGAAAGTCGTTGGCCTATACCTTCCACTATCGAGCTGCCGATCGCACCCTTCGAAGCGAAGAGGTGGACGCCGCCCACCAGAAGACACTCCAGCACCTCGAGAAGACCCTTCCCGTCAGTTATCGATAGAGAACGACGCAAGGCTCCTCTATCCTGACCTCACGCCAGGTCCTCGGCCGTAACCGATCGCTTCTCACGGGATCCCAGCAGGAGGGCCTGGTCAACTACCCGAGCCGGGTCGGCGTCAAAGCGGTAACTATGGCAATTCGGACATACCACAGTTTCAAGGCCGACAATTGACTCACATCCTTCGCAAACCTGGTACTCATCCGGATTAGAGGCGATTTCCTTCGCCTTGGCTAATCGTTCACTCGGCAAAAGTTCCACGGCTACAGGCAGACTGGGAGGGGGTGAGGTCGTCCAACCCGGGTTGATTGAGAACGGGAGACGACTACGAACTTGCAGCTGCCTTGATGGCCTTGACCGCCTTGCTCTTGATGTTGGCCGCCTTGTTCTTGTGATAGATCCCCTTTAGCCAAGCCTTATCCACGGCAGAAGCCAGAAGCTTCATGCTGTTCTGCGCTTCTTCATTGTTACCCGACTGGGCAGCATCCAAGGTCTTCTTACGCAGGGATTTCACCTTGGTCCGAAGTGCCTTGTTGCGATCGGTCCGGCGCTTGATTTGACGGACCCGCTTGAGCGCAGATTTTGAATTGGCCATATGAAAAAAGAAATTCCCCGGGGGGCGACGAAACTAGGTGAGAAGTAGCCCGTGTCAAGCACGCGCAGCCGGAAATCTTGGGATCCCTGACAAATATCCCGTCATATTAGATCGAAGGCCCAGCCCTGAATCCTCCCAGCACCCGGTCCGGCTGCCTCTCAGCATATCCGTCTCCCGGAACGACCGGCGGCATACGGTAAAGGGGGCCTCGGATTACCTTTACCTCTGCTCCCACCCCTACACGGCGATAGAGGTCAATAATGTCACGAGACCTCATCCGGATACATCCATAGCTGGCAGGCCGCCCGATGGTTCGCTCTTCGGGAGTCCCATGAATGTAGATATAGCGTCGATAGGCATTCCTGTTCTTGTGTTCCATTCCCTTGAGCCAGATGATGCGCGAGACAATGGGATCCCGGCCGGGAGAATTTGGTCGAAGAATTTCCCCAGTGCGTCGGCGACTCTTGAAAACGGCTCCGGACGGTGCCCCCTCTCCGATCTTGCGGGCAATTCGCATGGTTCCCAAGGGGGTATACATGCTTCCGGGCCTGTCCCCGAGTCCAAACTTGGATGTTGAAACGGGGTAACTTTTTACCGGAAGTCCTTCCTTCAGAATCATCATCCTCTGGTCACGCACACTGACCAGGACCTTGTTTCCCATATCAATCTTGGCACAACTGCTCAGGAGGAGACCTGAAAAACCAGTAAACAGGAGAAGGGCAGCGCGAGACGGCAACTTGAGCATCAGCAAGGAACTCGGAGGTCAAAAAACTTCCGTTTGCGGGCTTACTCCGCCTGGGGACCACTTGCAGCAGAGCTCCAGGAGATCGCAAACGATGAGATGGAAGTGTAAAAGAAGCCTAATGGGAAAGGAAGGAGGAAAATAAATGAAACATAATTTCCACTCAGAAGCGCATCAATAAGGATAAAGAGGAAGAATAGCCCGAAGAGAAACTCCACCACGGGAGTAACAGATCGCATCGCCTTGTAGCGGCGCTTTCTCACCGAAGCTGATTTTTCCGTCTTTGCCTTACTTACTCCATACTTTGGCGTCCGAACAAAACCGGACTCCATGTTGAGGAGGGCTTCCATCACTGCGCGAGCGTTATTGATCGACATCCCGATACCGAGTGCCAGGAGACAGGGCAGATAGAGGACCTCCTTCCACCACTCCTTGGGATGAAGGGCCTTCTGTGCCATCAGGTAGAAAAAGGCAACCGCCGCAGAGGCGAATATGAAAATGGGAATATGAATGAGGGCCTTCACCCAGAGACTCATCTCCGGTTGGTACTTGGTATTGGGGAATATGAGAAAGCATAGCACCATCAGGAGAAGCCAGGCAAAGTTAGAGGTAAGATGTGCCGTGGCCTCCAATTTGACTGGCAGGGGAAATCTGCTTTTCCAGATGGCTGGCAGAACCTTCTTACAGCACTGGATCGACCCCTTGGTCCACCGGTGCTGCTGACTCTTGAAGCCATCCATGTCCACAGGCAGTTCAGCCGGGGTTTCCACCTCATTGAGAAATATGAAGCGCCAGTGCCGCAACTGCGCACGATAACTGAGATCCATGTCCTCGGTCAGGGTATCATGCTCCCACCCCCCGGCATCCGCAATGCACTCCTTCCGCCAGATCCCACCGGTCCCATTGAAGGTGAAGAACCGGCCGCTACGATTACGCGCAGTCTGCTCAAGTTCCAGATGACCATCCAGAAACATCGCCTGTACCCGGGTAAGCAGGTTATAGTTCCGGTTGATATGCCCCCAGCGCGTCTGGATCAATCCGATCTTCTCATCCGTGAAGTAATGAATCGTCTTTTGCAGGACATCCGGATTCGGTACAAAGTCCGCATCTAGAATCAAAACGTAATCCCCTTTCGCGGTTTCGAGTCCATTTTCCAAAGCTCCAGCCTTGAAACCCGTGCGATCTTCACGATGGATGAACTCGGCATCGAACCCCTGCGACTTGAGTTTCTCAATTTCCCTACGTCCGATTCCGGTGGTCTCGTCAGTTGAGTCATCCAGAAGCTGGATCTGCAGCTTCTCCCTTGGGTAATCGATTTTCGATACCGAAGTGAGCAGACGCTCAACGACATGCATCTCATTGAATACAGGGAGTTGTACGGTTACGACCGGCAACTCCTCAAACTGCTTCTCTGCCTTGGGCCGCCTCCACGAATGCCTGAGATACAGGTAGACGATACACAACCGATGGAAGCCGTAGCCCGAAAGCCCCAGAAGAACCAGGACATAAGCCACATACCAACTCCATTTGAGGAATTCCATGTTAATAGCGAGAAGTCCGTATTGCGTTCAAAGGCAGGAAAGGAGCAATACGAAAGTTACACCTCGCCGACTGTGGTGCAAGAATCACAGCAAAAAGTCAAGTTTTTACAGCTTATTCACCAGCATGTCACCTGTTCCTGTTTGAACCAGCGCTCTCTCGAAAAAAGCCCCATGTTCAGTCGTTGTGGAGTCGGGCTTGCAGAGAGAGAACCCTGCCCGTAGATGATCCATATGAGCGAGGCTCCTCCCCTTCCCCAGGTTGCCGTCTTCGGGCTTGGAATCATCGGTTCCCGGGCAGCAGATCACATCGCAGCAGCCGGATACCCCACAACAACATGGAGCCGGACTGCCCGTGAGCGCTCGGATTTCGAGCCCGACCCCCTGAATGCAGCTCGCAATGCCGAAATCGTTGCATGCTATCTCAAGGACGTTCCCGCAGTGCGATCCGTTTTCGAAGAAATCCGCCCCTCTCTTGGAACGAACCAGACCTTTGTAAATCACGCCACTGTAGATCACGATACTACCGAGTATCTACTGGCTGAGTGCAATCGGTCCGGTTGCGGTTTTCTGAACGCCCCTTTCACCGGAAGCAAGGTAGCTGCCGGTAACGCATCCCTCGTCTACTATGCAGGAGGCGACACCGGAACCCTGGAAAACCTGCGACCTTTTCTCGAGGTCACTTCAACCAGAATTATTGAGGTCTCAACTTCCCTCGCCGCGACCATTCTAAAATTGACTACCAACCTGATTACCGCCTCCACAGTACAGGCCCTTGCCGAGGGACTTAAAATCAATCTGGCGCATGGCATATCAGCTGAAACATATCTTGAATCGATTGAGCCCAATGCCTGCGCCTCACTACTCGCCAGCATGAAAGTGCCCAGCATGGCGAGAGGCGATTTTGATCCACACTTTTCCCTCTCAAACATGCTTAAAGACTCCCGCTACATGCTCGATCTCGCGGAAAGGGCAGGCCTGGAAACACCCGGCATCGCCAATACTGCAAACCAGATGCAGAAACGTAACGATCTCGGTGAAGGCGAAAGCGATTTCTCGATACTCTTCAAACAATTCGACGACGCATGATGGATGACCCCCACCAGGACGACTCCACACCCGCCCTGATTAATATCTCCCCGCGAACGATCCTGCGCCTGAGTGGACCGGACCGCCTTCGCTTCCTGAACGGACAGGTTACTCAGGACGTTGCACTCGCATGCAGCGAAGAGGCTGTATACAGCTGCCTCCTCAACGCAAAGGGCCAGCTCGATGCAGTTTGCCACATCCGCGAGCACGGGGAAAGCTACCTTATTGATGCCCCTCTCGAGTTGCGGAACGATCTCCAGGCGCGCTTGGAGCGTTACATGATCGCAGATGACGTCGAACTAAGCGATGAGTCGGACGACTGGAGCGTCTCCCATCTTATTAATCATGCTCCTCCGCCTGGCGACCACCAACTCTCCTGGGCCACGAAGAGACTCGCTTCCGCCGGATTCGATCTTTTCTCCCGCTCAAAGCCATCCGTAAACGGAGTAGAGGATGCCTCCCTGGAACTTTATGAGATAATACGCACCCTGCACGGCATTCCGGCCTGGGGGACAGAACTCACCACCGGACTACTGCCCCCGGACGCCAGCCTCGAAAGCGACACAGTCTCCTACGATAAGGGATGTTACATCGGGCAGGAAGTCATCTCCCGGATGAAGCACGCAGGAAAAACAAATCGGCATCTGGTGAAATTCATCGTTCCATCCAACACCATACCTCCCTGCCCCATCTATCATGAGGGTGCAAAGGCGGGCGAAATCACCACCGTGAACGGAAACCCCTCCGAAAGAAATTCTATGAGCTATGGTCTGGGATTCCGTCTACGGAGGTTCAGCGAAATAGACGCTTTCGACCTGCAGGCAGAGCATGGGGCCACGCTGCCCGGCGCAGTTAGAATACGGTCCTGATTCTGCAACTACCCCTTAATACTGGTAGTTGACATAAATCTGCAGGCGGGGGCCATCATCAGCGAGGTCCTCGCTCTGGATGGGAAAGGCATAATCAAGAGCCATCGGACCAAAGAAAGGAATACTGGCTCGAACCCCGATACCCACATCGCTGTGGATCTGCTCAGGACTGAAATCATATGAGTCCGAGTTAACGAAACCGATGTCCCCGAACACCGCCCCGCGCACGGTCCCAACGATTGGAAAGGTGACCTCCGCTGTACCATAGGCCGCTGTATTACCTCCAATCACAGATCCCGTCGCAGCATCACGCGGTCCTACATCACGAGTGTCAAACCCACGAAGATTGCGGGCACCTCCAAGCATCTGCCGCTCGAATATCGGAACCCTTCCACTTATTGCATCTACAACTGTCACCGACCCATTCAGATTAAGAATGAGATCCCATGGCAGGCTCCAGTGCTTGGACCCCGTTGCACTGAGGGTATAGGTTTCTACATCTCCGCCAAGGATTCCGCCTGCCAGGGTTGCCCCTAGATTGAAACGGTGCCCGCGTCGTGGCAGCATGTTGCTATCGCGACTGTCATAGACGTAATTCACGGCCACCGCACTCCTGATGTAGTCGCCATCCTCTTCCAGAAATTCCGAACCCGCGGGCACAGGCTCTACATCAATTCCAACCTGCTCGAGTCGATACTCCGCCTTAAGGTAGGACTTGTCACCCAGCGGCGTCCGGACAAACGCTGCTCCACCAGCATTGCTCTGATCGTATTCATCACTCAGGAAAAGAAGATCCCGGTAGAAGACTTCGCCTCCAAGGGAGAGCTTCCGCCCAAGGAACCATGGCTCAACCAGTGACAACCGGAGATCACGCCGCTCGCTCCCGAGTTGCAAGCGCATGCTGAAACGCTGCCCGCCACCACGGAAGAAATTCTTGGGGTTACTGATATCGAAATTGCTCTGCTCCAGAAGAAGATAACCGACGATACTGTCCACCGAGCTGAAGCCTGCCCCAAAGCTGACCTGCCCGGTCTTGGCTTCGTTAACCAGAACATTGACATCCCGGTAACCAGGTTGGCTACCAGGGGATCCAGATACCTCCACCTGCTTGAAATACCGCAGATTCTGAAGACGGAGCTTGGTTGTCTCCTCATCTACCGAGTTGTAGTAGTCTCCGGGTTGCATCGGGATCTCCCTCCGGATCACCTTGTCCTTGGTCAGGGTATTTCCCTGAATATTCACTCTGCCAACCCGATATCTCGTCCCTTCCGTAATCTTGTAGGTAATCGCCACAACTCCGGGAGAAACATCACGCATCTCGGGAACGACCCGGGCATCGGCATACCCACGCGAACCATAGTAACTGCGGATCATACGCTCATCATCCCGGACCTTCTTACCGGAGAAGTCCTGTCCTCCCGCCATGCTGAGTGCAGGAGCAAGTTCATCAGGTTTAAAGACAGTCATCTTACCAAAGGAGACGCTGTCGACCGTATATTTAGGCCCCTCATAGACAGGGATTACCAGGTCAACTCTGCCATTGTCGGCAGCTACACGACGAGCCGTATCAATACGAACCATTCGATATCCCCTGTTACGATAGAAGTCTTCCAGGGCAAGGAGGTCCAGTTGCAACTTCTCGGCATCAATCCGGCCACTCTTACTGAGAAAGGATAACAGTCCTTTCTGCTTGGTCTCCATCTGACGCCTGAGTTCTCCACGCGAAAAAGCCTTGTTGCCTTCAAAGATGATCTTGCGGACTTCACTCTTCGCCCCTTCCTCAACTACAAAAACAAGCTGATACTGCCCCGCGCGATCCGTTTCCCGTAAACGGTGAGAAACAAGCACATCAGGATAACCGTAGCCCTTATAGTGCTTCTCGATTTTTCTTCTCGCCTCCAGAATGGCGCTATCACTGATCACCCCGGCCTGAACCTTGGCTTCAGCACCCAGCTTTCGATCACTGAAAATCTTATTCCCCTCAAAGCCGATCTCTACGATCTGTCCCCGGGTAGCAACCTCGACAATCAGGACGAGAGAGTCATTACCGCTGGGGTCACCCAGAAAGCTAACATCCTCAACCAACCCGCTCTCATAAAGGCTGGCGGCATCCCTATCGAGCACCTCGGGGTTGTATTTCTGACCGGCCCGGACCGACATATGGTCGCGCAGCCGTGACTCATCGACTGTCTTGGGCCCTTCATACCGAAACTTGATGGAAGCGATCGTCCGTTTCTCCAGATCCAATGCCCCTCCGGGGCGCTCCTCATCCTGCGCATGAACCCCCCATGCGCCGCTGAGAGATATCACCAGCAGGGCTCCAAAAACGCCGCGGAAAACGCGGTAACTCCAAACCGTAAAAATTGTCATGACTAGGCAAGGCGCAGACCGTTGGGCGCGCTCGTTATTCAGTCCGTTTATCCATCATTCCGTCAAGGTCAATGAACATAAAATATTATTCACATTTTATCCCAAATCCTCATCGCAAGTGGTTTCAAAGCGGTAGCGACCATGACCTCCTGAGTGCCAGGCTCCTGCACTCACGATCGCGGGCAGCGTCCTTGACCGTCCCGCTTTAGCCATCTAGCGTTCCGCCCCCGCGACCAGCGGATTAAGGCAGAAAAGATGAATATTACCGTCGAAAGGCAGTCTGATTGTGCAGCCCGGCTCAGGGTCGAAATTCCCTCTAATCAACTGAAGGAAGAGCGCCTCAAGATTATCCGGGCCTTCGGCAACCAGGCCCGTATCCGAGGCTTCCGTCCCGGCAAGGTCCCCCGCACCGTCATTGAAAAACGGTTTGGGGAGCAGATCTCAGCGGAATTGGAACAAAGGATGATGCAGAATGCCCTGAACGAGGCGGCAGAAAAAGAAGATCTCCGTATTATCAACGCCAACCCACCAGAGGATGCTGTTCATCACCCGGATGGAACCCTTGCCTTCTCCTCCGTTCTCACCATTGCCCCGGAATTCGAGTTGCCGGAATATAAAGGCATTTCCCTTGAGATTCCGGACCGATCCATCACCGAAGAGGATATTCAGAATGAACTTCAAAACATACGCACCCGGTATGCTGATTATTCTGATGTCACTGACCGCCCTGTGAAGTCAGGTGACTTCGCGGTGATCGACTACAAGTCCCAGCTCGACGGCAAACCAACAGAGGAAGCAGTTGGTCAGGCGGTGGGCTATCTCGGCGGAGGAGATGACTACTGGCTCAAAATGGAGGATGACTCCATCCTGCCCGGATTTTCCAAGGCCCTTGAGGGCTCCAACATGGGCGAGGACCGGGATTTTTCCTGCACTGTCCCCGAGGAATTCCCGATTGAGGAACTTCGAGGGCTTGAACTCGATTTCCACGTCACCATCAAGGGAATCAAGGAGCAGAAACTTCCCGAGCTGACCGATGAACTCGCTGCCGAGATTCTTCCCGGTTCCGATGTTAAGGGGTTGACCGAAATGATCCAGGGAAACCTTGAACAGCAACTCAACCAGCAGATTGAGGAATTCAAGGTCAGTCAACTGCTCGAGAAATTGACTTCGATGGTGCAGTTCGAACTGCCCCCGGAACTGCTGAAAGCAGAAACTCAGGGGCAGGCTGATGAAATGGTGGAACGTGGACTGGGATCGGGAATGTCTGAAGACGAGATCGAAGGGCGTCAGGAGGAAATCTTTTCTGCAGCCACCCAGAGAGCCCAAACGAATCTAAAGACCGACTTTCTTCTCCAGCGTATTGCTGAAGCTGAAGAAATTCAACTTACCCAGGAGGAACTCGCAAACAGGGTAGCAGCCATGGCAAACCAGGCTAAAAAACCGATCAAGGCGTTTGCAGAGGAGCTCCAGAAAAGCGATCGCCTGCGTGGACTACAGCATTCGATGCTCCTGAGTAAGACCATTGACTTCCTGCTCGAGCACGCGAAGGTCGATGGTATTGACTCGGCTGCCGGAGAACATGCCGCGGATGACGATTCCGTGACGGAAACCGGAAAAACGGAGGCCGATCCTGAAAACCAGTCCCCGGAGACACCCTCTCCCGATTCAACCGAAGAAGAATCCTCAAAAGAAGATGAGTAAATTCGAACCGAATTCAGCCACGCCCGCATCTCCCCGTAACAGCTATCTTGTCCCTACTGTTATCGAACAGGATGGTCGCGGAGAGCGAGCCTTTGACATCTATTCGAGACTCCTCAAGGACCGTATCATCTTTATCGGAACGCCAATCGATGACTTCGTTGCCAACTCCGTCATCGCCCAGATGCTGTTCCTGCAGATGGCCGACCCAAAGAAAGACATCCATATCTATATAAACTCGCCCGGCGGGAGCGTGACTGCCGGCCTCGCAATTTATGACACCATGCAGTTCGTCACCTGCGACGTGAACACCTACTGCATCGGGATTGCCGCCTCCATGGGAGCGGTTCTTCTCACTGCTGGCACGGAAGGCAAGCGCTTCTGCCTCCCAAACTCACACGTCATGATCCATCAGGTCTCCGGCGGAGCACAGGGTACGGCTTCTGACGTGGAACGCACGGTGGAGTTCATGTTTGAACTGAAGAAGCGACTGAATGGCATTCTCTCCAAGCACACTGGAAAGGACTTGGAGACTGTGGACCGTGATGCCGATCGCGACAATTACATGTCAGCCCAGGAGGCTGCAGATTACGGACTTGTCGATCGCGTCCTCGAAAACCGCAAGGAACTTGGAGACGACGCCGATTCCTGACCGGTGCTGGATTCCTGATAAAAAAGGAGGCGGAATAACCTCATTTCTGCTAGGGTAGTCGTGGAAGGTTCCTTTCATCAAGGGACTCTTCACCCCTCCCCGAGAAGCAATGGCCCGTGCATCCAACCTCACAATGTGCTCCTTCTGTGGCAAAAGCCATTCAGAGGTAAAGAAACTCATTGCTGGCCCCGGCGTATACATCTGCAACGAGTGCATCGAGGTATGCTCGACGATCCTCCAGAAGGAATTTGCTGAAGAGGGGCAGCCTGACCTTGAAGAGACCCTTGGCAAAGAGGTCCCTACTCCCACTCCCGTAGAGATCAGGAACAAACTGGATGAATATGTGATCGGACAGGATCAAGCCAAGAAGGTTCTCGCCGTAGCGGTCTACAATCACTATCAGCGCCTTCATCAGGACGCTTCCATCGCCCCGGAGGAACTTGCCGATGTCGAAATAGAAAAATCCAATATTCTGCTTCTTGGACCGACTGGGTCGGGCAAGACACTTCTGGCAAGAACCCTTGCCAAGGTCCTGGATGTTCCGTTCTGCATAGTTGACGCTACCACCCTGACAGAAGCCGGATACGTTGGTGAAGATGTTGAAAACATCATCCTTCGACTTCTTCAAGCCGCGGACTTTGATGTCGAGAAGGCCGAACAGGGGATTATCTATGTCGATGAAATCGACAAGATCGGGCGCAAAACCGAGAACGTGAGCATCACGAGGGATGTCTCTGGAGAGGGTGTCCAGCAGGCGCTCCTGAAGATCCTGGAGGGCACCGTCTGCAATGTCCCGCCACAAGGAGGTCGCAAACACCCTCAGCAGGAGTATATTCAAGTCAATACCGAGCGTATTCTGTTCGTTTGTGGAGGAGCCTTCGTCGGGATGGAAGATATCGTTCGCCGCCGCCTTGGCCGCAACGCCCTCGGATTTGCTGCTGCTGAGCAGACTGCCCGGGAGTCGGAGTCCCAGGAAGACCTGATGAACAGGGTCCAACCCGAGGACCTGCTGCACTTCGGACTGATCCCTGAATTCATTGGTCGTCTGCCCGTGCATTCGTCCCTCCTGCGTCTTGATGAAGAGGAGTTGGTTCGCATCCTCACGGAACCTCGTAACGCCCTGGTCAAACAGTATCAGAAGCAACTCGCACTCAATAAGGTGAAGCTCAAGATTTCCCGCGATGCCCTGCGCGCCATGGCAGAGGAAGCGGTAAGGCGGGGCACAGGTGCGCGAGCACTCCGCTCCATCTTTGAGGCCATTATTCTGGATATCATGTATGACATCCCCTCACGCGACGACATAGAGTCCGTTTCCATCAATCGCGGCGTGGTTGAAGGCAGGAAGTCGCCCTCGATCCGCAAGAAACGCGCAGATGCCGCGTAGTCGCTGCCAGGCCTGGGAAGTCGCTTCCCCTTCAACAAGCTCGCTCCGGCCTCCGATAAACGACAGGGGAATAATGGTGCAGCTCCCTGATAGCTTTCTTTTCCCTCTTTCAGAAAGAAATCAGGCTAATGCCTGACCCGGATAAAGATCCAGGCAACCGCCACATCAAGCGCCTCTCGCAATCTTTCCTCCTCCCCGCAACTGAATTTCTGTAAATTCAAAAAGAAGATCCTTAAAGAATGCACGGATCCGGAAACTGCCAGAATGCCGGGGATCCTTTCTGGATAGAACCCTGATTACCTGCCAGCCGTCGAATATATGGAACCTCAAATCCAGAGCGACCCCATCCTCCTGGGGATCGAAACATCCTGCGATGAAAGCGCGGTAGCGATCCTGCGTTATGGGACAAGCACCGAAACAGAGGTCCTGTCTTCTCTGGTCTCTTCTCAGATCGACTTGCATCGTGCCTATGGCGGAGTCGTTCCAGAAGTCGCTTCGCGCAATCACGCCCTCGTCCTGCGACCTCTCGTTGAGCAGGCCCTTGAGAAAGCGAGTCTGCAACCCCACGATATCGATGCTTTCGCCGCAACCCGTGGACCGGGCCTGGCCTCCTCCCTCCTTGTTGGTC
>MDTA01038958.1_pt1 | contig 14774 bp, 10 predicted proteins | sample 811151 | NCBI WGS metagenome assembly MDTA01 (sample SAMN05326648, study PRJNA326480) | marine metagenome | isolation source: seawater | place: Indian Ocean: South | collected 2010 | reverse complement strand
TTCCGCGAACCGCACCGTCGGTATCGTAGTACCAAATATAACCATCTTGACCGGCGACCGCTATCACGAAGTCCGCCTCATCAGCCTCTGTCACCACCAGATCATTGCCTGGGGCAACCAGTCCAAAACGGCGTATTAAGCGTCCTTCTCCATCCATCGACGTGACGACGAGTCCATCCGGGCTCAATCCCCAGAGCCCGCCGTTCGAGTCCGCAACCAATCGCTCCATAACCGATGGCAAGAGAATACGCTCTCCGAGGCCTTCCACAAGATCCACGGTTGCTATCCACATCGTGGCTCCAGCGCTCACCCCGTAAACGTAGGAGCCGACACGCCCCAAACACACGCCAAATCCGCCCGTTTGGACGCTCGTCTCACCTTCCACTGCCAGTGCGCAATCCTCGTCAATCCGCCCAAACTGATCACCTTGGCCTACGATAGCCACTGCCCGCCAGTTAGCGACGAGCGGGGGCAAAGGCTTTGAACGACGGAAGGCAGGCCCCTGGCGAAGCGGTACTTCAAAGAGCGCACCGGTCGATGACAGCGCAACCAAGCGCTCGCCGTCCACCTTCAGATCGATCACATGACCATCGAGGAGAACACCACGGGGGAAATAGGGATTGGGTCCTGGCTGGTAGGTGCCCGTGGATAAATCCACAGCACGCAACATCGAATGCCCTTCGTCGATGACGAACAACTGGCTACCCGCCTCTGTGGACACCACCACCGGAGCACGAGGTGAGAGCAGATTCGCAGCACCTCCGGGTGGAGTATCATCGCAGCCCAAACTGCAAATGCAGAGGAAAGTGAAGCCAACGCCCAACCTAATCATCGTAATAACTCCACGCTTCGATCGGAAGCGCGCACACGCACCAGGGGAGCGCCCTCTTCAAGGCCCGCCGGAACGAAGGAAGTAAAGAGTGCACTGCCAGGCTCGTCCCCCAGAGGGATCCCCGATTCGAGACGAATAAATCGAGGATCAAACCACAGTTCCATCAAACGTTGGGGTTGCCCCCAATAGACTTCGACAACGGGTTCACCACCGAAATACCAATGTTCCTCGACGGCGCCCCCGCTGTAGCCCCGCATCAGACGACGATGCTGGGCGCTCAGGTCGACACTTGATTCCATCACCAGATTCTGTCCAACCCTTCGATATTCGATGACAGACTTTCCCGTTCGATGCAGGGCAAAGCCGGTCGTTTCCGACCTTGCCAGGGCATCTAAACTTCCGTTCCAGCCTACCTGGTAAAGACGCTCCGACGTCCCGTCCTCACCGATGCCCACGGCCTCCAATCCGGTCACGGGCAACACGAGACTTCCACCTTGTACAGGCCGTCGCGCAAGTGCCTCGCCCAACGTCACCTGAGAAGTCGGCCCCAACACGGCGGCTGCCTCATCGATGCGGCTCCCTAACAAGGTCCAATCCCCTCGAACGACGCCTCGACCCGGATCACTCTGGCTTAGACCCACCGGAATCAGGCTGGAGACGTCATCGGAAATGGAGCCGTGCTCATCCATCTTGATCTCTAGGATCAACTTCTGTGCTCGATCGAGAAGGGCGAATCGGTCCGACTCGCAAAATACCAAATCAAGCACACGACCAAACCCGCTCGGTAGACCACTCGAACCATGTCGAACAGCCTGCACGTCGAAGCGATCCTGGGCTAAATCAGCGGTACGAAAACTGAGCAAAGCACCACTTGCAAATCGTTGATCATGATTACTGGAGACCACATGAACCCAGTCCTGCGAGGCACAAAGACCGGAGGGATAGTGCATCAACCCATTTTCAGGGTGTGCTGCATCCACATTGGTTTCCACGCAAGCGCTGCTGGAGATGCAGAGGAGGAGGACGGTGACAGATCGCATGATATTGCTTTCGATAACGGCCTGTCGTTAGTTCGAAGCGGTATCCGGGCTCAAGGCCAATCGAGTCATGGTTGCGACCAAGGCAAGCCCTCGTTAAGAGCCGACAGGGGAATCGACCATGGAAACCATCCACAGTCACGCAGCTCCCGCGGCGATCGGACCCTATGCTCAGGCGATTCGTAGCGGCGATCTGATCTTCACCAGCGGGCAAATCGCACTGACCGTCGAAGGCGAGTTCATCGATGAAAGCGTGGCTGCGGAAACTGAACAGGTGCTGAAAAACCTCGAAGCGGTACTCGGAGCCGCAGGTTGTTCCCTCGCCTGTGTTTTGAAAACGACCATTTTCCTGACGGACATGAACGACTTTGCGGAGGTCAATGACGTGTATGCACGAGCCATGGGCAAGCATCGGCCGGCACGAGCAACGGTTGAAGTCGCAGGCCTGCCTCGGGGAGCAAGGGTCGAGATCGAATGTGTTGCGACGGCTGTTGCCTGTCGAGAGGGTAAATCATCCCTTTGAGACTGACGATCAACGGCACCGCCCGGGAGGTTCCACCTTTAGAGATGCTGCCGGATTTACTAAAACACTTGGGGATCCAGGGGACCGTCGCTGTGGAACTCAATGGTCGCCTCGTTCGTCGCCAAGACCAGGCGTCGACCCCAGTGACGGAAGGCGACTGCCTTGAGATCGTTCACTTTGTGGGGGGCGGCTGATCCATGACGAACACGTTACGTCTCGGTGCTCACCGATTTTCCAGCCGACTTCTGACGGGCACAGGTCGCTTTCCAAGTCTGCAGAGTACTGTCGATGCCCTCACGGCCAGTGGTTCCGAGCTTTGCACCGTGGCACTTCGTCGTCTCCCCCTCGACCGTCCCGACGGTTCCGCGCTGCTAAAAGCATTACCGTCTGGGATGAAAATCCTCCCTAATACTGCGGGGGCGACCACCGCCAAAGAAGCGGTTCGCATCGCCCGACTCGCTCGAGAAGCCCTTGAGACGGACCTGGTAAAGCTTGAAATCCTGGCCGATCCCGTGACCCTCTATCCCCACAACGCCGAAACCCTACGAGCTGCGATCACCCTCGTCGACGAGGGCTTCACCGTCTTGCCCTACTGCGGCGATGACCCCGTGATCTGTCGAGAACTCGAAGCTGTCGGCTGCGCTGCCGTCATGCCCCTGGCTGCTCCCATCGGAAGCGGGCTGGGACTCCTCAACCCCCAAACCCTGAGCCTGATCCGGGAACTGATCGAAATTCCGATGATCGTCGACGCCGGGATTGGCTCGCCAGCTGACGCTCTCCAGGCAATGGAACTGGGATGCGATGCGGTCCTGGTCAATACGGCGATTGCTGCGGCAAAGGAGCCCATCGGCATGGCGACAGCATTCCGACTTGCCGTCGAAGCAGGTCGCCTGAGTTTTCTTAGCGGCCGGATTCCAAGGCGACGTTATGCCACCGCAAGCAGTCCAAGTGAGGGACTCTCAACATTGAGGATTCCAAACGACGGGGATGTCAATCGAGAGACCAACCACTTGAAGGAGGACGTATGGAATTCCTGAGTCTTCTGGGCGCCGCCTTCCTTGGCGGTTTAATTCTTAACATCATGCCCTGCGTCCTCCCCGTTCTGTTCTTCAAAGTTCAGCACTTGTTGGAAATGAGCGAGTTGGACGACCGGGAAAAGCGAATCGACGGCATTGCCTACACGGCGGGGATTCTCGTCGCGTTCCTCGGCTTCGCGGTGGCCGTCTTACTGATGAAAGCCGCTGGCCAGCGAGTCGCCCAGGGAATGCAGATGGCGAATCCCGAGTTTGTGGCATTCCTAACGGCGCTGATGCTCGCCCTCGGTTTGAACAGTCTTGGGGTGTTCGAAATCCACGTCGGGGTGAACCAAGGTGAGCAGAAGCGGGGCTTCATGGGAACCTTCTTCAGCGGCATTGTCGCTGTCCTGGTGGCAACCCCGTGCACCGCCCCATTTTTGGGAACCGCCGCGGCCTATGCCTTCGCCAAAGAAACACCGGCAGGAGCGACCATCGGCATCTTTTTGATGGTGGGCTTGGGACTGGCATTTCCTTATCTCGTGGTTTGTTTCCTGCGAGCAGCTGCCCGACTGCTGCCTCAACCAGGTCCTTGGATGGTGACCTTCAAAAAGCTCATGGGCTTTACCCTGCTCGGTGCCGCTGTTTGGCTCTTTGGTGTCATTCAGGAGCAGGTCAATGTCAGCAGCGCAAACTGGTTTTTGGCCTTCCTCTTGATCCTGGGTTTAGGGCTCTGGGCTTTAGATCATTTCGGCGGCCTGTTGGTCAGTACGACCCGTCGCTGGACCGTCCGAATCCTGGTTTTCGCTGCCGTGTACGGCATGGGCCTCACCCTGCGCTGGGTTCCTGCGGGTCAGAGTGATGTACAGGACCTCTCTGCTGCAGTGGACTGCAGTCAATGTGGGTCGGTCGCGAACAATTCGAAGGCAGGCGCCGATCAAAGGACCAACTGTCCAAAATACAAAAAGACCACCAAAGATGAAATTCACTGGGTTCGGTATTCGGAGGCAACTCGTAAGCAATTTATGGAGTGCGGTCGCCCCGTGTTCGTCGACTATACGGCGAAATGGTGTGTGAGCTGTCAGGCCTTCAAAGCGAGTCACATCGATATCCCAAAAGTGCGAGCGATCTTTGCGCAGACCGAGGTGGTTCCGATGCGAGCCGATCTGACCAAAGAACCAGAAGATGACGAACTGGTGGCAGCAATATGGGAGGAACTCGAAAACCGATTTAACCGGAGCGGAATCCCGGTCTGGGTCGTTTGGCACCCCGACGACTACACCGAATTGCTGCCCGAGAGCATCCCACCAACCAATCTCCCCGAACTCCTCTTAGCGGCTGGGAAAGAGTTTCCACCGTCTCAATGAGTGAGTCATTGTTGTGATCTAGCTTACAGGCGGCTTGCAACCGAACGTTGCCGCGGTATCGTGACTGAAAGTTATTGGATTTCTGCATGAAAAGTCGATTTAAACCGCTCACCCTGCTCATCGTATTTGGGTGCGTCGCAAGTTGTTTTGGAGAGGACTCCCAGCGGATCACCCTCGATCCCCCGCCAGGTCGCGATGATCCCCGAGCCGGATCGCTGTCGCTGGATGAGACGAGAATCTCGACAACGCTCGAAGACGACCAAGTTCAGGTCTCCTTTGAAATCCTCAATACCGCAGCAAGCGCGATGACGAGCGACCTCCAAGTCCGAATCCTCGACTTGGGTGTTGAAGACATCAATGTCCTGGGCAGTGTGCAAATCCGTCGGCTGCTTCGGGCTGGAAAGAACCGAATCACGATCCCCATAGACGGCGCTTTAGTCGGTGGCGCCGGTCGATATGTCATCGAGATCATTTGCCGGCCAGACGATGGCAATGACCTGGCTGTAAGAAGGTCATTGTTCGAAAGCACAAACCGCCTTCAACTTCAGGTGACCTCACCCCCCATCCTGCCCGCCGAAGGCAGCACATCGATTCGAGCCTCGGTACGCAACAGCCGTGATGGATCACCATTAGCCGATGCAGCCGTTAAAGTACTGGGCCGCTTCGATGGCGACACCTTTATCGAATTGGGCGATGGGACCACGGATGACCAAGGGAATGTCACATTATCCGTGCAGTTGCAGAACCCAACCGCTTCGCGGGCGGATCTTCAAATCGTGGCGGAGCACGACATCGGACAAGCGCGGACTGACCAAAGGAACGTCGAAATTCAGCGCAGTTTGCGCATTCACCTGTCGACGGACAAACCTCGATATCAACCTGGCCAACAGATCCACCTTCGTGCGCTAGCTCTTCGGCTGACGGACCGACACCCCATCGATGATGAGAGTCTCGCCTTTGAAGTTTATGACGGTGAAGGCAATCGCGTACACCGCTCATCCCACCAGACGAATCGATTTGGCGTCGCTTCCCTCACCTTTCAACTGGCTCAAAGGGTCAACGAGGGAATGTATCGATTGGTCGCTCGCCTCGGTGAGGTCGAAGCGCATCGGGAGGTGGTCGTCGAGCACTATCGGCTCCCGGTCTTCTCGATAGACACGGAGGTGGCGAAAAGCTGGTTTGCACCGGAACAGACCCTTGAGGGGCTTTTGACCACTCGATATCCCTTTGGAGAGGCGGTTGTTGGAGCCGAGGTGCAAATCCAAGCCGAAACCAAACAGGGCGAGGGTTATCAAACCTTTCAGATTCACAGCGGAACGACAGACGCCCAGGGAACCAGCCCCTTTCGTTTCGTCATCCCTGCGGCATTTTCAACACAGGCTTTGACCACAGGCGATGCGGCGGTCCGACTCACATTTACGGTGGTTGATACCGCGGGGCAGCGGGAGATCATCCAAAGAAGTTGGCGAGTCGCTGCGGGGGCTGCTCTGGTTCACCTGGTTCCAGAGAACGGCGCCGTCATTGCAGGAACGACCAATCGGATCCATGTGCTGGCTCGAGACCCCGGTGGTGATCCCCTTGCGCTCCCGATCACGCTGTCCGGTCCTGGGCTTTCCGGGCAACGAATCAACACCGATCAACACGGCATGAGCCACTTTGAACTCCCGACCGAAGCCATCGGGCATCGCCTCACGCTCCAAGTGACACCGCCTGACGCTCCGGCCTTCGAACAAAGCATCAGTTTACCGGTCGCCAACTCCGACCGTTTCCTGCTACGACCGACTCAGCATGTCCTCCGGGCTCCAGGGGTTTTGGAAGCCATAGCGATCGTACCCGGTGAATCAGGTTCCGTGTTTCTCGATGTCATCAAAGCGGGAAGCACACTCGCTTCCGTCGAAGCGCAGTTGGAAAATGGGCAAGCTCGATTCACCGTCCCGCTCGATGAACGCTTCCATGGAGGTGTCACTCTGAGCGCGATTAGTCGGCGTGTTGATGAAACACTGATCACAGGTCGAGCCATGGTCTACATCGAAGCATTGGCAAATCTGGACATCTCAATGGAGTTTGACCAGGCGCAATACCGACCAGGGGAACAAGCAAATCTCCAGATCGAAGTGGAGGATGGTCGAGGGAACCCGGTGCAAGCGAGTGTAGGACTGACCGCCGTCGACGAAGCCGTCTTCGCCCTCGGCGATGCGGCACCGGGTCGGCTTGAAACCCATTTCGACCTGGCATCGAGTGCAGGCGACAATCAAGGACCTATCCAGCCATCCGATGTGCTCACGGCGGCGGATGATGACCGGCGTGAAGCTCTTGCACAACTGGCGTTTCCGACAGCACTTGGAGCGCTCGCACTCGTGCAGACCGATTCGGAGGCGACGGCACTCCAGGAGATTCGTCAGGTGTTGGCATTGCGAATCCGAATGGAGGAGCTTCGGCTGAGTCAATCCATCCAGGAGCGACTCGATTCCGGTCTGATCACCTGGGACGATGTAGAGGCGATCGCCCTTGAGTACGTCGAGCAACTGAGCGACCCGTTCGGTCAACCGTATCGGCACAGTGGCAACGCATGGCGTCTCCGGCTGACAACAGCGGGTCCTGACGAGATCTTTGATACGCCAGATGACTTTACAGGCTGGATCCAGCCCCTCGGGATGGAACTGGGAGTCGATGAAGCCGGAGAGCCGGAGGCGCCCCAAGCAGGTGGCGGTGGTGGTCCCAATGCCGAACCCAACGAAGAAGGATCGGGCAGTCGTGGTGTTCAGGTACGAAGCTGGTTTCCCGAAACGCTTTTCACAGCACCCAGTGTCATCGTCGACGAAGCGGGTCGTGCGACGGTCGACATCCCTCTCGCCGACAGCATCACCACCTGGCGCGTCGGCGCTCAAGCAAACAGTGTCAACGGCGCGCTGGGTTCGAACTCAAAGGGCTTGGTCGTCTTTCAGCCCTTCTTCGTGGACATCGACCTTCCGTTGCAGTTGACGGTCGGTGATCAAGTCGACCTACCTGTGGTCGTCTACAACTATCTGGAAAGCCCGCAAGAGGTTGACCTCGAATTGAACGTCGAGGGACCGATGGAGGTTCTCTCTTCGCGTCTTCGATCCTTACAACTGGAGCCCAACCAAGTGCTCGGACTCCGATACAGGGTCCGAGCAACCTCGGTCGGGACGGTTCAACTCACGGTCACTGGACAGGCAGAAGGCGAAGCCGACGCTGTCCGACGCAGTCTTCGTATCACCCCGGACGGAGATCCCATCGAACAGACCATCGGCGGCCGCGCTGAAGGCGCTACAAATGCCATGACCGCACGCTTTCCAGTGGGCGCAGTTCCCGACGCAAATGAACTCATGATCAAACTCTACCCTGGCTACGCCACCAATGCGGTGGAGGGGATGGAATCGATGCTTCGGGTGCCATCCGGCTGTTTCGAACAGACCACGTCGACAGCGTGGCCCAATATTCTCGCACTCCAATACCTAGAAGCGACCGGCGAAGTGGACCCAGAGCTTCGGAGTCGTGCTCTTGAACTGCTCGCCACGGGCTACCAGCGTATTTTGACCTTTGAAAGTCCGACTGGGGGCTACAACTGGTGGGGGAATAGTGACCCCGGCAATCGGATCCTCACTGCAATCGCATTGATGCAGTTTGCAGCACTCGACAGCTTGATTGGAATCGATGAACGGGTCGCAGACCGTCACCGTGCTTGGCTTGTCGGACAGCAAGCCAATGACGGCTCCTGGGCAAGTGGTGATGCACTCCACTCGGGCAACGAAGCATTGGGAACCAGTCCGTATCGAAGCACGGCGTTCATCACTTGGGGCTTGGCGACGGACGGTGGCGCTCCCGCAGCAGCCCAGCGAGGGCGTGACTTTCTCGTCTCGCATCTCGATGATGCAGCGAACGATCGTTACGCTTTAGCGCTGATCACGAATGCGCTTCTCGCACTCGACCCGAATGACCCAGCACTGCCTGGTTTATTGGGACAATTGGCAGCGGCAGCGCAACCGGCCGGGGATGGACAGAAGAAGTGGGATTTTGACGGGGGATCGTGGACTGGCGCTCGTGGCGGCGGCACGCCTGGCGAGGTCGAGATGACCGGACTTGTTGTCTACGCCCTGATCCAAGCGGGCAGTAGCAACGAACTCGTTTCTGAAGGGCTCGCTTTCCTCGCCGCCACCAAAGACGCCTTTGGCAACTGGTACTCGACTCAGGCGACGGTCAACAGCCTCAGAGCGCTTCTCACCGCTGCGATCCAAGCCACTCGCAGTCTGGATGCGGAGGTGGTCGTGAGCCACAATGGGCACGTCGTGCAGCGCTACGATTTCCGGAACGAAGACTTCGGTGATGTGCACCTGACCACCGACCTCAGCGAACATGTGGTCACAGGCGAAAACCAAATCAACGTGGCGATCCTGGGTGAGGGTAGCCTGATGTATCAAGTGGTTGGTAAACACTACAGACCTTGGGATCGTCGCCCCGCAGCCAACCCAAACCGAACCCTAAGCTTGGACGTTAGCTACGAGCGAACCGAGTTGACGGCTGGCGAGACCACACGGGTTCGAGCCACGGCGACAAATCACGCTGCGGGTCCCATGGACCAAGTCATCGTGAGTATCGGTCGACCTCCTGGTTTCGACCTTTTACCGGAAGACCTCGATGCGCTCGTCGCCGAAAGGCGAGCAGCTCGATGGGAAGCGGACCCGCGCAAGATCACCTTTTACTTGATGGGACTGCCTCCCGAGACTCCCCATGCCTTGAGCTTCCGCCTGCGGGCTCGCTACCCCATGCAAGGCAATGCGCCGACGTCGAGTATCGATAGCTACTACGAGCCTGGTAGCGGCGAAGTGACTGAGCCCATCGCATTGGGGGTTTCAGACTAGCCCGGGAAACGCTAAGCAGCCGCCATGGGTGGACGGCAGATCGAACAGAGCAAACTCACAACGTTCTCGTTGTTGGTGATCGCTGCGACATGCCTTGCGGTAGCACTCTACTGGACACGACCCGTCATGGTCCCGTTCATGCTGGCGCTGTTCCTGACCCACTTGGTCGCCCCTTTGGTGGACGGTCTTCAGATCGGACTGAAAGCCCCCCGCTGGGCTGCTCTCCTCGCCGCATTCCTTGTCATCGCGAGTTTATTGAGCCTGCTGACACTGTTGCTGATCACCTCGGTGGGCGGTCTCATGGAGAACGTCGACACTTTCAAAAATAAAGCGTTGGAGCTCATTGATCAAATCCTCGGACTGCTCACCCGCTGGAATATCGATCTGGGTCAAGAGGACTTCATGGCTCGAATTCAGAGCTTACCCATTCTGCCGCTCCTTCAAAATACAGTGGGTGGTGTCATGAACTTCCTGACCACCTCAGTGCTCGTGGCGCTCTTCGCTGTCTTTATGATTTTAGGCCGACAGCCCAAGGAAGTCCGCTCCGGTCTCTGGGGCGAAATGGACCGTAAAATTCGTCGCTACCTAGCGACAAAGGTGATCACTTCGGCGGTGACCGGAATCCTAGTCGGCGGCATCCTTGGCTTGTTTGGTTTGGACCTGGCGATGGTCTTTGGCTTCATGGCATTCCTTTTAAACTTCATCCCGAGTGTCGGCTCCATCATTGCCACCCTCTTGCCCATCCCCATTGCAATGCTGCAACTTGACCACAATCTCGCCATCGCGGCAGCGATTGTGATCCCCGGGGCGATCCAGTTTACAATTGGCAATGTGATCGAACCTAAACTCATGGGCGATGGTCTCGACCTGCATCCACTGAGCATCCTTCTGGCGCTCATTTTCTGGGGGATGATTTGGGGACCTGTTGGTATGCTGATGGCAGCACCCATGACTGCGATTATGCGTATTATTCTCGCTCGCTTCGAGACAACAGGTCCAGCAGCCGAGCTTCTTGCAGGCCGGCTACCCGTGAGTTCGAGTAACGACGAGATAGCTGCACAGGATCACGCCGAGGCATCATGAGTCATTGGCAACGCATCGAGGCGCCGCCTCGACTGCCCAAAAGCATCGAAATCCCCGGCAGCAAATCTCTCAGTCATCGGGCCATCCTTCTGGCGAAAAGGTGCTCTGTGCCCCCCCAACTTACCGGCTTGCTCTGGAGCGCTGATACAGAGGCGACGCACCGAGGCATGGACAGCCTGGGCCAATCGACACCCATCGATTGCGGCAATTCAGGCACCAGCCTCCGCTTCCTGATCGGGCAGGCTGCGCTCCTCGATCAGCCCACCCATTTCACGGGGGATGCATCGCTCTCTCGCCGGGACTGCCAACCTTTGCTGACCAGTCTCGCCAACGCCGGTGTGGACGTAAAAAGCCGGTCAGGCTGTCTTCCCATCAGCATTAAAGGACCCCTTCGGGCTGGCGAAATTTTGGTGGACCCAACACTATCGAGCCAATTTCTCTCAAGCCTCATCCTGGCACTCCCCTTTGCCGATGGAAACAGCGAGGTTCGATTAATCAGACCGCCTCCCTCCAAAGCCTACGTAAATCTGACGGTGCAAACAGCGACAGCTTTCGGTTTGCGGGTCGACGAAAGGTCCTCGGGGTTTTTTATACAGGGTCACCAAAGTGCGGAGAACTCATCGTTTTCGGTAGAGGGTGACTGGTCCTCGGCTGGACTCGCTGCGGCCTGTGCACTCGCTGCGAAACAGGAAGTGAGGCTCACCAACCTTCGAAATGATTCGATTCAAGGGGACCGTCGGTTCATCCAAATCATGGAAGCTTTCGGAGTCCACTGCACTTGGAACGATGGCGTCTTGCTCGTACGACCCACCGCCCTACGAGCCGCTCCCGTGATCGATCTGCGTGCTCAACCAGACTTGCTTCCTCCGATCGCCGTGCTCGCAAGCCTCAGTCCCGGAACGACACGCATCCAATGCAGCCCTGGAATTCACCACAAAGAGAGCGATCGAATCGAAGTCATGAAAAAGGCGCTAAATACCTGTGGTCTACAGGCAAAGAGCCAGGGACATGACCTGATCGTCGAAGGAGGTCGTGCCCGATTTGCCCGAGTGGATTGCGCTGGGGACCATCGAATCCACATGGCTCTTTGCGCCCTGGCTGCTACCCTTCCCGAGGGGCTGATCCTGGACAGTGCCGATTCAGTGGATGTGAGTTGGCCCGGATTTCATCAAGCCCTCGGCTTCCAGCTATCTCAATAGGGGTTGTAGCGGGGACGAAGACGTCGCTTACGCCGTTTATCATGCGACTTGAACTGACGTCGCCCGCGTATGTCGACATAGAAGAGGACCCGCCCGGGCTTTGATCGATCACCACTGAGACGAAGACCCATATCGACTCGCTTGCGAGCGCGGTCTGCCCAACGAGACCAGTACCCCCCCCTTCGTTGCTCGAGGGCACGGACTGGATCCTTTTCGAAACTCTTTGGCACGTGCTCAACCACTTCATCCGGCTCGCCTAAAACCTCCGTCATCAAGGCTTTCACGTCGCGATACTTAGGTAGCCATGGCTCACCCGCGCTGCGGTTTTCTCCAGCCCCTGGATCGAGATGGACCACGATACGCGCCAGCCTCCCTCTCAGGAAGTGATACTCACGGACTTTCGCGGCTCTCCAATTCGAATCTCGACAAGTCATCACTGCGACGGATCGATCCCGGCGGCTGCGATTCACGACACGATGATCGGCGGCGACGTAATAACTCCGTAGACTTCTCTTCAGGGGTCGGCATCCTGTCTTTTTCCGTGCCCAGCGAAGCGCCGTGCTTTTTTTCTGTCCCAGATGGACACCCATCACATCGAGGCCAGCGTGCGCCTCTGCCCGAAGGCTAAGCAGTAACGCCGTAGCAACAAACCAGAAACGAATCATGCCCCTACTCCGGCGGTTGAATCCGCACGGGAACACTCGGCCAGGTTTGAGGCCAAGCAAGCCCCTTTCGAGCGGCGGCTACAGGATCGACCCACAACAACCAATCTTTCTCCACCGTTCCACCCTTGAGTAGATGACCAAGATAGGGCCCCAGTTGGACGCCAACGGCTAGTTCTATACCTTGACCCAGCAGTTCTGGCGAAAAAGCGAGCACAGGTAGTTTTAATCGATGCGCCTGCTGAAGCAGTGATTGAAAGCCCTCCTCTGTCGTCGCTGGCCCCTCGTACCAAGCAACCAGCCCCTGACAACCCGCCGGTGGTGCATCGAGATAGGGAACCAAGCTCATCCCGACCTGTCGCAGCGCGAGACGGCTACGCTCCACTCGGTCTCGGGCCATATCCGCAGACACCGGCACGCACCAGACCTGGCGGGAAGGCAAGAGACGATTTGCGAGGGCAAGAGCGAAATGCCCTTCCGGCGAAAACGGCAAGACACGCCGGTGAGGTGCTTCGAAAAGGGTTGCGTTGGCTGCGCCCAGCCCCCCCAGTGTCACGGCTCGGTCGGGCCACCGAGTGACCACTGCGACCGCCGCTGCTGGCCCGTAAGCCACAATCACGGCTTGCTCTTTCACGCTGCCAACTTGTGCACGGTCCGCCTCGGCGCTCCCTGTCAACGTGATCACCTGGGTGCAAGGACGAGCTTTTGCAGCGGCCGTTGCAGCCGCCGCGAAGGGTGCTGCCGGATCAAGGACCAAAACGAGACTGACACACAACTCTAGCATAAATTACTCGTAACTCGGATCGGCACAACAACGCACGCCGTATTCGACACGACGGCGGTTCGCCGGTGCTGGAGAGCGGGCGGCACAACGAGCGGTTGACTTACCCTCTTCGTAGGAGCCTCCCTTCAGGGCGAAACCACTGGCTGCCTCAACCCACTCTGAGAGATTACCCGTCATGGAAAATGTCCGGTAACCAGATCGACACTTGGGATACTTCAGCGGAGCCACTGCTGCTCCTTGATTTTCATCCAAGGTGTTGCAGCGCTCAGGGATGTAGCCTGGACCATAACCATATGCTTGGCCTCGAGGCCCCTTACAGGCTTTTTCCCATTCAAACTCTCGGCAGATACGTTTGCCCTTTGCCTCGCACATCGCCTTGGCTTGCAGGGCACTAAAGTTGCCCCGAGGCGGACTACGAAGATAATTTGGGTATTCATAGCGATCCATGCAGAAATCCCCGACGGCGACCTGTTTTGTCCGAGTCTCTCCTGGACTGCGAACCCCCGAAGCAACATTCGATCCCGCGGCAAAGGGCCCGCCGGGAATCAGCGCCATACCACGACCGCAAATCGGTCTCCCGCCAACCTTATTTTGAGGCGGTGCCAGCACTTCCTCTGTCTTTGCTGGGACAATCTCAGGTTTCGGCGCCGGTTTCGCCTCCGGTTCCAAGGGTGCTGGCGACTCCTGAATCTCCGTGGCGCGTCCGTCTTCAGGATCAACCTGTTTCGCCACCTCGGATGCCACCGAGCCAAGGCTCGCCTTTAAACCCACATCTTTCCGGCTCTGAAACTGCTGGTTCCCTCCATCACGGATTTGGGTCACGACCCCTCTGACAACTTCTTTAAGGCCAGCATCGGGTTTCCCTTTAACCACAACTTTTATGATTTCCCCTGGATCCACGGGCTCAGACAAATCGAGCTTTGGACCGGAGTGCTCAGGGCTTCGGGCAACGGTCCGATGCGTGTTCAGTCGATCATCAACATCTGGCGTCAGAACCCCATGAAAGATGAGATAGCTTGCGACGACAGCCCCCAGGCCAATCACTGCCAATAAACCGTACTGCACAGCCGTCAAGGTACGCTGAGGCGTCATCCCCACAAGCGGCCGCTGTGGAACCGAGCGAAGCACACCCTGTTGATCTCTCCCCTTACCCCCAAAAGGTGCGACTGGATCCGTGATGGATTCAGCTTCGGAGATGGGCATCTCTGCTTTGTCGAGGGATGGCTCGGGGGTTCTGACAGGAACCGGCGCTTGTACCGAAGACAACACTTCGTCTGGTTCGACCTCGTAGATGCCGATCAGATCCTCTTGACGCACGCTGAGTTCAGATCGCTCAGTGCGCTCTGTAAATTCATCTTCATCAGGCTCGGCTTCGCTTGCGACATCCAAAGCAG
>MDTA01216207.1_pt1 | contig 14775 bp, 7 predicted proteins | sample 811151 | NCBI WGS metagenome assembly MDTA01 (sample SAMN05326648, study PRJNA326480) | marine metagenome | isolation source: seawater | place: Indian Ocean: South | collected 2010 | reverse complement strand
AGCAGCAGAAGGATTTACACAAGGAGCAAGAGCTTTAAACGAGTTAGGAGAATCAACTAAAGAAATAAGCCAAGCTTCTACAAATTTAACACAAGATGTTGCTAAGCAAACTTCACAAATGTCAGATGTATATAAAGATCAAGGTAGTAATATACGTGAGTACAATGAGTCAACAACAAAAGCAGTTGAAGCAACTGAAGACTTTAAGAATGAAATGGAGGCTTTGAGCGATTCTATTACTAGCTTGACTGGCGGCATTGCCGGAAAAGTAACGTCAGTTTTAAAAGCAGGTGCTGGAATATTTAAAATTGTAGTTAGTGGCGCTTCAACTGTAATAAGCTCTGCAGCAAAATTTATAAAATTTTCTTTAACATTACCCTTTACAGTTGCAAAAGCAGCATCAGCAATAGGAAACAAGTTAAGAGAAGACACAGTTCAAGTAATACAGCAAGCGTCAGAAGATCTTAAAGAAAAGTTTGATATGCACTCTACGATAGGTGAAGGTATAATGTCACTTACAAATAGAGGCAAAGGCATGCTTTTAGCATTTCAAAGTCCATCATCAAAATTAGTAAAATTATTTGGATTAGGTGCTTCTGGTATTGCTAATATGATAAAAGAGTTTGGACAACATTTAGAGTCAATGGGTCATTTCTCAGAAATGTTTGGAAGAAGTTTTAAAGGAAATCAAAAAAGACTAGAAGACTTTTTGGTTTTAGTAAAAGGCTTAGGTCTTTCTTCTGAAGATCTTGCTTATCTTGCATTAGATGCAGGTACAAATTTAAAACATATTAACGTAAGATTATCAGAAATGAATGTGACAATAAAAACAGTATCTGATGCATTTGGTGTTGATAGAAAAAGACTTTCAAAAAACTTTATGATTTTAAGGAAAGATATCACTCAATTTGGACACTTATCTGATGAAGAAATTGCTAAAACAACAGCAAGATTAACACAAATGAAAGTTAAGCTTGAAGATGCTGCAGCTATATTTAAAAAGTTTAGCACATTTGAAGATGCAGCTAATTCTGTTGCAATTCTTTCACAAACATTTGGCATGAATTTAGATGCATTTGATATGATTCAGGCACAAAACCCAGAAGAAATTATTAACATGTTTAGAAATTCAATGCTTGAAACAGGAAGGTCTTTTCAAGATTTAAACAGGTTTGAGAAAGATTTAATGGCACAACATACTGGAATGTCAGCAGAGTCACTAGCAGCAATGATGAACTATAGAGACTTAGGGTTAACTCATGAGGAAGCAATAAGAAAAATGGAGTCTGAAAAACCTCATGCAAAACAAATGAAAGCTCTAAAAAGTCTAAATAGCGCTATAAAAGAAATTCAAAAAGTTATGTCTTTTACTAGCCCGTTTGAAGCATTTGCAGATGGTCTAGCTGCAAATTCCACACTTTCAGGTGACTTAAAAAATGCAATGATATCTTTAAGTAAAGGTTATGAAGGAATATTTGAGTTTGCAAGAAAAATGAGGCCCGACACCTGGGAAGGCATAGCTAGACCAATTAGAATTATTATTGATATAATGAAAGATATATTTAACAGTAAAGCTTTTAGAAATGGCCTTGTTACGGCAATAGAAACAGTAGCTTTGTTTGTATCAAATATGTTTGGCGTTTCAAATGCTGATAGGATAACTTCAGAAATACAACGAAGTGTATCTTTAGCAACAAAAAAAGGTGGTGCATTAGACCCAAAACTTAATCCAAAATTTGCAGAATCTTTTACGCAAGCAATTACTAGAGTTGATCCTAAACTATTAGCTCCTTTTAAGAGTTATGTAGATCTTGGTGGAATCGAAGACATAAAGTCACCTAAAGAAGCATCTGCTTTGCTTGATAAACTTAAACAGGCAGCTAAAGACAAAGGATTGACCAAAGAGTATAGAACTTTAATGAATCAAATAAATAGAAGACTACAAGGAATAAAATATACTGATTCAGGAACAGGAGAGCAAAAAGCTATTGTAAAAACATTTCACGAAGAGTTAGGAACAAATATGTTAGAAGCAGTCAAGTTAAACAGCGAAAATACTTCAAAGCTTGTAGACTTAAGTAGAAATGTAATGGGAGCAGTAATTGAAGGTGCTAGCGTAGCTTTTATAGCAGGACTAAGACTAATTAATGATGGAATAGATAAAGTTAAGCCTGCACTTGACAAAAAAGGTAAAAAACAAAACATGATTGAAAGCTTTTTAAAGTTTAAACCAGGAGAGTTTAGAAAAATAGGTACTTTAATTGGCAACGAGCTAGATAGATTTCTTGAAAATAGTGAAGCTATTGGTGGTTTGACAAGCTTTTTTGTTAATGGCTTTAAAGATATATTTAAAACAGTTATTGATGTTTTTTTAGATGTTCTTGCTGTAGGTATTGATGAAATATTTGGGTTTGAATTTTCAAAAACACCTGAAAGTACACTTAGAAGAGCAAAAGTTGCAAGTGCATCCGGAAGCTCACCTTCAGCTACTGAGACTGTAAAAAATCTTCAAACATCATTATCTAACGAAGATACACCAAAAATGGACGATATTGCTGCTATTCTTATAAGCTTAGACAGAAAAATAGCAAAAATATCTGATCCAACTCAAAAAGAAAAACAAAAAACAATTAGAGCAGGTCTTGAAAAATCTTTCTTAAAAAGTGAAGGTGATGCAGGAACATTAAGTCAAATAGGCAGAATAGCTTTAGGTCAATTTGGAAGAATAAAGCTAGATAAAACAGGTAAAACAGCAATATTTGAAGGAGACTTAGGTGTTGACCCTAATAATCCTATAGAAAGATCATTTCACTACTCTTCTGGAAGTATGAAAACAGGAAGATCAGGTAAAGGTTACACATCGGACGACACTGCAAACTTTAAAAGTATAATGAATGCGTGGAACGCGTCTATTACTAGAAAATCATATGAACCTTTTCCAATGGAGTGGACAGTTGGTTTTAGAAAAATTACTGAGGCTGACTTAAAAGACGCTGAATTTAATACAATTTTAAGAAATATTAATCAATTAAAAGGAAATCTTCCTATTCATAGGGCATTAAGAAAACCTTTTGGCGTATATACTAACAAAGCTTTTAGAGAGCATGTATTACTAGGTGGTGCACCAAATTTATATAAATACCATGACACATTTAGAACTTCTTCTGGACATAGTTTTTTAAATTACTTAAGCACTAACAAAAATGCATTAGAAGAAGTCCCAGATACTGTAAAAAGAAGAGAACAAAGCTTTACAGATGAAGATGGTTATGAGCAAACTCTCCCAGGGGTAGAATTTGCTTCTAGAATGACGCCAAAAAATATTACTAATACGGCAAAAAGCATGCCACAAAGTCCTCTGGATTTAACTTCAAAACTATTTGAAGAATTTAATACTAGAAATAAAGACAAACCAGCAAGTGCACGGTACAGAAGTCAATATCGTTATGAAGGAAGACCTGAATATTTAGATGATAAAGAGAGAAAAGATCAGGTAGGTTTAACAAATGCATTAATGCATAACATTAATTATATGCTTAATAAAAATAGAGGTAGATTAAAAAAGCAGCTTACACAGATATATGGTAAAAATGCAGACTTTCATAAAATAATTTTTTATAGATTTATGCAAAGAGTAAGAGATAAAGGTTTAAAACCAGTAGACAGACATTTAAGGTCTGTTAGTGATAATGAAGGCTTAGCAGTTCTAATATATAACAACTTAAATGAGCAATTTCAAAATAGACAAGATGTCTCTATAGATGCTAAGATGGACGCTAGAATTGAAAGTTTTAATTCTTCATATAGAAGAAACAAAAAAGAAAAAGTTACAAAAGAACACGTTCAGCAAGTTGCAAATATGGTTTCTGAATTTGCACAATCAGTTGTGACACCTCAACAAGCAGAGGGAACTGTTGTAATAAATAATGAATTTGTTGATAAATTAATCCCTGGTCTTATAAAGAGAAACTTAATTCAAATTGCAACTTTTCCTTTTGAAGGAGTTCAAACTTTAACTCAAGATGCTATAAAATCAGCAACTTTAAATTCAGGTCACGGATCTACATCACCAACAACTACAACACAGCAATAACAAGGAAAAATAATGAAAGTATTAGATATTAGAGAAATAATCACAAAATTAGGTCTTGAAAAAGGACTTTGTAAGTCTTTTGCTGAAAAAACAGGAAGAAGTGAAGAAGAATTTCAAGCATTATTTAATGATATATTTGAAAAAGAGATAAATAATATTAGCAGGTCTCTATCTACTGGAAACATTGATGAATCAAAGCTTTCTAGATTACGAGGTTTATCCCTGCAAGACTTTTTGGAAGATAATGATAAAATAATCAAGGATAAATAAAAATGCCTGCTAAGTATATTCTCAATCCTGATGGAACTGTTAACAAGTATGAAGGTGATGAGTCTAATGAACTAGGAACTTTAAGTACTGAAAACGCAATTGACAAGAGCAATATAGCTAATCTGTATAGAGATGTAATTCCTTATGCAGCAAAAGAAATAGACGGATTTGGTGTTGATCAAATTAACTCAAAATTATTACCTGCTACTAGTTTGATAAGTGATTGGCCGACAGACGATCCAGAACAAATAGAGTTTGAAGAAAACTTATTTATAAATACTAGTAGAAATGAAAGCTTTGACACAGAGAGAGAGACTTTAAGTGCTGAGGAGTTAAAAAAATTAAAGTCTTACAAGCCCTTTAATTCTTTTACTAATAATATAAAAAACCCAACTTCAGAAGAAACTAACCCATCTGTTTTTGCTGATGAGTTTGAAATGCTTACAGGAATGAGACTTAGAGAAAATGAAACTGAAGTAGGAGAAATACTTGCTTCTTTGTTTACATACTTTGCTCAGTCTGCAATTAGATTAGTTATAATAGAAGCTATTATATTAATAAATAGAGCCTTGTCATTTCCTACTGGAGATCAATATAGAACAGCTGAAAGATATGTTTTAAGAATAGGTAAGTATGATTATACAGAATTTGATGTATTTACAAAATATATTTACGATGTCTTAAATTATCCACATGAGTCTTCTACGATTTTAGAAAGAATTTCAGCATATTTTATTGGATTTGCCGAATGGATGGCACCTGACTCAATTGTAAACTTAAAAGAAATAGTTAGAGAATTTACAACAGACTCAAACGATCTAGACTTTCTTTCTTCTTTGTTTACAGAAGGTGACAATAGAGAAATATTTGGTGGCCTTAATGATACAGGAACTGCATTAGTATATTCTGCAGCAACAATTGCAATTGCATCTTCAACAAATCAAACTGTAAATAAAAGAGCAAAATTATTATTTAGAAAATTTTTCCAAGAAAAGTACTGGAAAGATAATTTGCTACATTCTGCAAAGCAAAAAGAATCTCTTTTTGATAATATATTTGCTGACTTAAATTACTATTATTTTAAATTCTATATTGAAAGAGTTCAAGTAGGTCTTAAGATAATTAAAAAATATATTTATGACGATTCATATCTCCCAGGCCGACCAAAAGACTCTTCTTTCAACAGAGTCTCAGGTCAAAGATCTAATCGACATATTGACTATAATATACAGATTAATGATTTTGGCAACGGTAAGTTTGCTACAGGTGAACTAGGTATTACTGAACAGTTAGGTAAAATAAAAGCTCTACAAAAACAAAAAGCCGGGGTTGCAGCTGCTTATGAGACAACAAAAGGCGCCGGTACACCTGATGATGAGTTAAAAAAAAAGGCAGAAGCTTTACAAAGACAAATAGATGCAATAAATCAATCATTGCCAGATTTTGCAAAGCTAAAGGATGCAGAAATACCTCAATTTACACTTAAATATGACTGGCAAAATAAGCACTCAGACGGTAACTATGATCATCCAACAACACATAATAAGGTCCCGGGACAGACAACAAGGCTAAGAGCTTTACCTCAATTATTTACTTTACATGAAAGTTTATATAAAGCTTTACTAGCAAATAGCAAGAAAGGCGTTGCTTTAGAAAAATCTTTAATGCAAAATTTTTATGGGGGTGTAGGCAAAAAGATAGGCCATAAAGACAGAAGAATACCTTCTTTTGTAGTAGCAGAGCTAGAAAACATATTAGAGGCAGAATATATGCCTTTTTACTTTCATGACGTTCGAACAAATGAACTATTATCTTTTCATGCATTTATTGAAAGCATAACAGACTCATTCAATCCAGAATATAATTCAGCAAGTGGATTTGGTAGAATTGATGACGTAAGATCTTATATTAAAACAACAAGAAACTTAAATCTTTCTTTTACAATTGCAGCAACTTCTGAAACTGACCATGATTTAATGTGGTACCAAGTAAATAAATTAGTTGCTATGGTTTACCCACAATGGTCTGATGGGTATAGTGCAAAACAAACAGAAACAAAAAACGGTACTCCTACAACAGTGGCAGGAACTGATTTTAAGTTTCCTTTTACACAAGTGCCAACAGCTTCACCTTTAATAAGACTTAGAGTAGGTGATGTAATTAAAAGCAACTATAGCAGAACAAACCTTTCTAGACTTCATGGTGTAGGTGAAAGAGATGATGATATAGATTTCGGCGCAAATATAGGAAATAAGAAACTTGAGTTAATGCCCGGGCTTTATAGGCTTGAAGGTATGGGATCACTTGGTGTTGAACTAAATCATGGCCCAAGATCAATCAAAATAGATAGTCCAGTTCCTATAGTTGAAAATGAAGTATCACTTAAAATATTTTCTACTGATAATACAGATACATCAGGAGACTTTTATCAGGTAACAATTGAAAACCCATATTTTAAGGAATTTGATCCTGCAGAATTGTTGCAAACGCCACCTGCAGTTCCTAAAGAAAAAACAATTAATGTAGTTGCAGATGCAAGCAAGATACTAGTTAATGATTTAAAAACACTTCCAGTATCCGGTAATAATGAAAGAATAACTTCAGCAAGTGCAATAATGAAATCTTTTGAAACTGACGGAAAATCAAACAACCCAATAACAGGATCTTATGAAAGTGGAATGAGTAGAGGCTTAGCAGGATTTATAACTCAATTAGATGTAAATTATAATGAAGTTAATTGGGAAACAAGTAGGATTGGTTCTAAAGCGCCTATGCTTGTTAAAATAACTATTAACTTTGCACCTATACATGATATACCACCTGGGTTAGATCATAATGGTATGTTAAGAGCACCTGTATATAATGTTGGTAGAATAAACAATGAGTTTTTTGGTGATTCTCAAGATAGAGAATATTCAGGATCTGGTAGAGATAGAGCTTTAGCTAAGTACAAACTACTAAGAAATAAAAACAGCTTAAAACATAGTGGCAAAGTAGACTAGGAGCAATTAAATGTCAGAATTTATAAGCAGATATGACAGAAGTGGTAAAAGTATTGCGCATAAAATTTACCATGGTGTTGAAAATGGTACAATAAGACTAATTGCAAAAGAAATTGCTGACGGTAGAAGACTAGATCACTACGCTCAGATTTATTACGGAAATGGTTTAAACTCATGGATAATAGCAGCAGCAAGTGGTATAAGATGGCCGTTAGGTATAGGTTCTGGTGCAGCAAATAAATCAATTAAAGATGACGATAGCACAGTTTTGTTTATACCTTCTTTAGACGATGTTATTGCTTTAAAAAGTAGGAGCTAAAAAAAATGACAAACGGAAATCACTCTAAAATAAGAGATCCTAACTCAAAAGAAGAATACTTTGATAATTTTCTCAGAGATTCTAATATAAGCAAATATGTCAATATAATGTCTAATGAAGAAGTTATTAAAGAACTTCTTAGTCCATCTAAAAGACCCGCCGGTGATGATTTAAAAAATAAAAAAGAAAGAAAAATACCTGTTGAAGCAATAGCTGACATGCTTCAATCTATAACTACCGAAGCTGTAACTGTAAGTGAAATGCTTGAAGCACTTTACAATACATACGGAATTAAAGATGAAGACAAAGATATTATTCCTTATATAGGCAATTTTATAAAAATAATTCACGCGCAAGACTACAAGCTTAATCTTCCTGCCGGTAGAGAATATTGGATTGTTAATCCAGCTAACAAAGATGATATGATTCAAAAAGGAACAGTAAATTTTAAAGAAACTCCCTTTGCTGTTCCAATGAAAAAACCTAATACAGTACCTACAAATCCTCGAAGAAGAGATAAGGTAACATATAAGCATGACTCAACATACGGATTGTTAGGCAAGAAGCTATTAGGAAAAACACAAGCTAGTCTTGGTATATATAATGTTGAGGAAATTGCTCATGCAAAAATAAAAGAAATAAATGACGGAGTAGATGACTTAAATCCAATTAATGCAACAATAGAAAATAAGCCTGAAAACATTATTTATTCTACTAAGCTTCACCCAAGCATGGCTTATATTTTAGTTGACGAAGCAAACATAAGAATTGGAACTAGAAACAGCCTAGAGCTTTCAACTTTTTTTAATTCATTAAGTACAGTAGAATTAAGCAAATGTCTTCCTTATTTTAACGCAACATTTATTTTACCTAGTCTGACAAGCAGTTCAAAAAGCAAAAACTCTTATAAAACAGCTTCAATAACACAATTTTTTGATGGTACACCAATTGGCGAAGATGTTACAACAAATAATTATAGAAAGCTTGAGGCTACTTTTGAAAGAGAATTTGATACTAAAAGCGGTAAAAAAAGCCAAGATGCAATTGTATCAAATCTTTCATCTTTTACAATGCCTCAAACTGTTAACAACTTTACAGAAAAATTTGTAGGTCACAATTCAAATGTCGAAATAAACACAGACATGAATTTTTTAAGAGGCACTTCTGTTCATGACATTACAAGACCATTTATGACTATAAAAAGTTTTACTATTGATGTTGCTCCTACTCAAGGATTAATGTCTTTTAAGACTGGAAAGCTCTCTATTGTTTTGCACGACAAAACAAGAATGTTAGACATAGCTCCTTTTATAAAGCCTGACTTGTTTGGCTCTTTTGGTGCAGAAATTGCAGTTGAATACGGATGGTCTCATTCAGATGGAGACAGCAAAGAAAACTTTATTGGAAAATTTTTAAACTCAGCAAAAACAGTTGAAAAATACATTATTACTAACTCTTCATTTTCGATGGACAACAATGGTCAAATAAATATTGATCTCTCTATTGCAATGAGAGGCCCTATTGATATGAGAACTGTTACACTAAAATCAGACCCTTCAACAGAACTAAAATCTTCAGCTGTTTCAACAGCTGAAACTAGCTTTATACAAGAAGTCTCAAATACTACATTGGATTCTAACATAATGTCAAATATTACAGTTTCTGAACAGTATACGTCACTTATCAGAAGTGAAATATCAGCAGCTGGAACAACAACTGCTTCTATAAAAAAAGCGAACTTTACTAGAACAAATAAGATAATTGATAATATTGGCAAAAAGTACAAAGGAATTAATTCCATGAGAAACCTTGTAGAAGAGTTTACTACGGTAAACCAGTTTAAAAAAATGAATGAAAAAATTAAAGAAGGTTCAGGTGCCAACGAAGGATTTTCATTTTACGAAAACGAAGAATCTAGAGATATGAGGTGGGATCAAATATATGATTATGATCCAAACGTTTCGAAACTTAAATCAATTTATTCGGCTTTTGCAGATTATTTGGCTTCAGTTAATTTGCATTATCTATCAGTAAAAACAGATGCTGAAGAAGCTGAAGATTCTTTGTTAGCAAAGATAATAGGAGGTTTAAATAATGCTGATCCTTTTTACAATAAAGATTGGCTTAAGTCTTTTAGAAGATTGCATGGTGATAATCCAGATAAAGATGGAATAAATATACAAGGAATTAATGTTTCATCAGGGCCTACTTCATATGTTTCTTTAGGTGCTTTTATTACTGGGCTTGTAGGTACTCATTTAGCATGCACAGGAAAATTTGATGAAATACAAATTGTAAGTTATACGGCAAATGAAAATGCAGGTTTATTTGCATGCAAAAACGTTTCTTCACTGTTGCTTCCAAGAAAAGCAATGATTAAATTTTTAGCTGAAATATTTCAAAATGGGACAACATTTACATTGGAAGGAATTATTACACAAATAATAAATCGGTTTATTTCAACTAGAACTCAAATATGTTATGGACTAAGTAGTCTTTATGAAAGAGATGCAGCAGGAAATACTAAACCTAAAAATGAAAAAATTAATATACAAAACAAAAAAGTAGACGATCAGTTAAGAAAAATATATTTTCAGCAAGCAAAAGAAGAAGTTAAGCCAGGTGATTTAGATGTTTCAACTATTGTGTTAGATGATATAAAATTTGCAATGCCTAAGGTTAGTCTTACATTTGATACTTTAACTTCAAGAAAGTCTGGATACGAAAAGACAATTTGTAGAATATCAGTTTTTGATAAAAATAACAATCCTTTTGGATCTATAAACACTATAATGAAAAATGTATATGACAAAGGAGTAATCACAGTTGCAGCACAGTTAAATAAGCTAAGAGCAAATTACAATTCTGGTCTAAGAATATCAAAAGATGAATTAAAAAAATCAGTCAAAGTCAATGAAAAGAAGAAGTCTAGGCAAGGAAAGCAAAGCCAAAAAATAACTAAAGAGATGTTTTTTCAAAAAAGCTGGCATTTAATAGAGAGTTTAATAAATGAAGGGAAGCTAGTAGAAATATCTGACGGAATATATGAAATAAGAGACCAATTTAAGCTAGATACTATGAAAAGAAGCTTTAAAAGAATAATGCCTTCCTTGACATATGGAACTCAAAACTCTGCGATTATTGATGCAACTGTTTCTACAGTAAACGAAGCAAAACTAAATACTATATATATGACACGCTCTGATAGAGCAGCTGATAATAAAAATTTAATAGCTGCAAAAGTAGGATTTCAAAAAGACTTGCCATTAAGAGTTTTGCCTTCACAGGCTACTGTTACAATATTTGGATGCCCATTTGTTAACTTTGCGCAATATATATTTTTAGATTTTGAAACAGGAACAACTATAGATAATGCATATGCAATTACTGGAATAAAACATGATTTAACTCCAGGCAAGTTTACAACACAATTAACTTTATCTTATGGTGATGTATACGGTAAATATGAAAATGCAGCTGCAACACTTGCTAGAACAATATCTGATGTTGTAAAGCCTGTACCAGTAAGGTCTGCTGAAGCAGACGCGTCAACAATTCGAATATCATCTTATTCAAAGTCTTCTAAAGTTGTAATAGGTAAAACAAGAAGTGTCTATAACAAATCAATTAGTTATGACATAAAACTCCCTGGTGAATCTTCTGGAGATTTTGAAAAAAGGTATAAGCCGCAATTTTTTCTAAATATTAGGCCTCATAAAGGAAACTACTGCTGGATTAAAAAAAGAAGTAAAAGTAGATTTGATTTAAATATTATATACGATATAGATGAAAAACAAAAAATAATTGAGCTAGACTTAAACTTAATGAAAGATACAAAATATTTTGATTTTGTAAAAACTGATGATTTGTTAAAAAAATTTAAAAAAGAATTTTCAGAAAAGCTAAAAAATAATGAATTTAAGTCTGATAAAGCTAAAGAATCAAATTTAATTAGCAAAATAAAGCTTAGTAATGGTGTAATTATTTTTCGTGACAATACTAATGATTTTATACAACCCAGTAAGGTTAATAATTTTATAAATGATTTAATAAATAAATTCTTAACAATAAAGTTAAGCTTTAAGTTTCAAACACCAAATAACTCAGAAGGACAAATTAATCTATTAAGTGGTAGAGGACCACGACTAACATTAGGCTTAGACTTAGATAGCAAAAGGTTAGAGCTTAAAAATCTATTTGAAACATATTCTTCAGTGCCAGAGTTGGGTTCGCTTATTATATCTCAAGATTATGGTAATTATATTAAAAGAGTACTTTCAGAAGCTTTTGGAGAAAGCAAAAGTGGTAGTAAAAGTGCTATTATAAAGCATAAATCAACAGCAAAATTTAAACAATACCAAGATTTTAGAATAGACACAAAACCTAGAAGAAAAAGACCAAGAAAAAATAGAGGTTATGTTTTTACTGGAGAGACGACTCCTACAAGAGGAAGAAAAAAAACATATACACAGCATTTAGAAACAAAGTTTTATTTGAACGAACAAAAATCTCCTAAATTTACAACGAGAGGATTAGAGCTAGAAATAGCATCTGGAGTAGCATCTAAAAGCAGAAGAACAAAAGATAATAGAACAACAGTTACTATAGACTTAGATTATGAAGTTATTTTAATATCTTATAAAGACTTGTTAGAACACATTCTGGCTTCAAACGGATTTGATCTTTTTTTGTTTTTTAAACCTTAAAAGTAGTATCAAATAAAATAATTTTAATATTACGTGTAAATTTTGTTTTTGTATGTAATAATACATGTATGGATATAAAATACAAGCTATATAAAATAGAAAAATTAGAAAAATGGAATAAGTTTATTTCTATGTTTAACAGTATCAACGTAGACATGAAAGACTTATTACCTAATCATTACTATAACGAATGGCTTCATGATTTAGAATTAGCAGACAAAGAAATAAAAGAAAAAGACAGAGATTTAAATTATTTAGAAAAGTTTATTTATAATCAAAAAGTATTTGGCAAATTATTTCCTGCAAAGATAAACGGATTGTCATTTAGAGTTTTCAAGGAGTTAGAAAAAAATGATACGATACAGAGTAATTTAAATTCATTTAAACCTAGAAAAGGTTACGCAAAGTGTGTAGACTATGATCAAGTTTCTACAATTACAGGTAGATTAATAAATACAAAGTCAAGTCCTAAGATTTTAACTCTTCCTTCGAGGTGCAGAAAAATATTTGAAAGTAGATGGCAGTCAAATGGTGACCTTTTGTATGTTGACTTTAAAACATTGGAGCCTAGAGTAATAAGAAAAATCAACGGCAAAGAGTCTTCAGACGACATATATAATGAAATTTCTAATACATTAGAATTTGAAGTTGATCGTGTAATTATAAAGAGAGGAATTATTTCTACTTTATACGGGTTAAACTCTTGTATTGAAGGTTTAAGTAAAGATAGAAGTGATAAAGTTTTAAATGCTACAAAAGAATATTTTGACTTAAGCAGCATATTAAATTATGCATCACACATAAACGAAATTGGTTGCAGAAATAATTTTTTTGGTCGACCTATATGGAATATCAATGAAGATAAAGAGAACAAACTGATAAACAATTATGTTCAATCTACAGCAGTTGACGTAGCACTGACTTACTTTTCTGAGCTAGTAGATAAAATAAACATAGAGCTTTGCAAGCCAATTTTTATTATTCACGATGCATTGGTATTAGATGTACATAATGACTATAAAAATGAAATTGTAAATATTGTAAATCAAGGCTACAATTGTAGTCAATTAGGTTATTTTCCTTTAGAAATAGAAAAATTATCGGAGACATATTAATGTATAAGCAACGAGACGTAGAAAATCTTTGGTCAAAATATGAAGGGCTTTTAAATAAACTTGAAAGTCCTAGTATAAATAGCCTTCTGGAGTGTCAAGGACAGAGAATTATAATGGGTACGTTCTCACAGAGAGAAAAAGAGCAATTTTGTGGAATTGGTGGATTAGTAGAATATGCTCTAGAACTAGCTAAAACTTCTAGTGCAATTACAAAAGCTTTAAACTATGATTTAAGCAAAGCATCTATTATTAAGTGTTCACTACTTTCAGTCTTAGGTAGAGTAGGAACATTAAATGAAGACAGGTTTGTAGACACAACATCAGAGTGGCACAAAGAAAAGCTGGGCCAATATTTTGACTGGAATGAGCTCTGCCCAAAGTACCAAGTAAACGATATGACTTTATTTTGGCTTCAAAGTTTTGGTGTAGAATTATCATGGGATGAGTGGAATGCAATACTGTTATTACGTGATAATTCTTCTGAAGTTAATAAGTTTTACGGAACACATAAGTCTAGACTTGCAACAGTTCTTTGCTTAGCAAATGAAGCTGTATTAAAAGACGAATTAGACAAAATTTCAGGACAATATACTGTACCTTTTTAATATATACATTAAAGAGGTGTTAAAATGAACAGTGATCTTTATTGTCTTGTATTAGAGACTTTACTTGAAGAAGCAGAATTAAATGAGTTTAGCGGTGTAGGTGCAATTGGAGGTGTCGCGACACCTTTAGGTGCAGGCCCCTCAGGAAGAGTTTCGTATCGAGACGGAAACAGCAAGAGTAATTCTGCCTATAAAAAGAAGAAAAAGACTAGAAAAAAATCAAAGAAATCTAGATCACCTTCATGGTACATTAAAAACGGGCCATCTAAAAAAACATTAAAAGAGCAGAATGCAACTAGATGTTTAACAAGTGGTGCACAATTTCATATATCAACTAGTCCAAGTGGTGTAGGAATTGACGTAGACTTTCCATTTCAGCTAAACTTAGATGAAAATCAAGCTATTGAAATGGAAACTCTTCTTCACAATGCTATTGAGTTAGTATTGAGTAGATATTGGAATTAAATAAAAAAATTAAATATTAAAAATTAACGTGTAAATTTTGAACCACTATGTTATAATCATCATGTTTGGTTCAAACAAATAAAATTAAAAATTGCTAAATAAAATTTAAAAATTAGAAAGGACAAATTTATGGCTATCGACTTAGCAGCAATTCGTAAAAAACTAAATCAAATTAGCGGACAAAACTCAAAGAGAAATGT
>MDTA01190201.1_pt1 | contig 14775 bp, 9 predicted proteins | sample 811151 | NCBI WGS metagenome assembly MDTA01 (sample SAMN05326648, study PRJNA326480) | marine metagenome | isolation source: seawater | place: Indian Ocean: South | collected 2010 | reverse complement strand
GGGCTGACGATTCACACCCCAGTAGCGGGATAAATACCGCTCTGGGAAGCGGCCCAGAATCGCGTTACTGCGCTCAACAGCAGCCGCATAATCCTGCCGAATCCCCATAACGCGCTGACGTTTTTGTGCATCTTGCTGCGACTCGAGCTGCTTCAGGGAATCCTCCCAGTGAAATGAACCGTAATCCAGATCAAGCTCCTTCTCAATGGCAGCAGCGGCACTTCGGGAATGACGCTCAAGACGCTCCTTACCGTCCTTCAGGTCATTACCCATCATTTTCATTCCCATCATCACCAGCACAAACACGTTCAGTCCGCTCAGCAAAGACAGAAAAACCAGTAAGCGGTGGATACGCAGCTTGAAGCAGAGCAACATGATACCGAACGCAAAACAGGCCAAGCTGCCCACACTTCTCATCACGCCATTGGTCCCCTGACCACTGCGCACTGAGGTGGCGGTCGCCGTCTCCGAAAGAATGGGAGTGAATGATCCCTCTGAGCCAAAATTCAGTTGATAGTCGGCATCGGGCTGCCGTGCTGATTGTCCTCCCCGTCTTCCAAGCTCCACGGAAATGGTCTGCTCCTCGGCCTGCTTCCCCCGTGCGATGCGTATTTTTACTTTGTCCCCCACCTCCTTCTTGGAGAGATGTGAACTGAACCATGATGTGTTATCACCGTGCCTCAGCCTTCCGTCCAGGCGATCCAGTTGCCGGATAATATCCCCTTTTCTCAGGCCGGCACGTTCCGCCGGTGAACCCGCGATCACCTCTTTAACGACACTCACATAGACCAACTGAAACTTATCGGTATCATTAATTGAAGATGTCCTGATCCTCCTGTTTTCATTCTGCAACACAACGCCTAGGAAGGGTTCATCACCCAGCTTTCCCGTCCATGGTTCTGCCTTGGCAAAGGCAAATAGCCTGTCTCCCGGGTCAATACGGTATTCTGAAAAACGGTAATCCCCCCGCCTGTGGCGATGATCCCTTCTCATGCTGGGGCGGCCTCTGCCCTTGAGTGACTCCAGGGAAACGATCATTTCCCCGGTCTTATCCTTCATCGGAAAATTTGGCACATAACTTGTTCCTGAATCGCGAGTGACCCAACTTCCCCCGTCATCATCCTCAACATATTCCTCCTTTGTCCAGTAGAGGTAATAACTGCGCTTCTTGGTGTATTTACCGGGCACCATTTTTCCTCCGGGTATGGCATGCCCGGTCACCGTCACCTCACCCTCAATCAATGCCATCGCATCCACATGTGGAATGCGCTCCAGTTGTCGCATCTCGCGAATCCTTTCAAATCCGGAATCCTGCAAAGAGAAACCGCCGAGGAGCAGCACCGGGATAAGAAGAATCTTTAGGACATACCAACAAGCGGAAAAGCAGCCCCTTATACCTTTCGTGGATTTGTGTTTGTTTACAGCGACCTTTTCCGGTGTGCTTGCTGGTGCATCCGACCCGCCGGTTTCCTCTGGGGATTTCTCACTCATTTCTTTGATTGGAAATCGGGATTAATCCGCGGCATTTGGACACCAGCCTCCTTGCGCCAGTCATCAAGCAAATTTTTCAGCAACCCTGCCTTCTCAGGCATGACTGCCGCCAGATCATTTGTCTCACCCAGATCTTTACTCAGGTCGAACAACTCAAGGCGATTATCCTCAAGTGACTCAATCAGTTTCCAGTCTCCCTTGCGCACCACACTGCAGGGCCTGGCTCCCCCAGGGTGCCCCGCCCCGATATAGTTGGGGTAATGCCAATACAGGGCATCCCGATCTATGGATCTCTGCCCCTTTAGCAAGGGCACCATGTCAACCCCATCCAAATGGCATTCAGGGCGGGAAGGTAATCCTGCAATCTCAAGGATCGTTGGGAAAAAATCCGTGCTAATGACCGGGACTTTGCACTGACTACCCGGCTTTACCACACCCGGCCAGCGCACAATCAGGGGCACCCGGATCCCTCCCTCATAGAAATTTCCCTTATTGCCTCGTAGGGGAAGATGCGAGGTAATGCGCCCATGCCCTCCATTGTCGGAAGTAAAGACAACCACTGTGCCATCCGCTATTCCGAGTTGCTCAAGCTTGCTCATAATCCTGCCCACAGAATGGTCGACACTCTCAACCATTGCAGCATAGACAGGATTACGGTGGCGCTTGCCGACAGGCTTTTTTTTGTATTTCTTGATTAGTTTGTCAGGAGCCTGCAGAGGAGTGTGAACCGCATAGTGGGAAAGATAGAGAAAAAAGGGACGCGCCTTGTTCTTGTCGATAAATTTTATTGCCTCGTCGGTAAGGCGATCCGTGAGGTATTCTCCCTTCTTCCCGTTCGGAAGTGTGTTCCAGCGCGTCATGGGATGTTTTTTGGTCATCCGCCACGCCCCGTTGTAGGGATAAAAATAGTTCCCAGGGTTACCCATGTTATTCCCCCCGACATTGAGATCAAAACCCTGCGCCTTCGGGTAAAATTCCTTCTCCCAGCAAACATGCCATTTTCCCATGGAAGCAGAGACATAACCTCCTGGCTTCAGTGCCTCGGCAATGGTCACCTCCTCCAACGGAAGATTCTTCCTGTAAATGGCCTCAAGTAACGGCAAAGGCTCCTTGATTCTTTCAGCACCCTGGATGGGAATGGCATGCGTGATGTGTAGCCGACCGGGATATTTCCCGGTAAGGATACTGACCCGGGTCGGCGAACAAACACAACTGGCGGCATAAGCATCGGTAAACTTCATGCCCTGCTGCGCCAACCGGTCCACGTTGGGCGTCTCGTAATAATCACTCCCGTAGCACCCGAGGTCAGTCCAGCCCATATCGTCAATAAGGATAAAGACAATGTTAAGCCTCGGATTTTCGGCGGCACCGCCAAACGACGCCAGCAAAAGGCTTAAAAAAACCAGTGTTGCTCTCTTTATTTCACGCATCTCCCGTGCCCTTTTTACCTGAGCCTGCCATAAGCCTTGGCATTATTGCCCGGCATCCACTCTACATGCTCCCTAACAATCTGAGCATAAACAGGATTCGAGGCAAGGTTATTCCACTCATTGGGATCTTTGTCATGATCATAAAGCTCCTCTGAACCATCCGCATACCTGATGTAGCGCCAACGAGCAGTGCGTACCGCATGGTTATTAAATCCATAGGTCATCAATGCCGGCTTGCTGATCGCCAGACTGGGATCCTTGACCTGTGCCGCCACGCTGATGCCGTCATTGGTGCTATTGGCCGGAAGACCGCACAACTCAAGCAGTGTAGGATAAACCGTAGTCAGGTCTACCGGGTGAACACAGGTTTTGCCAGCACTTCGGGGGCTGCGCGGGTCAACTATAATGAAAGGGACATGATTGGCCTTCTCCCAAAGCGCAAACTTCTCAATGTGATCCTTCTCCCCAAGATGGAACCCATGATCCGACCAAAGAATGATAACCGTGTTCTTGGCATAGCCGCTGGCATCAAGAGCACTGACTAGGCGCCCAACCGACATATCGGCAAAGCTGCAGCACGCGGCATAGGACCGGATAAAATCTCGGTAAGCTCCAGCCTTGGCTTGCTCCACCTTCATCATTCCCTGCCAGAACCATTTCTTCGACCTCATTAGCTTAGAGGCACCAGCCGGCAAGTCACTCCAGTCATTTTCCTTACGTTCAGGAAGGGCAATTTCCTCCTCGTAGAGACGATGGTATTTAGGTGGTGCAAAAAATGGGGAATGCGGCTTGAAGATACCGCAAGCGAGGAAAAAAGGCCTGTCGTGTTGCTGCTTTAAAACCTCAATGGCATAGCTCACCGACTTGTAGTCCATGGTCCTCGTCTCTTCAGAGTCAGCAGGCCAAGCTCCCCAGTCCGTATTGCGTGAACCGTATCCCGGTGCCTCGTTAAGCTTCTTTTCCGGCATGTATTGCGCATCCATCTTCCGAAAATGATTCCAAGCATCGGGATCATTAAAAGCTCCATTGCTCTTATGATGATAAATCTTACCGAAACCCACAGTGTGGTAACCGTGCCGGCCAAAGTATTCCGGCAAGGTCAAAACCCCTCTTGTGGCAGCCCGCCAATCCGTATCATTGCCATAAATTCCGGTATTGTGCGGACGCCTGCCACTGATGATGGCGGCACGGGAGGGATTGCAAGCCGGAGAGGCACAATACGCCCTGCTGAAAAACACCCCACGCTGGGCAAGCCCCCTAATGTGCGGTGTCTTGAACGGTCGTTCCTCACCAAAGAGGGAAATACCATCATTCATGTCATCAATGGCAATAAAAAGCACATTTGGGGAATCTGCCGCACGCGCGATCGAAACGCATACCAGAAAAATAAGGATGTAACGCGTCATGGTTTGATCCTCATGAATTGATAGTTGAGCACTGTTCTTTTTTCGGTTCCCGCCTCCCTGATTAAGTCAAAAAGTCGGCGGGCAAGTTCCGGTTTAGCTAGAGGGTCACCAGAATCTTTCTGCCATTGCTCGAGCTCAGATCGCAACCTTTGCAAAATCCCTGAGCAAGACGGATCGTCGGCAAGGTTATTGAACTCATAAGGATCCTTTTCTAGGTCATAGAGCTCATACCTAGGTGGACGCTTCATTAATCGATAGGCCTTGCGTATATTCGCTGGTGCTGCAGCAAGAAGTTGCTCCTCAGGAGTGTCAAAGAACTTCTTGCCCATGGTAAACGTGTAACCGGGATTGACCTCCCCGGCGATCGGATTGTAAATCAGTTTGTATCGCTCACCCCGAACAGCGCGCTGGGGCCAAGGATTGTGGTTTGAGTGCAGATGAAACCCGGTAAAAAGATACGATCGCCACTTTGGATTCTGACCGTGAAGCAGAGCCTTAAGCGAGATTCCTGACCGTCTGAAACCGCCAACCGTTCTACCTGGGACTTGCACTCCAGCGATTTCACAGAAGGTCGGGAAAAGATCAATCGTAGAGACGAGCTCATTCCTTCTCTGCCCCGCTTTTGCACCGGGCCATCGAATAATCATCGGAATTTTCACCCCCCCCTCATAACAGGTCCTCTTGCCGCGAAGAAGATCCGCACCGTGATCCCCAATATATACAACGACGGTATTCTTCCTCTTACCGGATGCATTCAAGACCTTAAGCAACTCTCCGATATAAGCATCAAGGCGCATCATGCAATTGTAATAATCAGCAGTCTGTTGCCGCAATTCAGGGTGATTGATTCCCATGTAGGGAATGGCATCCACATCCTTGCCGGTTAATGGACTAGCTGGGAGCCGGTCAACTGTTTTTATAAAGGGACGGTGAGCATCCGGATAGTTCACCTGGAGATAAAAAGGCCTGTCGCCATCCGCCATAAAACGCTCCGCCTCTCGGGCATAAGAAGCCATTTTCTTCCGACTAAAATTGGAAGAAGTGACCTCCTTGAAATCAAACGGGAAGGCCTCCTTAGGCTTGACGTGCAACTTGCCGATGATTCCTGTCCGGTAACCCGACTTCTTCAACACACTGATCATATTGGGCAACTTCCCCGAATACATTGAGTAATTCCAAGTCGCCAACCCGATTTGCCCATTCTGGTGTGGATAAAGACCGGTAAGGAAAGCCGCCCGCGATTGTGAACATCCAGCCTGTGGTACATAGGCATTGGCAAACAGCGTTCCCTCCTCAGCTAACTGATCCAAGTTCGGCGTTTCAATGGGCGTTCCGTAGCATCCGATCTCCGGTCCGTTATCCTCAGAAACAATAAACAGGATATTTGGAGGTTTGCCATCGACCGCTAAAAGAAGGTAACCGGGTAGCGCCAACAAGAATAGATATCGTAAAAATGTCATTTGTTATTTTTTCCTCGGGTTATCTTGCCGGTTTTCCGGTTAATCCAAGCATAGGAATTGGGATCAAAGTCATAAGCGCTTTTCGAAGGCGCATCAGGGGCAAAACTCTCTGGAATAAAACGGGCTAACGAGTTGATCACATCTTGGTATTCCTTCCCGGACAGGTTGAACCTTTCCCCGGAATCGCGTGAATGGTCATAGAGCTCAGATGTACCGTCACTATAACGTATATAACGATAGCGTTGCGAGCGAACCGCACACTGCCCACGACGAAACTCGGTCACTGCAGGCACACCCCATTCCATCGAAGGATTCCTTAACAAGGGAACAATACTGATGCCATCAAGCCCATTAACCGGAGCCAGTTGACACAACTCAATTAACGTCGGGTACAAGCACAAGGTATCGATGGGCTTGCTACAGCGTTTGCCGGCTACGGTGACTCCGGGAACCACCATCATCAATGGAATCCTTGTAGCCTCCTCCCACAGCGTACTTTTATGCCAGTGGTTCTTCTCACCAAGGTGCCAGCCATGATCCGACCAGAACACTATAATAGTATTCTGGCGGTAAGAACTGGCTTCCAGTGCATCCAGAACTCGCCCAAGTTGCGCATCCGCAAAACTAATACAAGCAAGGTAAGCTCTAACTGCCTCCTTCCACTTTCCGTTTTTCCTAATCCGCTGAAAATCCCCTCTCCGTGCAGCCGCAAGTTGTTTGCCCTGTTCCGGAACGTCACTTAAGTCCCCCTCAATGACCTCAGGTAACACAATTTTGTCCAGCGGATAGAGATCGAAATATTTTCGGGGAGCATACCAGGGAAGGTGGGGGCGAAAAATTCCGCAAGCGAGGAAGAACGGCTTATCCTGCTTCTTACCGAGCTCACCAACAACATAATCCACTGTTTTTGAATCATCGTATGCCTCCTCCTTAAGCCCGGGAATAATTCCCCAGTCCCCCTCATGTGGAGTGCCCTTCAAGCCACTAAAAGGGTACCCATCTGGATAAGGCAGAGAATTGGACCAAGGGTAGTTGAGTTTCTTAGCACGAAACCAAGGATCATCATTAAAAATCAGGCGCTGGAAATCATCCCACTGGAAAGGCGGATTAAAACCCGCCGTATGATGAAAAATCTTGCCCGCTCCCATCGCCCGATAGCCGCTCTTTCTAAAAGCCATCGGAAGGGAGATCGCATCCGGAAGATGCGGCAACCACCATTGGCCATTATTGTATATGCCGCTCGTCGATGGGCGTTTACCCAACATGACAGCGGTCCTGCTCGGACAGCAAACTGGTGAGGCAGTATGGGCATTCTCAAAGGTCATACCCATTCTCCCCAGTCGATCAATATTCGGGGTGTAAACCTTGCCAGAGTAACCTTCGGTGACCCCAGCCCAGTCATTCATGTCATCAACTGCAATAAAAAGAACATTGGGCCGCTGGTTCGCATAGGAGAAAGCCGCCAATAAGCAAAAAAATGAGATGAAGAAAGCAACCCGTGACATGACGCACCAATAATATAGAACAGTTCAGCATGATTTGCCTTCAACCACGAGAAAAAACAAGCGCAACCTTTCCTGACAAGAACATTAAAATAAAACACTGCGAAACTGTGCCGCTAAACAATCGGAGTATGGCAGTCCAGCCGCTTCCCTTCTGCTCCAATTTCAGGGCAGTTCTCCCTCCGCCAATAAAGGCAATCCCCGCCACAGCATGAAGTGGTTGTCACCCTTCTTGAGTTCTTGTAATGGACCCACAACCGCAGTCCCATCACTTGGTACTAAGGTCCCCATAAAATCGCGATCCATGAGGCGATGAACAGTTGATCCGAGTGTTGCTGGCTCAAAGGGCATGGTGATTTTTAATTCAAGGGACGCCTGATCATAAGAAACCTTTACCCCCTTACGGGTCACACTATGCCCATCATTATCTAAGCCGTGTTTTTTCCAAAAGAGACGCCACTCATTAAGCGTTAGCGCCACTTTCCCTCCACCGGAAAGCGCAATGGGCCCATCGCTTCCAATCTCGCCTCTGACAAGCTTAAAGAACTGGTCAGCCTTCCATGGAGAAGGCCTATCGGAAGCACTGTTAATAATAAATACGCGTTCTCCATCCCCCGCATCATAAACATTATGATCAAGACGTTGAGGACCACTACGATGTGAGGGGTAGTTGATATCCAGCATAGCCTTGTGGTTAATAAAGAGATTGTTGTAGAGGGAATGGTAACCGGTCTTCGTTCGTGCCGTCACTTGGTAAATATAGACACCCTGACCAAACCTTGCCTCTGATGGGCTATTGGCAAAAAGGTTGTGCATCACAGTCGCCCCTGAGGCATCGTGCACATAGAACTGACTTGCTCCGTTACCTGCCACGATGTTGTGATCAACCATTGCGGCATCAAAACGATAATCACTCATCTCAAGAAAGATACCCTTGACTCCATTGTTGACGATGACGTTTCTTGTCACCCGGGTATCGGGAAACTGGTTATCAAGCCAAACACCGTCATTGAGTGGATTATCTGCAATGTAGTTGCCTTCAATCAGCCCCTTCTTGATAGCATGACATTTGATAGCTGCATGCTCATAGCGCTTCGGGCCAATATATCCGTTCGTATTATTACGCATGATCACGTTACCGCGAATAATCATGCGAGTGCTGTTAGCGCCAACAATCCCTGCTGCACCATTATCAACAATATAGTTGTTCTCGATCAGGTTATCTTGACCATCCTTTCCACTGCCGGAAACGCTTGAATGCCGCTCGTTATCTCCGCCTCCAGAACCAACATCCAGCGCCATGGAATTGGCATAGCGGATCATGTTGTTTCGTATAATCCAGTGATGACCGCCTCTCAGACCAAGCGCACCTGCCTGCGCCCACTTCGGAGTATTCCAGAAATTGGTGGGATACTGGTTGCCACAATGTTCCATGACAAAGCCCTCAACCACGATGTAGCCTAACCCCTTGACATGAGGAGCAAAAATACGCCGACGAGCCGAAATTTCCACTTCCTGCTCATCCGGGGAAAGGCTACCAAAGTTAATAAAAATATGGCCGCTTTCAGGCACAAAAACCCAGCTGTTTTCCTGCTTTTCAACTTCACCCAAAAATGGCAACTGCGTAAAAGGCCTGCCATTGACGATTACCTGACCACAAGTGAAAACGAGATCCGCATTTCCGCGCTTGTAACGCTCAACTTCAGGCTTGCCGTCTCTGCCATAAGGAGTAGATGCAAGCTCAACTAAAAATGGATTCGCGCTATCTATATAAACGTCATCACTGAAGAATGACTTCTCCAATCTGGCAAAGTATACCCCTTTCACATGTCGACCCCAATTGGGCTGCCAAAGCTCTGAGCCCCTGATAAACACCTTGCCCAAGTCCTCTCCTTTATAGGTGATAGGCTTTCCTTCAATCCCGCTACGCGGCGGGGCAACCCGTTCGCGGTAAATACCAGCCCTTACCAGAACCACATCACCCGGTTGCGCCATCTCGGCTCCTCTCGAAATTGTTCTAAAAGGAGCCTCCGCTGTCCCTCCCCCAAGATCATCACCTTGTGGATCAATTACCCATTGACGAGCATTGATTCCCTCAACTGATACCCCCAAGAGGAACGTAATCAGAGCAATCGATAAAGCCCTTTTCATCAAGCATTCTACCATAAGGAGCAACTTAACAACAAGCACTCATACGCCAGTCACTAAAACCGGAAACCCGCCAAAAAATATTATTTATCATGAAAGCACATAAAAGCTACTGAGATCTAAATAATGTAAACAACTTCCCGTAAAAAAATCTGCTTCCAGACAACCACATCGAACAAGTTATAACCGATTTTTTAACCTTTATTCAGTTTAATTATCGCCAGCAGGTTAAACTGCTGTGCCACAAAGTTAATGGGCTATACTTCACTTTATAATTTATATGAACGCAATAACCCTCCCACTGACTTGCACCCTACTTGTATTACTCCGGTCAGTTTTCCATCATGATCTAACAATCAACTTGTGGATTTTGATTTGGGCCGTGGATGCATTTATTTTTTGCCTGGCCGCTATAAGTATTTTTCAGCTCATTATTGCTATAAGAAAAAAACGGCACCCTCGTTCAGGCATCCTACTTGCCGCATTAATTGTCAGCGGTTCTGTTTCCTACGGCACAGATATTCTGAAAGACCTGGGGCTCCAGTTGAGATTTTACCGTTTCCAGAAAGAATACTCCGAAATTGTCGCCGAATTACAATCCGGCAGTATTGCCCAAACAGGTGAACATCTTGGCATCGCCTATACATCGGAAAATGAGCCCGACTTCCGAGTCGCCTTCTCCTGGGCGGGTATTATTGATAACTGGTATGGCGTCATTTACGACCCAAGTGGCAAAATTATGCATTGCAACAAATCAGATCCACCGCTTTCAGACCACCCCCCCATTACTGATGAAGAACTGGAAAAAATATCAATGATATTTGGTGGTGTGATTTATAAGGCAGAACATCTGGGAGGTAATTGGTATCTCGGATGGTTCACCTAGATAAAAGCCCTTCATTTCACCGAGTTTTAATCTTGCCGCTCACCGATCACGTTTATATAAATAGAAATTATGAAGACCACTCGCCGTAAGTTTCTCTCGACAACAGGTACTGCAACAGCAGCCATTGGATTTCCTGCCATTATTCCCGCATCAGCACTCGGTAACGCTGACAGACCAGCCCCCAGTAACCGCATTGTGATGGGCGGTATTGGCATAGGAAATATGGGTAGAGGCGATCACGGTGCATTTCTAGGTAAGAACGATGTCCAGTATGTCGCGATTTGCGATGTGCGCAAAGGTGCCATGAACCAAGGCAAGGCCAAAACAGACGCCAAGTATGGCAACAAGGACTGCAAGGCATATGATGACTACCGCGACATTCTTTCTCGCGATGACATCGACGCCGTCCATATCGCCACTCCAGATCACTGGCATGCGCAGATGATCATTGAGGCTTGCCGCCATGGTAAGGACGTATTCTGCCAGAAACCTGAATCACTAACCCTCGGAGAGGGCTCCCTGATGGTTGAGACCGCAAGACGCTACGGCAGGGTCGTTTCAGGTGGAAGCCAAAGAGTTTTGCAGGACTATAAAGGCACCGTGATTCGTTGCTGGAATGGTAGCTACGGAAAGATTAGCTCCATTAATGTCAATGTCGGCCCCATTTCCAAACCCTGTAACTTGCCGCCTGAAAAGGTGCCGGGTGACATGAACTGGGAAATGTGGCTCGGGCCCGCACCTTGGGCACCTTACAATTCCAAGCGCTGTTCGGGTAGCTACTCTACCAGTGGAAACAGCTGGAGATCCTACATTGACTACTCCGGGGGAGGAATGACAGATTGGGGAGCCCACCATTTCGGTGGCGCTACATTTGCTGTCGACGTGCGCGAACTGCAACCCCAAGAAGCCGTTCTCGATGAAATCAACGGGAAAAAATTCGTCAGCCTGAAATATTCCAACGGTATCGAGATTACTCACAATAAGCCCGGAGTAGGACAGATGCATGTAGGCAGGGACAATGTCCAGCGTGAAGGAAAAGAAGTGCCTAATTACGCAGGCAGCGGTGGAATTACAGGTGATTTCATCGAGTGCGTTAAAACTCGCGGCAAGCCGTTTCGGGACATTGAATACGCAATCAACACGATGGCAGTGCCACATCTTGCGACCATTGCCTACAAGCTAAACCGCTCACTGAAGTGGGATTCCGCCAAACAGGAATTCATTGGAGATGCTGAAGCTAATCGGCTCAGGCATCGTGCCCGCCGTGAACCATGGCAGATCTAGTCCAATCAATGCCACAAACAATTTAAATTATTTAAAAAGGAAAAATCACTATGTTAGATCAGGCACTTGAAGCATTAAAAACCTATGAATGGGGCGTTGATCCCAAGGCAGTACAAGGGATCCAGGATACCATTGTCGCCACCCATGGCAATAGCGATGCCCGCAAAAGCCTTGAAGGCAAACTTGTAGCAGCTCTAGGAACAGAAATACCACGAGCCGCCCAGGACACGGTATGCCGTGCCCTAAAGACCATCGGAACTGCACACAGCGTTCCCGCACTTTCCAAGCTGTTGCACGATGAAGAGCTCTCGCACATGGCACGCCATGCCTTGGAGTCAATTGATGCACCGGAAGCAGCTGCTGCACTCGTAGCCGCACTTGACAAGGCCCCCAAGAAAATCAAGATCGGTATTATCTCCTCTCTCGGCGCAAGGGGCAAAGATGTCCCCGCCGCGCCACTTGCAAAGGCACTTACGGACAATGACGCAGAAGTATCAACGGCAGGTGCTCTTGCACTTGGTGCCATTGGTTCATCCGAGGCCGTCAAGGCACTTGGATCAGCCAAAGTCAATGCCGGAAACAAAATTGCCGTTTGCGACGCCATGCTCCAGTGCGCTGAGAACATGCTGGCACACGGCAAAAAGTCAGAAGCCAAAACAATCTACACCAAGGTCCTGAAATCAAGCCCAACCAAGGCTGCAAAGATGGCAGCTGAACTTGGCATCAAAGCCAGCGCGTAGCCCTAGGATTCGAAGCTATTCCTGCAAAATTCGATCTCCGGTGGCCTGATACTCAGGTCACCGGATTTTTTTATAGCCCTCACTATTCTGCTTCTGGCGGTCGCTGCTCACGCCCTTCTGCTCTCAAGGGTCTTCTACCGGCAGATCCCGGGTTGAGGTAATCACGAAGCAGCCAGTTAAGGCCCTCAAGATTAGCCTCAAGAACCACTTCGGAATCCAAGCTACTGCGATGGTCCAAGATTCCAATCGGTCCATCATATCCACTCTCGATAAGCACCTTCAGCATGGTTTGATCATGTTGACCATGCGAGAGATCAAGAATCTTTGGATCCGCTCCATCATTCATGCCATTGAGATTCAGGCAAAGGAGATATGGCTTCATTATTGCAAGAGAATCTTTCCAATCTCCTATATGTCCATGCCCATGATGCCAGTTATAGACAATCCCTACGTTTTTATGACCCCTGCGGTGAAGTTCCTGGCAAACCGCAACGAGATTGCCCGGCTCCCCACCCCATCCACCATGATTATAAAGCCCTAGCTCACATCCAATATCTTCCAGACGATGAGCAAGAGTCGTCATCGAGTCTGCCGCTGCTAAAACCATCTCTTGCTGTGATCCCTTAGCCGGTGAACGAAGTGTGCGCCAGACCTGCGGATGAATAGCATGTTTCTTAAAAAGCCTATAAGCTTCCTCATGCCCTTTCCAGAAAGCAAAAAACTCAACCCCATGCTTTTTGTATTGCAGGATTTCGTCCTCAAATTCCTTCACATGGTTACCTCGCCAATCATAAGCGCAACGCTTAATGCCAAGACGGGAAAGCATCCCTGCTCGTTCGGCAGGAGATCGTTTTTTGGCATCGAATGGAACGATGCACCATGCCGCAAGTTGATCAATTTTTAGGTTTGAGGGAACCTCTGCGATTGCCCCTCCCATACTGAATAATACGACAAGGCTGTATATGGCAGAAAGAAAGCAGGGTGATAGTCTCATAAATCAAATAAAAAATTCTTCGCATGTTCATTAAGTAAAATCCAGACCTTTAACCTTGACCCAATACCCCGGAAGAAGCTTCAATCCCATCATGTCCAGAATCCTCATTTTTTGCGCACTTCTTCTTCCTCTTCTTATAGGGCCTCTCCAATCATTGACCGCTAAAGAGAAGCCTAACTTTATAATCATCTTTACTGATGATCAGGGTTATGGAGATCTCGGCTGCTTCGGATCGACTAAAATCAAGACGCCTCATATCGACCGCATGGCAAAAGAAGGCCGGCGTTTCACCAATTTCATGGTTGCCTCACCCGTTTGCACTCCATCACGCGCCGCGTTACTCACTGGTTGCTACCCCAAGCGCGTTGGCATGCACCAGCACGTGCTCTTTCCCTCTTCGACCAAAGGTTTAAACTCCACAGAGCATACCATTGCCGATCACCTCAAAGGTCAGGGATATGCCACTGCTGCCTTCGGGAAATGGCATCTTGGTCACCATAAGGAAGTATTACCCACATCCAATGGCTTCGATACCTACTTCGGAATCCCCTACTCAAACGATATGAATCATCCGGACAACAAAGGCAAACCAAGGGGTGGATGGGCAGGAATGGATATTCTCTGGAAAGATCCAAAGTCCACACTCACCAAATGGAAAACTCCACTTTTTGAAGATGAAAAAATTGTCGAACTCCCCGTTGACCAGCGCACCGTCACCAGACGTTATACCCAAAAAGCAATCGACTTTATTACTGCAAACAAGAACAAACCATTCTTCGTATACCTTCCCCACTCAATGCCACACATCCCTCTCTACGTTCCCGATGAAGTGCGCGACCCCAACCACCTGAATGCCTATACCAATACCATTGAACATATCGACTCTGAGGTTGGCAGACTAATGGACAAGGTGCGTGAACTGAAACTCTCAGAAAGTACTTACGTGATATATACTACCGACAACGGACCTTGGCTACCCTTCCGGCATCATGGAGGAAGCGCAGGACCGCTTCGTGACGGGAAAGGTTCCACCTTTGAAGGCGGTCAAAGGGTGCCTTGTGTCATGTGGGCTCCGGGACGCATTCCTGCTGGCACTGAATGTCACGAACTATTTGGAACCATTGATCTGTTACCCACCATTGCATCTCTGACAGGATCCCCGCTTCCCGGAAAGCACAAAATTGACGGCCTTGATGCTTCCGCACTCCTCACTGGCAAAGTGAAATCACCACGCAGGGAATTTCTCTACTATACTTCCCGCGGAGACATCCAAGGACTGCGGCAGGACAAGTGGAAACTACTGGTAAAAAGAAAAAACAAGCCAAGAAATGCCGGAAAGAATTGGAAAGCTCCAGCGCCTGAAGTCATGCTTTTTGATTTAATTAAGGACATGGGAGAGAAAAACAACCTAGCAAAGGAAAATCAAGATCTGGT
>MDTA01045064.1_pt1 | contig 14775 bp, 18 predicted proteins | sample 811151 | NCBI WGS metagenome assembly MDTA01 (sample SAMN05326648, study PRJNA326480) | marine metagenome | isolation source: seawater | place: Indian Ocean: South | collected 2010 | reverse complement strand
TACAGGGATACAGATATTCCTGTCTTAGTGTTCTATCATCCTGCATACCTATTACGCAGTCCAGGTGAGAAAAAAAAAGTTTGGGAAGATATCCTTTTTATGAGAAGTATTACCAATGTCAGCTAATAAATCAGAATTATATAAATTTCTTCCAATGAAAATTGAAGATTTAGGCATGATCTATGAACTAGAAGTTGAATCATATGAATTTCCATGGACAAGGGAAATCTTGCGAGATTGCATTCTGTATAATTATAACTCGTATTCTGTATTTTTTGGGGATATTTTAGTTGGTTATATAATTTCAAAAATATCATATCCAGAGACTCATATACTTAATATCACTGTAAAGTCTGATTACAGAAATAGTGGCATTGGTATGAGTCTAGTACAGCTAATTATTAATGACGCACGTATCAGGAATTCTCAAGATATAATTCTTGAAGTTAGATCATCAAATGATGCAGCTAAATATCTCTATGAAAAGTTATGTTTTAAGAAAATTGGCATTCGAAAGGGTTATTATGACGCTAAAAACGGTAGAGAGGATGCATTTGTTCTGAGATTAAAATTATAATTCATCAGGAGTTTTTGCTTTAATTGATAATGCGTGTATTTCTGTTTTTAGCAGTGCATCCAATGTTTTATAGACTAATTTATGTCTATTAATTTGACTCATGTTGTTAAATTGCTTAGATACAATAAACAATTTAAAATGCCCTCCCGATTTAGCTCCAGCATGTCCTACATGCAAGTGACCTTCATCTTCAATTTTAACTTCTGTTGGTTCCAGAGATACTAGGCCATCTCTTATCATTTGCATTCTTTCTTCAGTCATTGACATATTATATGTTAAAATATGAAATATGACAGAATCAAAATATGTCTAAAGATACAGTTTTTTCGGGCGTACAACCGACTGGCGAAATACACCTAGGAAACTACCTTGGTGCGATAAAACAATTCCTTAACTTTCAAGATGAATCTGATTCAATATTTTGTATTGTTGACCAACATGCCATTACAGTATTTCAAGATCCTTCTCAGCTAAAAGATAATATTCTAAGCGTTCTGTCTATTTTTCTAGCCTCTGGCTTAGATCCAAAGAAATGTATAATATTTAATCAATCATCTGTCCAAGAGCATAGTGTTCTGTCATGGTACTTAAGTTGTACAGCAAGAATTGGCTGGCTTAATCGAATGACGCAATTTAAAGATAAGGCTGGAAAGAATAGAGATACTGCTTCACTGGGGTTATATGCATACCCAGTTCTTATGGCGGCTGATATATTACTTTATCGCGCTGATAAAGTTCCAGTCGGTGATGATCAAAAACAGCATCTTGAGTTAACAAGGGATATTGCACATAAATTCAATAGTGATTATAAAAAAGATTTTTTTAAGCTACCTGAACCTATTATTAATGAGCATGCGCCAAGAATCATGAGTCTCAGGGATGCTAAAAATAAAATGAGTAAATCTGATCCTTCAAACTATTCTCGCATATTATTAACTGATACAAATGACGATATTTCCAAAAAGATTAATAAAGCAAAGTCTGACTCAGAAAATATGCCATCAAATATTGATCAGCTCAAAGATAGACCTGAAATTAATAACCTTATTACAATTTACAGTTCTATTGCTAATCAGACTAAGCAATCAGTCATCGACCTATTTTCTGATAAAGAGATATCTTTTTTTAAATCGGAATTGAAAGACATTGTAATCAATTTGATAGAACCAATTTCGTCACGTATTAAGGATATTAGAAAAGATGAATCCCTCTTACTGTCAACCCTAGATGAAGGAACAAATAAAGCGCGTGATAGAGCTAGTAAAACAATTCAAGATATAAATAACCTAATGGGATTTAGATTTGACTGACATAACTGCAATATATAACGGAAAAAAAATAGCACAACTTCCTGAGGATTTATTTATCCCGCCTGAATATCTTCGTGTGTTTCTAGAGGATTTCGAGGGGCCTTTAGATTTATTATTATATCTAATTAAAAAACAAAATATTGATATAACAGAATTACCTATCTTCCCAATAACGGAACAATATATGAAATATATTTCCATGATGGAAGATATGCATTTTGAGCTAGCTTCCGATTACTTGGTAATGGCTTCTACTTTAGCTGAAATAAAATCCAAATTATTGCTTCCAGTAGAAGCAGAAGACGATGAGGAGGAGGACCCTCGTACAAATCTCATTAAGAGACTACTTGAATATCAAAAATATAAAAATGCATCAGAGAAAATCGACAACATGCCAAGAAATTATAGAGACTTTTTTGTAGTTTCTGATGGTGTTGATGTTCAGAACTCAAAAATTATTGAAACACCAGACATAAAAATTGAGCAATTAAGACTTGCCTTTATGGATGTACTCAAAAGAGCTGAGATATTCTCTACTCATAATATCCAGTCAGAGACCTTGTCTGTGAGAGAGAGAATGTCTTCTATTTTATCTCTATTGACTGCTAATGAAAATATCCAATTCGATGAGTTGTTTGATATTAGTGAGGGAAGACTTGGTGTGATAGTAACATTTTTAGCTATTCTAGAACTTGTAAAAGAATCTTTGATAGATGTTGTTCAAAGTGAATCAATGTCCAAAATATATATAGGGTCAAAATCGTGAAGTACTCTCTTGAAAATATTGTTGAATGCTTGCTTTTAGTAAGTGATGAGCCTATTAATCTAGGTCAATTACTTAAAATCTTAGATAACGATAACTATAATAAAAAAATGATCGAAAAGACTATTCATGATTTGAATGCTAAATATGAGGATAAACCGATCCACATAAGCAAAGTTGCTAGTGGTTATAGATTTCAAGTTAAGCCTGGTATGGAAGAATACATCTCAAAGCTTAAAGATAAAGGCACAAATAAATTCTCGAAAGCTTTTATGGAAACAACTGCTATCATTGCATACAAACAACCAGTGACTCGAGGTGATATTGAAGAAATAAGGGGAATTTCTGTTAACTCGAATATAATTAGAACTTTATTAGAACTAGAGTGGATAAAAGTTGTTGGTCACAGAGAGACTCCTGGTAAGCCTGAACTATTCGCAACTACATCAAAGTTCTTAGATTATTTTAATAAGGATAAGTTATCAGATCTACCTGAAATTACGGAAGTAGAATCTTTATAATTATTCTTTTAACCTTGGCATAAGCATTACTAAATTGCATGGCTTAGTATCACTGTTGAGTTGATGACTAATTATCTCTTCCCATGCAGTTTTACATGCGTCCACAGATCCTGGTAATACAAAAATAAATGTTTTGTTGGCAACTCCAGCTAATGCTCTTGACTGTAGCGAGGATGTCTTAATTTTTTCGTATGACTTATGTCTGAATATTTCACCAAACCCTTCTATAACTTTATCTAGTAATGGAGTTACTGCTTCTGGAGTTCCATCACTCCCAGTTATACCAGTACCACCACTTAATATTATTGCATCAACAGATTTATCAATAATATACTGAGAAGTAAGATGTCTTATTTGGTAAATATTATCTTTGATGATAATTTTATCTATCACTACATGCCCATCATTTATAATAAGCTCTCTGAGCTTGTTACCTGATTTATCTGTTTCATCAGTTCTTGTATCAGATACAATAATTATAGCTATGTTTAATTTTTTCATTAATAATTAATATAATCATTTATCAACGAAATGTATAGAGTACAAAAACTACTTTCAATTATTGGATACTGTTCTAGAAGATCAGCTGAAGAATTAATTAGATCAGGGCAAATAAAAATCAATGATAAGATTGCAGTAATTGGTGATAAATGGAAGGAAGGAGACACGCTGAAAATCAATAATAAAGAAATTAATTTAGATCTTGCCTACACTCAAAAGATCAGAGTAATAAAATATCATAAGCCTATTGGAGAAGTTGTAAGTGTCAAAGATCCTCATAATCTTGATACAGTCTTTAAGCATTTACCTAGAGTAGATAGCAAATGGATAAACATAGGTAGATTAGATTTGAATACTTCTGGTCTGATTCTTTTTACTAATCATGGAGATTTAGCCAACAGATTAATGCATCCCTCTTATAAATATGACAGAGAGTACATTGTCACGACCGATAAACCTCTTTCGAAAAGAGATATTGATCTATTATTAACGGGTGTCCCAATCAATGATGGGGATACTGGCAAGTTTGATGACATACTTGATTATGGAAACAATACCTACAAAATTATTTTGTCTACTGGAAAAAATAAAGAAATCAGGAATTCATTGAAATATCTTAAATTAAAAACAATATCATTACATAGAATTAGATACTCGAGTATCAAAATAGGTGATTTGAAAGAGGGAGAGTATAAGGACCTTACTGATATAGAAATATCTAATTTTTTAACTTGACTTTTATTACTCCAATACCACCTTCATTGTTATTTGCAGAACACGCAGCATTAACAATTTTTGACTTCTTAATAAAGCATTGAGTAGTGAGTTTTATTCTAGGAATACTATCAACACTATTTTTACCTTTACCACAAATGATCTGTATATACTTTATATTGTTTGTGTATGCTTTAGAGAAGAATTCATTTAGTTTAGTAATAGACTCTTTTATTGTTTCACCATGTAAGTCAATTATCATATCAATCTCAGAAACTTTTTTCTTTTTTAGTTTGTTTAGAACATAATCTTGAACGCCATTGCTTTTATATTCAAACTCGCCAATATTATTATCAGTCCTTGTAATAGAATCAAAGTCACTATCGAGGATGATATCATCATAAGTCTTTATTTTGACATCATCATCGAATAAGTCCGTATCTGATACATTGCTTAACCAATCATCTAATTCTTTAATCTTTTTGTCTTTTTTCATGTTTAATAGAGATATACTATATTTTTATAATATATTCTTAAGGAGAGATTGTGAACATATTGTTATCTAATGATGACGGATATAATTCCACAGGACTAAAATCCTTAAGTTCTTCTCTAGATAACTATGGCAGCGTATTTGTGGTAGCCCCTCATAGAGATATAAGCGCTTCTAGTAGCTGTTTAAGTGTTCATTCTCCAGTCAAGGTTTTAAAAATCTCTAAAAATTCATACAAAGTTTATGGCACTCCAGCTGATTGTGTTCATATTGCCACTCGGGGTATACTGAAAAAATATCCAGATATAGTTTTCAGTGGATTAAATTTTGGTTCTAATATGGGTGATGATATCATTTATTCAGGCACAGTTGGTGCTGCAGTGGAGGGAAGACATGCTAGATATGGAAGTTATGCGATATCAATTGCATCAAAGAACCCTAAATATACATCCGATCTTGATCTAAAAGTTAAACTAGTTCTAGATTTAGTATTTTCGAAACTTAAAAAATATAAAGCAATATTCAATATCAATATTCCAGATCTTCCAGCTTCACGGATAAAAGGTATTAAAATATCTACACTTGGGACTAGAAAAATATCAAAAAGGGCAAAGAAGAGCATCAATGCCAAAAATATTAAATATGAAATTGGTGATGTTGGATCAGGCTTGCTAACCAAAGGAAGTGATTTTTATTACGTCCACCATGGATATATTTCTGTAACACCAATTATGATTGATATGTGCAATAAATTACTTCTTGCTAAACTTAAGCGCAAAATATGAACATTAATGACGTTAAAGGCTATGGCCTTACATCTCAGGCAAGTAGAAAAAAACTAGCACATGAACTTCAAACATTGGGTATTAAAAATACTGAAGTTATCAATCTAGTATCGGAAATGCCCCGTCATTTATTTATAGACTCAGCACTTACAACAAGAGCCTATGAAAATGTGTCTTTGCCAATAGGTTTCAATCAAACTATTTCTCAACCATATATAGTTGCTAAAATGACAGAATTGATTCATGAAATGACTTCTATGGGAAATGTTCTAGAGATTGGAACAGGATGTGGATACCAAACGTCAATATTATCGATGTTATTTAAAAAAGTCACAACAATTGAACGGATAAGTCCGCTTTATGAAAAAACAAAAGATAGGCTACCTAAGCTTGGTTTTAAAAATATATCTTTCAAGTTAGGTGATGGGCATCTAGGAGAGAAAAATAACGCTCCATATGACGCAATTATTGTTACGGCAGCAGCAACTAATATTCCATCGCCATTACTTCAGCAACTAACACCTTCAGGAAGACTTGTGCTACCCCTAAAAATGAATGATGGCCAAAGACTCGTAAAGCTCAAAAACACTAAAAATGGTTTAGTCAAAAAAATAATAGAAGAAGTTGTTTTTGTACCTATGTTAGATGGGATTGAGCATAATGAGTAAGTTCATAGATTCTATAATCATGAACTGCGGCTCAATTAAAGCAGTTTACTATCTTAAATTGATAAGTTTTATCGAATCAATTTTTTTTCCTATCCCAACAGATGCGTTATTAGCTCCTATGGTGTTATCAGGAAAACATAATTGGATAAATATATCTTTGCAAGCTTCAATCTGGTCAGTTTTAGGTGGGGTAGTAGGCTATTATCTAGGATTCTTTATATTTGATGCAATTGAACCTGTAATCCATAGTTTCGGTAAGTACGAGCAGTATCTTCTTGCGAAATCATATTTTGAATTATATGGCATACTCTTTTTGTTAATAGCCGCATTCACACCAGTACCATATAAGGTTTTTACGATTTCATCAGGCGTACTGGGCTATAATATTTTCCTGTTTATTTTGATTTCTCTCATAGGCAGGTCAGCTAGATTTTTTCTCGTATCTTTCATATGCTTCAAATATGATGAGGAGATACTCACAATTGTAAATAAATATCTCCTAACAATAGCAATCTTACTTGTTATATTGATTGTTATTTGGTTATGGATATAGAATTGAAGCGAATGATCTCTTTTCAGATAATAATAAGTTGTGTGTCTTACAAGCTGATTCTGTATTCATAAATTCTAATCCTTTATTTTTAGTTTGCATATTATATATAAGAGTTTCATTCAATAGAATGCTCCTCTCACCAGTTCCAATTAAAATAACTGATACAGTTGATAAGTATTTTTCTATATCATTTATTCTAATTTTTGATGGATGAGAAATTGAAAATATTGAGATAGTATCGCAGTAGAAAATAATCGGTTTAACATATTTATCATTAGCAAAAAAAATAGTATTGCTAGAGTATCTCTTTATAATAAAGTTGCTCGTATGTTTATCTTCAACCAGTTCCATAATATCAAGAAATTAGTATTTATTAGTGATATTATATCCTCATTGTAGTGGAGTATGAATGATTAAAATAGGTATATGTGGATTTGGTACAGTCGGGAAAAGTTTTGCTAATCACCTGATTCAATATCAAGATAAAATATCAAAAAATTGCCAAAGAGATATATCTCTTTCTATGATATGCGATAGATCAATCGACAAAAAAAAATTTGAATCACAAACAATAAAATTCTCATCAGATATTATGGATGTCATCGAATCAGATTGTGATCTTATAGTTGAATTAATTGGTGGTACTGAAACTGCTTATGATCTTGTCAAAGAGGCGATATGTAAAAAAAAATCAATAATCACCGCTAATAAAGCACTTATTGCTGAGAAGGGAGATGAGTTGCTTGAATTATCTGCAAAAAATAATACATATATAGGCTATGAAGCATCGGTTGCAGGTGCCGTACCAATTATTAACTCTCTAACACACAACATGCTTAATGAACAGATTCTATCAATTAATGGAATTATAAATGGTACATGTAACTACATACTCGATAGTATGTCTTCTGAAAATAAGAGTTTTGAGGAAGCTCTTAGTAATGCACAAAAGCTTGGATACGCCGAATCAGATCCAACATTCGATATAGGGGGGTTCGATGCGGCCCATAAACTCTCTATACTATCGATGATCGCATTTGGTATTAAATCACCTTTTATGAAAATGAATATACAGGGTATTGAAAACATTGAAAGTATGGACATAGACTATGCCGATGAGCTGGGTTATAAAATTAAACACATTGCATCTGCTAAATCTAGAGGTTCAAAAATTGAATGTAAGGTTCATCCTGCACTAGTAAGTAAAAAAAATATCTTATCAAAAATCGATGGTGTAATGAATGCAGTAAGAACAGTAGGTGACAAATTCGGTACATCATTATTATATGGACACGGAGCTGGAGGAGATGCAACTGCGTCTGCAGTTGTATCAAACATCAAAGACTATTCACTTCATTTAGATAACAAAAAATCAATTAATGAATTATCAAATAATTCTTATTCAAATGAGATCATAGATACAGACGATATAACTGATCAGTTCTATCTTAGAATGTTTGCAAATGATATTCCTGGAGTTATGGCAGAAATTACATCTACACTTGCGTCTTATCAAATAAGCATAGAGGCAGTAACACAACATGAACCTCTTGAAAATGAAAAATTAATTCCTGTAGTCATGATTACAAATTCAATAAAATTTAAAGATATCTTATCTGCGATTAAAAAAATTGAATCAATGAATAATATTAAAGGAAAATTAAATATAATTAGAGTTTTTAATGATAATTAATAATACAGATTTCATCACCTATAAGAGCACAAGGGGGCAATCAAAAGAATTATATTTCAAAGATGTGATATTTGAGGGTCTTGCAACTGATGGAGGTCTATATATTCCGTCATCATGGCCGAAGCTCGATTCAGATCTTATTACAAGTTTTGAAAAAATGTCATATCAGGAAATTGCATTCCATGTCATTAAACCGTACATAGATAACACTCTTTCTGATCAAAAGCTAAAAGAGATAATTACTGGAGCATACAGCTGTTTTACAAATAGTGAAATAACTCCATTAAACAAACTAAGCCAAAATGAGTATATCCTGGAATTGTATCACGGTCCGACGTATGCATTCAAAGATATAGCAATGCAATTTATCTCAAGACTAATGGACTATTATCTAACTACAGAAAACAAGTGTATAAATATTTTAGGTGCAACATCTGGAGATACAGGCTCTGCTGCGATTTATGGATTTGAGTCAGTAAAATCATCAAATGTATTCATTCTTCATCCATATAATCTTATTTCTCCAACTCAAAGAAAATTTATGACGACTGTCTCATCTAGTAACATCATTAATATTGCTGTTAAAGGCAACTTTGATGATTGTCAGAACCTCATCAAAGAAGTTTTCTCTGATGATGAATATAAAAAATCAAATAATCTAGCAGCAATAAATTCTATAAATTGGGCAAGAATAATGTGTCAGATAAGTTATTATTTTTATGCAGCAAGTAGAATCCAAGACTCTCAAAATATTAATTTTTCCGTTCCTACAGGTAATTTTGGTGATATATTAGCCGGCTATATCTCCAAAAAAATGGGATTGAACTTTAGGAAACTCATTATTGGAACAAATGAGAACAATATACTTGATCGAGCTATAAAAACAGGGGAGCATCAAATAAAAGATGTAATAAGTACGTCATCTCCAAGTATTGATATACAAATATCTAGTAACTTTGAGAGGTTGATATATGACGCTTGTCAAGATTCAAACCATGTAAATAAATTAATGCTAAGTCTAAAAGATGAAAAGTCATTCTATTTAAGTAATGAAATTAGAGAATATATTAATGAATATTTCTCATCAGATACTGCTAATGAGAGAGAAGTAGAGGAAATTATTTATAATTATTATAAACAAAATGATATTATCCTTGATCCTCATACCGCTGTTGGTATAGCTTGCGGTAAAAAACAGATATCAAGTGACGATATCTTAGTAACACTATCTACTGCACATCCAGCTAAATTCAAAGAGACAGTGTCAAAAATTATTACAAATGACTCATTTATTACTGATAAGGTAAAAAAACTAGATTCGTTAGATGAGAATATGGTCATTATTGATAAAAATGTGAGTGAGGTTAAATCAATTATTGATGAGAAAGTTGCATGAGAATACTACTAATATTATTTTTTGCTATTTTGGCCCTAGGACTAGTAAGAAAAAAACTTAGCGATAAATTTGAATTTATACACTACTTATTGCAGTTAATTCATTATGTTTTAATTATATTATTCTTATACATTCTAGGAATGCATTTTCTAGGAAATAGCCTTTAGATTATTTGTCTAAATATTTTTCTGCATCTAAAGCTGCCATACAACCGGCTCCTGCTGATGTGATTGCTTGTCTGTATATTGAATCTGAAACATCACCTGCAGCAAATACACCTTCTACTGAACATTGAGTAGCATTTCCTGATGAGCCACCCTTAATGGCAAGATATCCAGTACTGTCCATTTCCAGAGAGCCTTTAAATATATCTGTATTTGGCTTATGTCCGATAGCAATAAATGCTCCCGAACAATTTATCTCTTTAGTTTCATTTGTCTCTACATGTTTCACTCTCACAGATTGAACTTTATTTCCATCTCCTAAAACTTCGTCCAGTGTATGCTGCCATACGAATTCGACTTTACCATCTTTTTCTTTTTGCATTATCCTGTCTATGAGAATTGCCTCAGCTCGCAACGTATCTCTTCTATGAATTAGTGTCACTTTGGATGCTATATTTGACAAGTACAGAGCTTCCTCAACAGCAGTATTTCCGCCTCCTACTACAACAACTTCTTGGTCACGATAAAAAAATCCGTCACATGTTGCACATGCAGACACACCTTTTCCTAGATATTCTTTTTCTGATTTGAGCCCTAAGTATTTTGCAGATGCTCCAGTAGCAATTATGAGGCTGTCACATGTATATACAGCATCATCTCCAGTTAGTTCAAATGGTCGAGCTTCTAAATTTACAGATTTTATCTGGTCCATGACAATTTCTGTATGAAATTTCTTAACATGTTCTTTCATGCGCTCCATTAAATCAGGACCTTGAAGATCATTTGCATCTCCAGGCCAATTTTCAACATCAGTTGTTGTTGTTAATTGACCACCTATTTCTAATCCAGTAAGCAATAAAGGCTTTAGATTTGCCCTTGACGCATAGAGTGCAGCTGTGTAGCCGGCAGGACCAGACCCTAATACTAGAAGTTTTACATGTTTTTTATCCATAGATATCCATAGGTTGACACTTTAATCACGCTATTATACACAATAATCTGTTATCGTTATATATGTATATATTATGACGAAAAATTTGTATAATTCTTATTAATTGAGGTTCATTTGTCTCAGATAAATAGAAATAAGAAACTTACTAAATCAAAATTTGATTATTTACCAAAAGAGATTCTAAATTTCTTTTTACTAACGTTTTCCCTATTATTTACATTGTCGATTATTTCTCATGATCCATCAGATCCAAATTTTTTCAAAACCGGCCTAGGAAGCACAATAAATAATTATATTGGTATCCTTGGATCATATATATCACATGTAACTTTTATGATATTCGGTGAGACATCATATTTATTATCTGCATTTCTGATACTTATGTCCTTATCTAAGTATCAAATCTTTTTTTCATACAGAAAAATCACAGTATCAAGATTTTTTTTGATTTCTGTTTTCTTTTTAAGCGTATCAACAATCTTTGAATTTGTCTCATCCAGTGCTGGAGGATACTTAGGCCATATTTTATTTAATTACTCATCTAACTACATAGGCTCATACGGCACATTGATTGCCGCAATACTGGCTTTCTTATTTACCTATGTATACTACTTTGACATATCAGTGAATATGACATTAAAAAATGTAATCAAAGTTATTAATTACCTATATTTAAAAGCCAAATATAAAGTAAATGTTATATATGAGCAGATTAATCTTAAAATTAAGCTCTCTAAACAGAAAAATAGCACTCATGTTTCTACAAAAAAGGTAGCAAGTAATACTAAAGTAGATATTATCAAACCTAAACCAACTGAAAGTAAAAGAGCATTTAAAGAGAAGCAACAAACACTTTTTGTCGATAGCAATAATAAGCTTCCTCTCATAGAATTTCTGGAAAAACATAATTCTGAAATTATTAATCATGATGAAGATTCTCTAAAACTTATGTCTGAGATGCTTGAACAGAATTTAAGTCATTATGGAGTAAGCGCCAAGGTAAAAGCCGTGAAGCCAGGACCAATCGTTACACTTTTTGAAATAGAGCCAGTTGCAGGAACAAAGGCAGCAACTATAAATAATATTAGTAAGGATTTGGCAAGGACAATGACTGTGCCAAGCTTGAGAGTAGTTGAAACAGTCCCTGGAACCGCTCACATAGGTATTGAAATACCCAACGACGATAGAGAAACAGTATCTCTCAAAGATATAATATGTTCAAAAGAATTTGAAAACTCTAAAGCTTCATTAACGATGGCTTTAGGAAAAGATATTCAAGGAACACCTATTTGTGTTGACTTGCATAAGTTGCCGCATTTATTAGTTGCAGGTACTACTGGCTCTGGGAAATCTGTAGCTGTTCATTCGATGATTATAAGTCTGCTCTATAAACATGATACTGATCATTTGAAGTTTCTAATGATAGATCCGAAAATGTTAGAGTTAAGTGCTTATGAGGGTCTGCCTCATCTACTTCATCCTGTAGTCACAGATATGAATGAAGCAAAAAGCGTTCTTCATTGGTGTGTACAGGAAATGGAGAGAAGATATAGATATATGATGGACTTGAATGTGAGGAATATTCAGTCATATAACAAGCAAATACAAAAGAATGAAGAGGATGGAAGAAGATCGATATATTCACCTACAGAGGGTAATAATGAGAAATATCACCAAAAATTACCATATATAGTAGTTGTCGTGGATGAATTCGCTGATATGATGCAGACTGTCGGTAAAAAGGTAGAGGATCTCATTATACGCTTATCACAAAAAGCGAGAGCAGCAGGTATTCATTTAATTCTTGCAACACAAAGGCCATCTGTGAATGTAATAACAGGACTCATAAAGGCAAATATACCAACTCGTTTAGGTCTAAAAGTATCCTCAAATATTGATTCAAGAACTATCCTAGATTCAATGGGCGCCGAACAATTATTAGGTTTAGGAGATATGCTTTATCGAGGTTCAGGCACCCATGTTCTTCAAAGAATACACGGTGCATATGTCAGTGAAACAGAGATTTCAAAAGTTTCTGATTACCTTAGAGACCAAAAAATTAATGACGATATTGAATCAATTTTGCTAGAGGATGATGATGTTGATGATGAGAGTGAAATAAATGAAACTTCTGATGAATTGTATAATGAAGCTGTACAGATTGTTAAAGAAACAAAAAAAACATCTATATCTTTTTTACAAAGAAAACTAAAAATTGGTTATAATCGTGCGGCGAATCTTATAGAAGCAATGGAATCACAAGGAATTCTATCTGAACCGCAAAGTAATGGTAATAGGGAGATTTTGTGAATATAGATGAATGATTTAAAAGAGATGTTGCTAAAGCCTAATGATGTTAGTCAAAAACTAATGACACGAGGTTATACGTTAGATATAAAATTCATTCAGGAGAATTCTGCTCTTAGAAAATCACTTATTCAGAAGAAAGAGGACCTTGCAAGTGAAAAAAATAGACTTTCTGACTCGTTTAAATCAGTATCTACCGACTCAGAAAAAGTTAACTTAATGGAAGAGTCAAAAAAGATTGATGATCAAGTGGGATCACTCAAAGAATCTCTAGATAAAGTTGAACTCAAGCTTAATAACTATTTATTAGAAATCCCAAACATACCTCATAATACTTGCCCTATTGGTACATCTGACAGTGATAATAACATAATAGAAAAATATGGCATTTTAGGGAATCAGAATTCCTCAGAGCACTCTGATATTCTTGAAAAAATAGGTTTGCTTAGTTTTGAAGATGGTGTAAAGATAACGCAAAGTCGCTTTGTTGTATTGAAAGGAAAACTTGCTGAACTTCACCGAGCACTCATTAATTTTATGCTCAGCAAGCAACATAGCAATGGTTATACTGAATATAATGTTCCCTATATCTGTAACTCAGACAGTCTGACCGGGACAGGTCAGCTACCAAAATTTGAAGATGATTTATTTAAAATCTCAAACTCAAATTTATACTTAATTCCCACTGCTGAGGTACCTTTAACTAATATATACAGAGATATTATTTTACCTGTAGATGATCTTCCCATCCTAATGATGGCGCACACACCTTGTTTTAGATCTGAAGCAGGATCATATGGATTAGATACTAAAGGTCTAATTAGACAACATCAATTTGAAAAGATTGAATTAGTTCAGATAGTACATCCTCATAAATCTGAGCAAGTATTAGAGGAGATTACACTTCATGCGAGGTCTATACTTGATGACCTTGAACTTCCTTATCAAGTTGTTGAACTTTGTACTGGAGATCTTGGTTTCTCATCTCAAAAGACATATGACCTTGAGGTATGGTTTCCTAGTCAAGAAAGATACAGAGAAATATCCTCATGTAGTAATTTTGGTGACTTTCAATCGAGAAGACTCAATATTAAGTATAAAGAAAATAAAAAAAAGAGCTATGTTCATACATTAAATGGATCTGGATTAGCAGTCGGAAGAACTCTTGCAGCAATGATTGAAAATAATTTCGATGGCAATAAAATAATAATTCCGAAATGTTTAAGTAAATATCTTGATTTTGAGTCCATTGATTTGTAATGGTAATTACTTTTACACTATAATGACGTCTTACGGAGACGTGCCAGAGTGGTTGAATGGGCCGGTCTTGAAAACCGTTAGGGTGTCAAAGCCCTCGTGGGTTCGAATCCCACCGTCT
>MDTA01039921.1_pt1 | contig 14777 bp, 13 predicted proteins | sample 811151 | NCBI WGS metagenome assembly MDTA01 (sample SAMN05326648, study PRJNA326480) | marine metagenome | isolation source: seawater | place: Indian Ocean: South | collected 2010 | reverse complement strand
TAGTTATTCTTCCTCAAGCTATAAAAGTAGTGCTACCAGCAATGGGCAATCAATTTGTTTATGTTTTAAAAATGTCTTCATTGGTATCTATAATTGGAATAGGTGATTTAACAAGAAAAGCAAATGAACTTGTAGTTACAACCTATCGTCCACTAGAAATTTATACCTTTTTAATTTTTGAATATTTGCTATTAATATTAATAGTTTCATATTTTGTGAGAAAATTAGAAAAATCGCTTAAAAAATATTAATTTTAAAATAAACTTTTATTTTGTTTAAAAGTTTTATTTAAAAAATAACTTATAAATAATAATACAGCTAAACCCATTGTCCAATTAGTGGCCAAGATCGTATAAAAAATATCCTCATAATTTCCACCGCGGATATTAATTACGTACCATAATAACAAAAATGGAAATGCTGTTAATCTCAAAACACTTAAGTATAAACTATAAATTGGTTTTTTGACTGCTTGGAATACTGCTGTCGTTATAAAGAAAACTGGATATATCGGTCCTATTAATGCTGCGATCTTTAAATAGATTGTACCATGTTTAATTACATCTTGGTTGTTCGTAAATAATGAGATGAGTGTTTCAGATCCAAAAAAAATTATAATTCCTGCAAAAATCATAAATGAAGAACCAAAAAATAATGCTTTCTTATATAATTCTCTGATACGGTCATAATTTCTAGCCCCAAAATTCTGACCACCTATCGACAAAACTGCAGTATTTAATCCGATAACAGGTAACAAAAAAACTTGTTCTATTCTTAAAGCTGCACCATACCCAGCTGTCGCCAGATCGCCAAATTTACCAATAAAGTACAAAATATTGAATATTCCAACACCGATCAAAAGCATACTAAACATTACAGGAATTGATTGATTGATAAGGCTGATTTGAAACTTAATTTTTGGAATAAAACATATTAATCTTAAATAATTTTTCAATTCACAGCAATAAACCTTATAGACTAAATAAAAAGCCCCAAGCAATTGGCATATTACAGTTGAGATTGCTAATCCTGCAATTCCAAATGAAGGAATAAATAAAAAACCAAAAATAAATATTGGATTTAAAAGGATGTTTAAAAAAAATGTAAAAATTAAAACATTTCTATAACTTTTTGTATCTCCTTGAGCATTTAAGGTACCATTTAATGAAATTTGTATCATCACGATTATTGTGCAGAAAAAAATTATATCTAGATATTTGCGAGCTAAAATAATGCCGTCAGCTTCTGAGCCCATTAGCCTCAACAAAAAATTTGAGGAGTTTAGGCCAATAAATGTTACGATTAAAGAAATTATTACAGCAAAAATAAGTGATTGTGCCAAATATAAAGAAGCAACTTTTTGTTTTTTTTCACCAATCGAATTACCAATAAGAGTATTTGTACCCGCTCCTAAACCAACACCTACAGCAATAATAATAAAATAAATTGGAAAAGATTTTGCTAAAGCACTTAAGGCCTCTGGTGATATCATTCCTGCAAAATATGTATCGACAAGATTATAAAACGTTTGGAACAATGACCCAACGCTAGCAGGGATTGTGACTTTTCGTAATAAAAGCCATATTGGATCTTTTGTGAGCTTTATTGTTTGTGATATCATTTGTATTAATTAAATTCTTTTTGAAAAAAGTATTTTTTTCCAAACTTTTTAGAATGAAATATCTGACTTTGCCTCATTCTAAACCGAGATTTTTGAACATTAGATAATTTATCGAAACAATAAGAACAAGAGACACCTTTTTCATATTTGATTGATTTTTTTTCTTTATTAGAAATAGGCATTCTACATCCAGCACAAACAGAATACGTGCCAACTTTAAGACCATGTACAAGGCTTACTCTATTATCAAACACGAAGCATTCTCCCTTCCATAAACTTTTATTTTTTTTAATTTTTTTTAAGTAGTTTAAAATACCACCTTTTAGTTGATAAACATTCTTAAAACCCTTTTTATTTAAATAAATAGACGCTTTTTCACATCTAATTCCACCGGTACAAAACATGGCGATAGTTTTATCCTTTTTAAGTTTTTTAAGATAATTAGGAAACTCTCTAAAATTTTTAACTTCTGGGTTAATTGAGTTTTTGAAAGAGCCAACTTTATATTCGAATGGCTTTCTAACATCTATTAATAATGTTTCCCTATTTTTAATTAATTTATTCCAATTTTTTGGTTCAATGTAATTATTTTTTTTTAATCTATTTAAAATTTTAAAATTCATTGGTACTACTTCTTTTTTTATTTTAACGCGAGCTTTATGAAATGGTTGGAATAAACTCATAGATATATGATTACTATCAAAATTTTTAAATTTAAATTTTTTTTTAAAAACCAAAGATAATTTTTTTAGATTAATTAAATTTCCCGAAATATTACCATTAATGCCTTCTCTGGAAAGTATAATTGTACCTCTTGTCTTATTACATATTAATAAATTTTGTAAAAATTTTTTATTAGATTTTAATTTGTAGATTTTTTTAAATTTATAAAAACTAAAGATATATATCATTTTAATTTCCTACAAACTGTTAGTCCATCACCTAACGGTATTATAAGATTTTCTACCCTTTTGTCCTTAGAAACGTATTCATTAAATCTTTTAATAGTTTCTGTAAATTTATTAGTTTTTTTGTTCACAACTTCACCGTACCATAGAACATTATCAATTATTGTTAATCCACCAATATTTAAAAGTTTTAAACTTTCCTCATAATAATTTTTATAATTCATCTTGTCTGCATCTATAAATATTAAATCAAATTTTTCTTTAACTAAATCTCCAAAACCATTAAGAGCCGGTTTTACTATAGTTTGTATTTTGTGATCTTGTTTTGCTTTTTTAAAAAAATTTAAAGCAACCTTATTTGTTTTTGAATTTTTGTCAAAAGTAATTAATTTACCATTATCAGGTAATGCTAAGGCCATAGACAAAGTACTTAAACCAGTAAATGTTCCAATTTCTAAAATTTTTTTTGCGTTACAAATCTTAATTATTAAATGTAGAAACTGGCATTGTGAAATAGATATTTGCATTCTTTTAATTTCACCTAATGAGTTATTATATCTTATTATATCTTGCTGGACACGATGCAAACTTAGACCATTATTTAAAATATAACTTTGTAGTTCTTGATTTATGTTGAGATCTTTTCCCATAAAAATTAAAGTTTTTTCTTTAAAATTTCATTTACCAATTTTGGATTAGCCTTCCCTCCACTTTTTTTCATTACTTGTCCAACAAAAAAACCAAATAATTTATCTTTTCCAGATTTATACGCATCTACGTTTTTTGGATTATCTTGAATAACACTATTTATAATACTTTCTATCTCATCAGGATCACTTTGTTGTCTGAGTCCTTTTTCCTCAATTATGGTTTTTGGATCCTTGTTTTCTTTTGACATAATTTCAAAAACTGATTTCGCTATTTTCCCAGATATTGTGCCGTCTTTAATAAAATTAATAAGATTAGATAAATTTTTTGAAGAAATTGGGCTTTTGGCAATTTCTAAATTTTTTTCGTTTAACAACGCAAATAATTCACCTGTTATCCAATTAGTTGCAAGTTTTACATCTGAATTTTTTATAACTTCTTCAAAATAGTTTGCTATTTCTACATCCGAAACTAAAATATTAGCATCATAAGGCGATAAGTTGAATTTTTCTACAAATCTTTTTTTTTTCTCATCTGGTAATTCTGGAATTTTTTTTTTAATATCTTCTATAAATTTATCTGTAATTTCAAGCGGTAATAGATCTGGATCTGGAAAATATCTATAATCGTGAGCATCTTCTTTTGATCTCATTGATCTTGTTAAATTTTTTTTTGTATCAAATAAACGTGTTTCTTGAACAATTGTCCCTCCCTTATCAATTATATCTACTTGACGTTTCGCCTCATATTCTATTGCCATTTGCATAAACTTTATTGAGTTTACATTTTTAATTTCACATCGTGTGCCATAATTTTTTTGTCCGATTTTTCTTACTGAAACATTTACATCAGCTCTTAATGAACCTTCCTGCATGTTGCCATCACAAGTACCTAAGTATCTCATTATTGACCTTAATTTTTTAATATATATATTTACTTCATCAGGTGACCTTAAGTCTGGTTTGCTAACAATTTCCATTAGAGCAATACCAGATCTATTCAAATCTACTAGGGTGTTAGATGGATCAATATCATGTATGCTTTTTCCAGCATCTTGTTCTAAATGTAATCGCTCTATCCCTATACGTTTTTCCTTGTTAGGTAAGTCCAGTAGAATTGAACCTTCTCCAACAATTGGATCTTTATATTGTGAAATCTGATAACCTTGAGGTAAATCTGCATAAAAATAGTTTTTACGATCAAAAATAGAACGTTTATTGATTTTTGCGTTAAGACCAATGCCTGTTTTAATCGCCTGTTTAATACAAAATTCATTTATAACTGGTAACATTCCAGGAAAAGCAGCATCTACTAAACTTACTTGAGTGTTAGGTTCTGCCCCAAAGTTAGTAGGTGCATCAGAAAATAACTTTGAGGAAGACAATATCTGAGCATGAACCTCTAGTCCTATTATCACTTCATACTCAACATTATTTTTTTTAATAATGTAATCCTCATTGTTTTTCATTTTATCCACCATTCATCTAAATCATTTTTATAATTTAATTCTTTTTCCATTGAATATGATAAATTTAAAATTGTTTGCTCCTCAAAAGCCTTGCCGATTAATTGTAGACCAAGTGGAAAATTATCTTTATCCTTGCCAGCTGGTATAGATATAGCGGGAAGTCCTGACAAATTTACTGGGACAGTAAATATGTCATTTAGGTACATTGAAACTGGGTCATTCATTTTTTCACCAATTTTAAATGCTGAACTAGGGGTCGAGGGCGTAAGTATTGCATCAACTGATTTATACGCATAATCAAAGTCATTTTTTATTAATCTTCGAATTTTTTGTGCTTTGAGATAATATGCATCATAATATCCAGATGATAAAACATAAGTACCAATTAATATTCTTCTTTTTACTTCGTCACCAAAACCTTGAGATCTAGTATTCTCATACATCGAAATAAGATTGTCACCTTTAGATCTGTATCCATATTTTACCCCATCGTATCTAGCTAAATTTGACGAAGCTTCGGCCGGTGCAACAATGTAATATGCTGGTAAAGCATATTTGGTGTGAGGCAATGAAATATCTTTTACTTCAGCGCCTAGTTTTTTTAACAAATCAATTCCCTCTAACCATAATTTTTCAATTTCTTTTGGCATGTCATCAACTCTATATTCTTTTGGTATCCCTATTTTTTTTCCTTTAATATTTGTGTTTAAGGATTGTAAATAATTTCCTCTTTTAAAATTTACTGATGTAGAATCTTTTTTATCGTAAGAGCTGATTATATCTAGCATTAATGCTGCATCTTTTACATTTTGTGCCATTGGTCCAGCTTGATCTAAAGATGAAGCAAAGGCAACAATTCCATATCTAGAGCAACTTCCATAAGTGGGTTTAAGCCCAACGGTTCCTGTAAAAGATGCTGGCTGCCGGATTGAGCCACCCGTGTCTGTACCAATTGTTACAGGTGTTAACTTTGCTGCAAGTGCAGATGCTGAGCCTCCAGATGATCCACCGGGAACTAATTTTTCTCCTACAGGACTTTCAACATTTCCAAAAAAACTAGTTTCATTTGATGAACCCATCGCAAATTCGTCACAGTTAAGCTTTCCCAACAATATTGCCCCTTCATTCCAAAGACTTTGGGTAACAGTCGACTCATAACTTGGTACAAAGTTCGAGAGTATCTTGCTGCCAGCAGTAGTTTTTATTCCTTTGGTACAAAATAAATCTTTAACTGCTATAGGAATACCAGGTAACTTACAATCAAAATTTCTTTTCTTATCAAATTCTTCGGCTTTAAGTAAAGCATTTTCAAAATTATCAGTTATATAAGTATTTAATTTTTTTGATTTTTTTGCCTTATTTATAAAAGCATCTGTTATCTCTTTTGAGGATAATTCTTTTTTTTTAATCTTTTGTATCAGTTGAACTAAACTCAATTCAGTTATATTCGTCATTCAACTACCTTTGGTACAACGAAAAAATCTTTATTTTTTTCTGGAGAATTTTCTAATATTTCTTCTCTGATATTTTTTGTTTTAATTTCATCTTTTCTTAATTGTAAAGTTGTATTAGCAATAGATGTTAATGGTTCAATTTTATCAGTATCTACTTTATTCAATATTTCAATAAATTTAAAAATAGAATTTAAATCTTTTTCTAAAAACTTAGCTTTATCATCGTTAACTGAAATTCTTGCTAATTTGGCTATATGTTTAATTGTTTTAAGATCTATGCTCATGTGATAATTAGATTAATGGCAAATTAACATTATATATTAAAATTACAATATTATGAATATTAATGAACTAAAAAATCACATAAGTGAAAAATCTAGGCTTATTGGACTTGATATGGGAAAAAAAAGAATAGGTGTTTCAATTTCTGACGATAAAAGAAAAATAGCTACACCTTTAGAAACGATTTACTTCCAGAATATAACTATCCTCACGAAAAAAATTAAGGAAATAATTGTTGATTATAGTATCGAGGCTGCTGTTTATGGTGACCCAATAAATATGGATGGGTCTATAGGCTCTTCTTCTCAATCTGTCAAAGACAGAATTGCCATACTTTCAAACAATATAAAAATTCCTTTTATACCTTGGGATGAAAGACTTTCAACAGTTGCAGCTTTCAATATATCAAGACAGCTTAATACTAACGTAAGTAAAAGAGTCAAAAATATAGATAAAAACGCTGCTGCATTTATCCTTCAAGGAGCTCTTGATTATTTGCAAAATTAATACTTGCAATTATTTGTTTTACTAGCTATATGGTTGGTTTTAATGGCCGCATCAAATAATGCTATTAAAATTTCACAAAAACACCTTTTGGGTATTCAAGACCTATCTATTAACGACGTTAATTTAATTCTTCAAGAAGCTAAAAACTTTATATCACTTAATAAAAGTAAAAATAAGAAAATTGATATTTTAAGAGGCAAAACTCAGATTAATTTATTTTTTGAACCGTCCACAAGAACACAAAGTTCATTTGAGCTAGCTGGAAAAAGGTTGGGTGCAGATGTAATGTCTATGAATATTACAAATTCAGCTATTAAAAAAGGTGAGACATTAATTGATACAGCAATGACTTTAAATGCAATGCACCCAGATATAATAGTTATTAGACACCAAGACTCAGGAGCCTGCAATTTATTATCTCAAAAGGTTAATTGTGCTGTGTTAAATGCAGGAGATGGAAGAAGAGAACACCCTACTCAGGCGTTACTTGATGCTCTAACAATTATTGAAAAAAAAAATAAAATTCAAGGACTTAAAATTGCTATTTGTGGCGATATACTGCATTCAAGAGTTGCAAGATCCAATATCTACCTTTTAAATATGTTGGGCGCTGAAGTAAACATCGTTGCCCCTTCTACTTTAATGCCAAATGATATTGATAAACTAGGTGTCAAAAGTTTTTCAAATATGAAAAAGGGTTTGGAAAATTGTGATATAGTTATGATGTTACGTTTGCAGAATGAAAGAATGAGTAGTTCTTTTTTATCATCAAACAGAGAATACTATGAATATTACGGATTAACTCCTGATAAATTAGATAAAGCTAAACCAGATGCTCTAATTATGCATCCTGGACCAATGAACAGGGGAATTGAAATCGATACAAAACTCGCTGATGATATTAATAAAAGTGTAATTAAAGAACAAGTTGAACTTGGTGTTGCTGTAAGAATGGCATGTTTAAAAATTTTTTGTAACATATGAAAAAAAAATATTTCCTAAATGCAAATATAGTTGATCCCAAAAATTCGATTAATGAGATTGGTGGACTAATAATAAATGAAAAAGGGAAAATTGAAGCAATTGGAAAAAAAGTAAAAGTAGGCAATATACCCTCTCAAGAGAAATTTATTGACGTAAAAAATAAATACATATTTCCAGGGCTTGTAGATATGCGTGTTTTTGTGGGAGAACCAGGTTTTGAATATAAAGAAAATTTTAAAACACTAAGTTATGCAGCCTTATCTGGTGGGGTCACTTCGGCGGTGACTATGCCTAATACACAACCAGTAATCGACAATATTTCAATGGTAGATTTTCTAAAAAGAAGAGGGAGGGATAAATCTAAGATAAATATTTATCCTACTGCTACTTTAACAAAAGGATTAGAGGGAAAAAATATGAACGAATTTGGTCTACTACAAAAAAAAGGAATTATCGGATTTACTGATGGCATAAGGACAATTCAAAATCCAAGGCTGATGTCTAGAATAATTAAGTCTGCATATGATTTAGATTGTCTAATTATGCAACACGCTGAAGATTACGAACTATCAAACGATGGTCATATGAATGATGGTATTATTTCAACGAAACTGGGCTTACAAGGAATAAGTGATTTAGCTGAAAAAATAATAATTGAGAGAGACTTAACGTTATTAGAGGAATTAAATTGTCGATATCATATTTCTCAGATATCATCTGCAAAATCTGTTGAAATAATAAAAGAAAGGAAAAATAAGATTAATTTCACATCAGGTGTCTCGATCAATAATCTTTCTTTAAATGAAAACGACATTGGAGACTTTAGAACATTTTTAAAACTTTCACCTCCTCTAAGAACCGAAGATGACAGGCTTTCATTAGTAAAAGGTATAAAAGATGATTTAATAGATGTTATAGTATCTGATCATAAGCCCGAAGATGAAGAATCGAAGAGATTAACTTTTGCTCAAGCTACACCTGGTGCATCTGGAGTAGAAACTCTTTTACCATTAGCGTTAGAGCTATTTCATAATGAATCGCTTAAACTTGATAAAATAATATCCTGCCTCACCTATAAACCAGCTAACATACTTAAAATTAATAAAGGCAGTCTAGACATTAATTGTGATGCTGATTTTTGTATAGTAGATTTGTACAAACCTTGGATAGTAAAAAAAGAAAAAATGTTATCTAAATCAAAAAATACCTGCATTGAGAATAAAAAACTTCAAGGTAAAGTAATGAATACTTATATTAAAGGTGAAGAACTTTATAAGGCATGATTATTCTAAGTATAACAGCAATTATCATTTGTTATTTGATAGGATCAATTCCCTTTGGATTCATTTTAACTAAAATTTTTTTAAAAATAGATGTTAGAAAAATCGGCTCTGGGAACATAGGTGCTACAAATGTTTTAAGAACAGGAAATAAAAAATTAGGATATTTAACATTATTTTTTGATATATCTAAAGCTGTAATACCAATCTTTTATGTTAAGATTTATTATCCTGAGTTTTTATATATTTCTTCATTGAGTATATTTTTGGGTCATGTTTTTCCTATTTGGCTTAAATTTAAGGGCGGCAAAGGTATTGCCTCGTATGTGGGAATTTTATTCTGTATAGATATCTTCTCAGGATTTTTATTTTGTATTTCATGGGTACTGATTTTTATCTTAAAAAAATATTCGTCTTTAAGTTCAATTATTTCATCACTTATAATTCCTATGTACCATTATTTTTATGTAGAAAATAATTATTATTTTTATTTTATAATGTTCATATTAATCATTTATACTCATAGAGAAAATATAAAACGCTTGAGAAATAATACTGAATCAAAGTCCAAAATTTATTAAATTGACTAACTAAATCAATTATGTAGGTTATTGGTTATGAATCTGGTCATTGTAGAAAGCCCGGCGAAAGCTAAAACAATCAATAAGTATCTTGGTGACAATTTTACTGTACTTGCTAGCTACGGCCATATAAGAGATCTTCCGTCAAAAAATGGCTCTGTAGATCCAGAAGATAAATTTAAAATGATTTGGGAAGTTGATAGTTTTTCAAAAAAATATCTTAAAGATATTGCTGAGGCTGCAAAAAAATCTGAAAAAATTATTCTAGCGACAGATCCTGATAGAGAAGGAGAAGCAATAGCATGGCATGTGAAAGAATATTTAGATGAAAAGAAGATTTTAAAAGATAAAAAAATAGAAAGAGTTGTTTTTAACGAAATAACAAAAAAAGCAGTCACCAACGGTATCGATAATCCAAGAAATATAGAGTCAAATTTAGTGGATGCATATATGGCAAGAAGAGCTTTGGACTATTTAGTTGGATTTAATATTTCTCCAATTCTATGGACAAAGTTGCCTGGTTCAAAATCCGCAGGTAGAGTGCAATCAGTTGCTCTTAAATTGTTAACCGAAAGAGAGCATGAAATTGAACAATTTGTCCCAAAAGAATTTTGGACATTGAATATTAATTTTAAAACAAATAAAGGAAAAATCTTAAATTCAAATATTATTTTATTAAATAATTTAAAAATCGATAAATTTTTTTTTAAAAACAAAGATGAAATAAATAAATCAGTAGACAAAATTAAAGATTTAAAGTTTGAAATCTCGGATATAAGTTCAAAAGTATATTCAAGAAACCCCTTAGGTCCTTTTACCACATCAACTTTACAACAAACCTCATCAAGTAAATTAGGCTTTGGTGCATCCAGAACAATGCAAATTGCGCAAAAATTATATCAAGGCATTGATATAGACGGTGAAACGGTAGGTTTGATTACTTACATGAGAACTGATGGTACTAATATTTCAAATGAAGCCCTGAATAATTTTAGAAATTTTATTCAAAAAAAATATGGTAAAAACTATTTGCCAGACCAACCCAATAATTTTTCAGGGAAAAAAGCTAAAAACGCACAAGAAGCTCACGAAGCAATAAGACCTACAGATATTACTCGTACCCCAGACTCATTACGAAAATTTTTAAGCACAGATCAAATCAAGTTATATGATATGATTTGGTCACGTGCACTTTCATCTCAAATGGAAATGGCAAAATTTGATCGAAAGACGATTACAATTGTCTCTGAAGATAGAGCTAATCAATTTAAATGTTCAGGGTCTACAATAAAATTTGATGGTTTTCTTAAACTTTATAAAACAAATGACAACGATGAGGAAAAAATTCTACCAGAAGTTAACAAAGGTCCTGTGTCAATAGAAAGCTTTATTGATGAACAACATTTTACTCAACCGCCACCAAGATACTCTGAAGCAAGTTTAGTGAAAAAACTTGAAGAACTAGGTATCGGTAGACCATCTACTTACGCAAGTATTATATCTGTAATTTCAAATAGAGGGTACGCTGATATTGTAAATAAACGTTTTTTTCCCACAGATAGAGGTAAATTGTTATCTGCATTTTTAGAAAAATTATTTACAAAATACGTTGATTATGGTTTTACGGCAGGTCTTGAAGAACAATTGGACGATATAACATCTGGTAAAGAAGAATGGATAAAAGTGCTTAATAATTTTTGGAAAGATTTCAATACAAATGTATCTAACGTCAAAGAAAAAAGAACTAGAGAGGTGCTAGATTTATTGAATGAAAGCCTAGGCGAATTAATATTTGAATTAGACGAGGGTGGAAAAGTTAATAGAAAATGCAAAATTTGTAATACAGGAGAATTAAGTCTTAAGAATAGTTTTAGAGGTGGAGCTTTTATAGGATGTTCAAACTATCCAGAGTGCAAATTTACAAGGCCATTATCTAAATCAAAAGCAAATGACCAAATAGCACTATCAGAACCAAAATTAATTGGTCAAAATGAAAATGGTAAAGATATATATTTAAAAAATGGTAGATTTGGTCCTTACCTACAATACGAACTTGATGGGGAAGAAATAAAGTTTAAAAAAGGTAAAAAAAAAAAAGAAGCTAATAATTTAAAGAATGTGTCTATTCCAAAAGGTATTCAAATAGAACAAATTAATTTAGAAAAAGCTAAATATTTGTGTTCCTTACCAAAAATAATCGGAAAACACCCTGAAAATGGAAAAGATATTACAATAAATTCTGGCAGATTCGGTCCATATTTAAAATGTGATAACAAGTCTGCTCGATTAGAAAATATTGAAGAGCTTTTCACAATAGGACTTAATAGAGCAGTAACATTAATCGCTGAAGCTAAACCAGGAAGAATTTCTTCATCGCTAATAAAAGACTTAGGTGAACATCCAGAAGATAAGAAACCAGTCAGAGTCATGAAAGGTCAATATGGACCTTATATTAAATATAAATCACTTAATGCCACTATACCAGAAGAAAAGGATCCTACAGAACTTACAATGGAAGAAGCGTTAATTTTGATTGAGAAAAGGAAAGAATACGATAAAAATAAAAAAAGAGGAAAAAAATGACAGCTGAAAAAAATTTAAAAACAAATAATTTAGAATTACCTCAGGCACCAAATCCAGTTGGAAGTTACGTTGCTACAAAAAAAATTGGCAATCTTTTATTTATTTCTGGTCAAATATCAATGAATGAAAAAGGTCAGTTGATTAAGGGAAAGCTTGGAAAAGAATTAAGTGTTGAAGAAGGATATAAAGCAGCTGAAAGATGTGCGCTGAGCATATTAGCGCAAGCAAAAAAAGCATGCGATAATAATTTAAACAATATTAAATCGTGTATCAAACTCACAGGTTTTGTAAATTCGATAGACACTTTTAACGATCAACCAAAAGTTATTAATGGTGCATCGGATATAATATCAAAAATTTTTCAAGAAAACGGCGAACATGTAAGAGCTGCCGTAAGCTCAAATAGTTTACCTCTGGGTGTAGCTGTTGAAGTTGATGCTATTTTTGAGCTAAAATAATTATCTTCCAATACCAAAGTACTTTATTTTTTGAGACATCATTTTGCCTGGAGAATATATGTTTCTCATGTCGTATATCTTAAAATTATTTTTTTTGATTATTTTTTTAAAATCAAGAGATTTGAAATCATTCCATTCCGTATGAATTATAATTAAATCTGCATCTGTACATGCGTTTTTAATGTTAGGAGAATAATTAACATTTTTTATCTTAAAAAATTCTTTTTTTGGACCTGTGGGATCATAATATCTTATTTTTGCCCCTTTTTTTGCCAAAGATGGAATAATTCTTAAACTAGATGATTCTCTCATATCATCTGTATTAGCTTTAAATGTGACACCTAATATAGCAATTTTTTTATTTTTAATCTTATTATTCATAATTTTATAGATTCTTTTTATCAAAATTTGAGACCTTTTTTTATTGGACTTTATTACACTTTTAATTAAAGAAAGATTGGTCTTAAATTTATTTGCGGTATCAATAATTGCTCTAGTGTCCTTTGGAAAACATGAGCCACCGTAAGCGGGGCCAGCTCTCAAAAATCTACTACCAATTCTTTTATCTAATCCCATCCCTATGGCTATATCTTCAACATTAATTTCTGTTTTTTCACATAAATTCGCTATCTCATTAATGAATGTTATTTTAGTAGCTAGAAAAGCGTTAGAGGCATACTTTATTAACTCCGCGCCTCTTCTAGATGTATTTATGTATTTTGCGCCCTTAGATATAAGAGGATCATATAAATTTTTCATAATCTTATTTGCCTTTTTATCTTTTGTTCCCACAACAATCCTATCAGGATAAATAAAATCTCTTATAGCCTCACCTTCTCTTAAAAATTCAGGATTTGAAACAACATTATAAAATTTTTTTTTAACTTTTTTAGAAAGAATTTTTTCGATTTTGTCTCCAGTCGTTACTGGAACGGTTGATTTATTAACTATAATCTTATTACTCTTTACATTTTTTGAAATTTCCTTTGCAGCTTTGTACACCTGTGATAAGTCAGCTGCATTGCTTTTTTTAAGTGTTGGAGTGCCAACACATATAAATATAATATTAGAAGATCTTATTGCTTGAGAAATATCATCTGTAAAAGAAAGTCTTTTAGCTTTATAATTCTTTTTAATTAATTCAGATAAACCTGGCTCATAAATTGGAATTATTCCTTTTTTAAGGTTATCAATTTTTTGTTTGTCCTTATCTACACAAATTACTTCATTCCCTAAATCTGAAAAGCATGCTCCACTGACTAAACCTACATAACCAGATCCTATCATGCATAGTTTCATATTTTTGATATTTCAATTCCTGATTTAATATATCCGGCCATGCTACCACAGTCTAAATATTTACCTCTAAAGTTATGACCGATAAAAACTTCACCTTCATTTATTAGTCTTCTTATAGAATCTGTTATATGTACTTCACCACCTTTTCCTTTTTTTTGTGTTCTGAGTTTGTCAAAAATTTTTTTTGGTAGGATATATCTACCAATAACAGCATTATTTGAAGGTGCTTCTTTAATATTAGGTTTTTCAACCACATTATTAATTAAAAAATTTAATTTATCTAATTTCCTCTTTACCTTAAAAATTCCCCACCTGTTAACTGTGGATTTCTTAACCCTCATACTAGCCATTACCCCTGACTTATATTTTTTATGAATTTTAATCATATCCTTTGAGCAATTTAAATTCATTATCAAATCATCAGGTAATAACATCAAAAAGAACTTATCCTTAATATATTTTTTGGTTTTAAGAACAGCATCACCTGTTCCTAGAGGTTTGTTTTGATATACAAATTTAATCATTTTTTTATATCTAAGAATTTTTTTATATTCATTTATTATTCTTTTGTCTTTTTTTTTTTTTATTATTTTTTGATAAAATTTATCATTATAAAAATATTTTTTTATAATTCTTTTTTTATTAGAAATAATAAATACAATTTTTTTGATTCCAGCATCAATGCATTCATCTAATATATATTG
>MDTA01116670.1_pt1 | contig 14783 bp, 11 predicted proteins | sample 811151 | NCBI WGS metagenome assembly MDTA01 (sample SAMN05326648, study PRJNA326480) | marine metagenome | isolation source: seawater | place: Indian Ocean: South | collected 2010 | reverse complement strand
TGGAGCAGTAAATTATTTTGTTGCAGAGAAAGACAAACACCGATTTGAAGTGTTTATTGAGTCCGATTATACTTTAAACAATAACGCCGCCTCATTGCTCGAAGACGCGCGGGGATATGAAACAGAAATTAATTTTAGGGTGATTGGATATATTATCGGGGCTGACAAAAATGAAGAGCAACCTAAGATTGTTCGCAGAGAAAATGCTGTTGAAGTTAAGATTCCAAGAGAGCATGTAATTTTTGGTGATATACCTGAACATTTGAATGTCAGCGGCAATGTTCCTTTTTATCGAGAGTAAGTTTATATTTAGGTCTTTCGCTAATTTATTAACTATTTATTAACGATAATCAGAATATTTTTATTCGTAAGATGTTGAAGAGCGACAAGGAGACACTTCATAATGTCAGAAAGATCTTTTAAGTTTATTTCACCCGGTATTTTTATCAATGAAATTGACAATTCACAGTTGCCTGCCCTCGCAGATGAGATTGGTCCGGTAATTATTGGTAGAACAGAACGAGGACCATCTATGCGTCCGGTTAAAGTTCGTTCTTTTTCAGAATATGTTCAAATTTTCGGAAACCCAATTCCAGGCGGCGCAGGCGGCGATGTTTGGCGAAACGGTAATTATACTGCCCCAACTTACGCTGCATACGCTGCTCAAGCTTATTTGCGAAACAGCAACGCTGTTACTGTGGTTCGTCTCCTTGGAGCACAAAAAAGTGGATTATCTGATGGCGCAGCAGGCGAAGCTGGTTGGGAAACCGCTGCTTCTAATAATTTATCTCCTGCATCTAATGGCGGTGCTTATGGTCTTTTCTTATTTCCATCTGCCTCTGCGGCACACCATGTAACTGGTGTTCTTGCTGCTAAATGGTACTTAAACGAAGGAAGCATTGAGCTTTCTGGTACAGTGAGAAATGGCACTGTTGCCTCTTCTGGTTCTGCATTTTTAGTGATGGACAATTCGCAAGCAGGTGCTATTGCAGGTGCAGGCACTAACGAATTTAAAGTTCTCATCAAGAACTCCACCGGAGTTGTTCAAAGTGAAACTTCGTTTAACTTTACTCGCACAAGTTCCAAGTTTATTCGCAAGGTTTTCAACACAAACCCAACACTGATCAATACAGATATTACAAGAACAGCCAATCGTGAAACATATTGGCTTGGACCATCATATGAGGGACACGTTGCAGAATATATTACAGGCTCCAATTCGTTTGGTATTATTTTAGGGCTCGATAGTGGCTCTAATAGCGCAGCCGATTTTAAATATGGATTCCAAACACCTCAAAGTCCATTTATTATTTCACAAGATTTACAATCTTCTCATTCCGGTTTTGTAGCTGACTCACAAGTTCAGCTTTTTAAATTCGTCGGACTAGACTCTGGAGAAGATACTCAAAAAGCTATTAAAATTTCTATCACAGATATTAAAGCTTCCACGAACGAATTAGATCCCTATGGATCCTTTAGTGTTGAAATTCGTGACCTTACAGACAATGATAACTCCCCAGTTATCTTGGAAAGGTATAGTTCTGTAAATCTTAATCCTGCATCACCAAACTACATCGCCAGAGTAATCGGTGATCAATTCTTGGTTTGGGATGATATCGAGCGTCGTCATAGAGTTTATGGAAACTATGTTAATAACTCTAACTACATTCGCGTTGAAATGAATGAAGATGTCGATGCTGGAGCCACAGATGCCAGATTGTTGCCATTTGGTTCTTTTGGACCACCTCGATTTAAACAATGGACCGCTGCTTCTGGTAGTGATACACCAGCAGACAACTGGGTAACTGGTGCTTCTGGTATTGCACACCCATTCCAGCATGGAAATGATAATCCATTCTGGTTTGTTCAAGACGGGACTGACGGAACTGGTCATATTACTGCACGAGTTCTCTATCCTTCGATTCCTTTAAGAACCAATGCAACAGATGGAAACATTTCAGATCCAACAAATGCATATTTTGGAGCCGATACCACGCAAAAAAATAACAATCGTTTTGAACCCAGTGTTATCGATGTTCTTAGGGCGCTTCCAGATGGCACCGATACATTCTCAGGAACTAATGCTGGTAGTGAGTTCTCTTATGTCTTTACGCTGGACGATCTTAGTGGCTCCACTATTCCTGCTGGAGCAGATGGAGAAACTGCTGTCTATAGTTCTGGATCAAGAAACCGAGGCGTTTCTTTGACAGCAGTTAGCGGCACCTATGAACAGGTGCTTGATATGGGATACAACAGATTTACTGTTCCTATGTTCGGCGGCTTCGATGGCTTAGATGTTACAGAGAAAGAACCATTCAACAATACCGATCTTAGTGGAAAAACTGACACAACTAGTTATGCTTTCTATAGTGTGAGACGCGCAATTGATACTGTTGCGGATCCAGAAAGAGTTGAATATAATATCATGACAGTCCCTGGTATTAACAACCCCTCTCTAACTGCCCATGTTCTTGAGGTTTGTGAAAGAAGAGGGGATGCCCTTGGGCTTATTGATATTGAAAGCGGCTATGTTCCACAAACGGAAAACACGAATAGCCAACAAAACAATGCAGGTTCTGTTTCGACCGTAGTTTCAAAAATGAAAGAAAGACAACTAAACACAAGTTATGGCGCTGCCTATTATCCTTGGGTTCAGATTCGCGACACCATTAGTGACAGTCTCTTGTTTGTCCCACCATCAGTTGTTGCTCTTGGAACATATTCCAGCGCACAAAGAAATTCAGAACTTTGGTTCGCCCCCGCAGGCTTTACCCGTGGCGGACTGACTGAAGGTTCTGCTGGACTTCCAGTTATTCAAACCCGTGCTCGACTTACTTCAAAAGAGCGTGATGATCTTTATGAAGCAAATGTTAACCCAATTGCAACTTTCCCATCAGAAGGAATTGTAATCTTCGGTCAAAAGACGCTTCAGGTCACACCTTCTGCTTTAGATAGAATTAATGTTCGTCGTCTTATGATCTTTATCAAGAAGGAAATTTCAAGAATTGCAGCGACTACTTTGTTTGATCAAAATGTTCAGGCAACATGGAATAGATTTAAGGGAAGAACGGACGCCTTCTTGCTTTCAGTTCAATCCCGTCTTGGTTTGACAGATTACAAGATTGTTCTTGATAGTTCCACAACCACTCCAGAATTGGTTGATAGAAATATCATGTACGCTAAGATCTTCCTTAAGCCAGCCCGAGCTATTGAATTCATCGCCCTTGACTTTGTTATCACAAATTCAGGCGCAGGATTTGAGGATTAAAAAATGAAGCACTATATATTACAAATGGAGACTTATAAATAATGGCAGACTTTTGGCTAAACCGAAACTTTGAACCAAAAAGACAATTTAGATTTTTGGTACAACTATCTTTATCAGGACAGGATGTGACCTTCCTTGCGAAATCTGTTGATCGCCCCTCTTATAGCATCAGTGAAAACGAACACCAGTTTTTCAATCACACTTTTTACTACCCAGGAAGAGTAACTTGGAACACAATTGATTTAACTCTTGTTGACCCTGTAAGTCCAAATGCATCACAACTTCTTTATAATTATCTTGAAGAATCTGGTATACGAAAGCCAGCATCTGTTGCTGACGCTACTCGCACAACCATTACAAAGTCCTCTGCCACTAGAGCACTTGGTCGTCTGGTTATTCAAGAGATTGCCACTCCAGTTGCCGATGGACGGAACGCAGAACCGCCCCCGACATCCCAGATTATTGGTGAATGGTCATTGACCAATCCTTTCTTTACAGATGTGAACTTTGGCTCTCATGATTATGGAAACGAGGATATGGTTGAAGTATCCGTTACAGTCCGATATGATTGGGCAGTGTATGAGGCTTTCCTTTCCCCCGGTAAGGTTGACCCAGGCGCTCCGTAAATAATTTTATAACAAACTATTTAAAATATAACATAGCTATGTTATACTATGTATAGACTATTTTAAAGAGGTGTAAATGTCTAGAAATAAGCAGCGAACTGCTGCTGCCACGGACGCTGTTGCTGCCACTACTCCAACAACTCCGACAGCCCCAACTTCGCTTTCGTATGTGACTCCAACAGAGTTTGTTGAACTTCCGTCTCGTGGAAAGTTCTATTCTACTGATCATCCCCTTCACGGCAAAGAAGTGATTGAGATGAGGTATATGACCGCAAAGGACGAGGATATTCTAACTTCTCCTGCTTTGCTCAAGAACGGCGTGGCAATTGATAGGTTGATTGAAAACCTTATTGTTGATAAAAATATTACTGCAAATAGTTTGCTTATTGGTGATAAAAACGCAGTAACACTTGCAGCAAGAATTTCGGGATATGGTGAGCAATACGAAGTAAATGTTACTTGCCCTGCTTGCAATGCAACCATTGATCATACTTATGATTTATCTGAAATTCCACACAACCATGGTATTCAGCCTGATGATGATACTGAAAATGTTTCTCTAACACCAGAGGGAACATTTATTGCAACATTGCCCAAAACTCAATTTACTGCTGAATTTAGATTGCTGAATGGTGCAGATGAATCTTCTTTAGAAAGAACAGCAACAAAGTTGAGAAAACTAAATTTGCCAGAGTCCTCCTCTACAAGTCTATTAAAACAGCTTGTTGTGTCTATAAATGGAGTAAATGTTGCTTCTGAAGTAGCCATGTTTATCGACAATATGCCAGCACAAGATGCACGATTCCTTCGAGCCTGTGTTCAGTTGGTTACCCCTAATGTTGAGATGACCCAGAATTTTGAATGTACGTCTTGCGGTGCGTCAACCGAAATGGCGGTGCCGTTCACTTCGGAATTTTTTTGGCCTAACTGATGATTATATGGCATCTGTCTATGAGCAGTTCTTTTATTTAAAAATGCACGGAGGATGGAGTTTCATCGAGGCTTATAACCTCCCAGTTAAACTGCGCAACTGGTTTGTTAAAAGATTGTCAGAACATTTTGAAGAAGAGAATAAAGCCTATAAAAGAGCTAGTAAAGTAAGGTAATAATAAAAACGGGCAGAAATGCCCGTTTCTTTTTATGTGAAACTATTTATAAGAGATAAGTATATTCGGAGGTCTTTGTGATGAGCAAACCAAACGACTTGGTTGAAATTGAAATTAATTTAAACATGAAAGAAGAGGGGCTTTTAAATGAGTCTGGTCTTGCAGCCTTTGGTGGCCAAATTGAGTTAATGCTCCAAGGTATGTTTGGGCGAGGTCGAATGCCTCCTGTTAGGATAAGGGGCAAAAGAAGCGATGTCGAGTTATTTAAAACTGCCCTGGGTAACGAAGCAAGGTATCTTAAAGCAATGAAGAAGTACGGACTTAATGACCAAAGGACTTATAGAAGCAAGTCCTCTTTAGACAGAGCCCTTCAACAATTTGAAAAAGCTACTGGAATTCCGTGGCCATTCGCGTAGGGGGTAGTTAATTATGGCTGAAGACGCCGGTAAACTTTTAGAACAAATACTACAAGCGGCAGAGAAAGCAGAAAGCGCAGGCTTTAGTAATTTTGCTGACCAATTTACCAAACTTTCTGAGTCTCTTGTCGAATATTCTGAATTTGGAGACGTTCTATCAGCCGTTAACGCAGAGTTTGATGATACAATTGAAAACTTCATCAAGCTAACAAAAGCCTTCGCAGATGGTCAGCAAGCTGCCAACACCTTTAATAGCAACTTAGATAAAACTATTGTCAGTCTGACTGGCATAACTGATGGCTCAGACACTCTTGCTGGTTCTTTCTTTAAATTAAGAAAATCATATAAGGCTTTAGAGGGTGAACAAGAAAAACAGAAAGAATTATTTGATGCCCAAATAGAATCAATCAAGACCTATGTTGATAATCTTGATTTTGCAGCTTCCGCAGCAGGAGCCCTTCAAAAGAACACAAAAGATCTGCTTGTTGCCAACGATCAAGCTACGGCTGGCTTCGCCCGCGCGACAGGCATGGGCAAGTCTTTTAACACCCAAATTTTACAGCTTGAAAAAAACAATCGAAAATTTGGTGTATCCGCAGAAGACGCATCCCGAGCGACGGAGAATCTTGTAGATGGATTGTCTGGTTTTGGCTTGATGACCGCTGAAGTGCAGGACTCTCTTATGGAAGAGGTTGCACAGTTAGACCGACTCGGTGTTGCGGGCTCAGTCACAACAGGTGTTTTTGAAAGTTTGACAAGAACATTTGGAATGACTACAGAGGAGAGTGAAGAGTTAACAGAAGGAGCAAGAGTGCTCGCCGGTGAGCTTGGCATTTCTGTATCAGAGGCAGTCGGTAATCTCAACCAAGCATTGCCTAAATTAGCGTCACTTGCAGCAGATCAGGTTGGAGGCGCTTTTGAAGACTTGCAAAAACGAGCGGTTGAAACAGGACTAGCAGTTAACGACTTAATCGGTATTGCGGGAAAATTTGACACATTTGATTCAGCCGCCACGGCTGCTGGCAATCTGAACGCAGTTCTTGGTGTGCAGACATTTGATACCATGGGGCTACTCGAAGCTCAATTAGAAGGACCAGACGCAGTTATCGAACAACTACGACAAGGATTGTTAAACTCAGTTGGTAGTTTTGAAGAGTTAACAGTGTTCCAAAGAAAAGCAATTGCTAATGCAAGTGGTCTTAACGAAGAAGAAATACGCGGGCTATTCCTTTCTGAAGAAGTAACTGCGGAGCAGAAAAAACAAGCCGAAGAAAGAGACAAAAACCTTAAAGCTACAATGGCTCTTAAAGACGAGCTTACAGCACTTGCGCGTGAATTGGCAGTCGCTATTCAACCCTTGATGGACTTTGCCAAATTTATAGTTTCAAATATTGCAAACTTGGTTTCGGGCTTTAAGTCGATTCCAGGAATGGGCGGCGGGTTTGGAAGTGCCGTCGCAGGCGCCGGTCTCATCGGCGGCGGCGTGGGTTTAAATATGCTAAAAAACAAAGCCACGGAAAAACTTTTTGGTAAAAAACCTGGCAAGGGACCAGAGGGCTCCAAGAAAGATCCTTTCTTTGTTAAATTATTGCGCAAAGGTGCTGGTGCTGATGGTGACGATGATGGTGGCGATGATGGTGGTATAGTTGGCTCTTTTAAAAATAAAATCAAAGATAAGTTTATGGATAGTTCTATTGGCAAAAAGTTTAGTGAAATGTCTGATAAATTTAAACCTAAAGGCGGCGGCGGACTTTTCAGTGGATTAAAAAACATTGGTAAGAGCTTTGGTCTTAAAGGACTCGGTAAATTTGGACTAAGAGCAATCCCAATGCTTGGAACAGCAATGTTAGCAAAAGATGCTCTTGGTTTTGCGGCAAACATGTTCCAATCCGGCGGAGGCATCGCTGGCACAGGTCCAGTACCAATTACAGCCCATGGTGGCGAAGTTGTCGTTCCTGTTGAAAAAACACCAGCAGCTAGCAACTTAGCAAATATGGTTGCTGAAAGATCTGCAAACAACGGCGCCATGAACCAAATCGTCAAAGAACTTAAGAACCTCAACAATCGCCCGATTCAAGTCAACTCGACAATTGAAATGGATAACAGAGAGTTTGGGCGCTCTGTTAACAAGCACTTTGGCGCCCCTGGTTCAAAAGCAGCGAATAGTGTGGTGTAATTGTCGTGATGGTCAATAGAGGCATATTTAAAGACAATTATTCCGTAGGCAAACATGCAGAGGATAAGGGATATGTCATAACTTTTGAACACGAGGCAACAGGTCACAAGGTAGCCTTCCCGGCAGTTTTAAAAACATATAACGACACACACAATGCCAGCTTGTCTGAAAAAAACTTTGCTGGCAAAATGGATCCGATTATACAGCAATCTCATACTGGTCGTAAAATATCATTTGAGCTTGAAATTGCTAATGCGTCTGTGGAGGAAGCAAGGCATAATCAACAAAGCGTAAATCTTTTAATTCAAATGATGTATCCTAGATTAAGTTCCGAGGGAGAATTAGAGGTTGGATCTTATATAAAAATAGGTGGACTCAACATATTAAAAGAATCGTCTATTTCTCCCTCAACAACCTGTCTTGTTAGAAATATTACATATACCTTAGACCCAACCGCAGGTTTTATTACCCCTGGTCCTGGCGAATTATATCCAATTCTTTTAACAATTAGTGTAGATGCAGATGCACTAATTCCAACTATAGTAGACGAGAGTGAGGCTGAACTTGCTGAACAACTTGATTATAGGCAGCCATATCCATTTGATTATCCTAGTTATAAATAAATATGAGTTATCAATTTTCAAACATAAAAGCTTTAGGAGACAATCTATATTTTCCTTTTATAGTTACTCGCACCTCTGAAGGCGTGCTCTCCCCTGTAAGAAATCCCGCACTCAGGCAGCAAATGCAGTCGTCACAATTTAACACTCAAGATGCCAGCATTCAAAGAAATATCTTTTTAACCGCTTATAGTGAGGAATTCGGTTCCAACTGGACAGAACTAGAAAGAGCTTTTGGGCGGTTAAATCCAGACTTTCGCTATGTTAACACAATTAGAAAATTAACAATGTCTTTTACACTGCCTGCAAAAAATGTTGCAGACTCAAAGGCAAACTTAGATTTTTGTTCAGGATTAGCAAGAGTTGTATATGGAGACTATACTACAAACTTTGAAAAAGATACCTTTGGTCAAATAACATATAATTTTCAAGGAACAAGCTTTAATACAAGAATAAAGTTTGGTAATTTATTGAGAAACGAATTGTGTCAATTTACTGACTTTAGTTTTACACCAGAATTTGATTCTGGAGTGTTTGAGTATAATGATGCCCAGGTTGGCGTAGCAGCAAGACCAAACCAAAACTCTCCTCCTACAGTTGGTCGATTGCAGGAGGAATATTTTAGCAACGATAGGGGTCCAGGTGCCTTAATTGAAGAAACAGGGTTTGTCTATCATAGCCAAAAAGGAAAAGTTTATCCAAAACAAATCAGTGTTAGTATTTCCGCTATAATTTTGCATGATTACCCCCTTGGCTTTGGTGGTCGCAGAAGACCAGGTGCGCCTCTTAAATGGGCAGAAAACAAAAACAGAGATTGGCCACACGGCACCGGACCCACTTATCCAGTGTTGAGTTATATGACTTCTCAAGAAATACCACTTAATTCACCCGCCCCACCGCGACCTCCAGTTGACAACACTGCTAGGAGAACAACACGGGAAGCAGGCACTGGGCCCGTCACGATTGACCGCACTGGCAGAGCCTCCGCCGAAACCGCAAACCTCAATGTAGACGGCAGAGAATTCGAAGTAGTGGTAAGTCCAGATGGTAATGTAAAAATCGAGTGGAAAGATTAATATGTTTTCTCACTAATAACCTAATTAATAATAGTTATGGCATACAAAAAAAATTTTAGAAATAGAAAGCGACCTGTGTTTTCAAATAAGGATCCTCTATATAAAGACCTTTTTGAAAGAAAGAAAATAAAAAACTTTAATCAATACTCAAGTGCAGTAATAACCAATATCAGAAACATTGATGGTGTAAACAATGTTAAGCATGTTTGGAAAACAGGAGACAGGTATTATAAGCTGGCTGCGAAGTTTTACAACAGACCAGAATTATGGTGGGTCATCGCTCTTTACAACAAAAAACCAACCGAAGGTCATTTAAAAAAAGGTGATATAGTTCTTGTTCCCATGCCGCTTGAGCTTATATTATATTACTTGTAGGTAAATTATGCCAGTATTAGCAGATTTTAAATTACAGGCGTATTTGTTAGCAAACGCTCAAGAACTTATTGATATAGCACGCCGGACAAAATCCAACGCATATATTCGGTCCCCTTATTGTAGAAAAGCTGTTTCAGCACCGGGTCAAGAGCCACTTGACAATAATAGCTCTATAGCCAATTCTCTTACTGACAAAGATAAAATACATTTTATTCCCACCTTACCTGGATCTGTTAGAAGCAAACTAACTCCATATTTTAAAATATACAAAACCTTTGTAGAAGAAGATACGGGAATGGAAGCAGATCTGCAATTGCTTACAAGAGACTATAGCAAAGAAATTAGCTTTATCAATCCGGGTGTGTCAGTTGAAAATATTGAACTTGTCAGACTCGGCGGCAACCCAGCCGAAATAGATACGAATATTACGGTGAGGTTGGACTTGTATGCACAAAAGATTGGTCACTTTTTTGATCGCTTCACCAACAGCCCTTTGTTTATTAGTAAAAACAAAACAAAAAATGACCTAAAGCCCGAAACAAGGGTACAAATAGATCGTGGCGTTTCCTGGTCGGACTTGTTAAAGATAGATTTAGATGAGGTCGCGTTCACTGAAGATGATCCTCGCAGCGACCGGCAGAAAGAAGCAGCTATTTTTGATATTGATACTGTTAAGAATTTATTTGAAGACTTTAGAAATGGAAATTATTATGACGATTTAAAACAAAGAATAAAGTTAGAAATAGGATACAATGAAGTTGCCCAGTCAGTTTTGGATGGTTTTAGTAGTGCTCGCCAAGAGAAAATTAAAAATATGATCGCAGCACAAAAACAAGTTTTTTACTTAAACTTAGTGCAAAATGAAATTTCATATAATGAAAAACAAGGAACTAATATTACCGTTAATTTTGTAGCAGCCTCCGGTCTTTCAACGAACACGAGAAAATCTGATTTGTTTTTCGATCCTTACCTTTATGAAGAGGAATTAAGACTAAACGATCTACGCTCTAGAATTCAAAAAAGCCTTGCAGAAGAGCCCGAGGAAGCTATCCAAGCATTTATAGTCGATCCCTTTAGTGCGCTGGACATGGACGAAGATATCGACCCTCTTCAACAAGCCGCCGATAGGGGTGTCATCGGCACCCGCCCCCATCGCGGACAAGACCTTCCAGCCCCGAATTTTTCAAAATATAATTCTGGAGGAAAAGTGGATGCCTTAACTACTGTAGAAGAAAAAAAAGCTGCACTAGATATCATACAAACTACACAAGATAACTTAAGAAAAATACAAAAAAATCTATTGATAAATGGGTTATATGCCTTTGGAACCGCCGGGGCAGGATCAGCAGCCACCGCCGGAGGCGCCATCGCAGCCGACTTCGAGCAGTTTTTCACCGACTTCACGAACTCCAACACAGGACAAGGCGTTGACCCTGGTCTCATAAGAAGATCTAGAGCATATATACATTTTGCAAGATATTCGGATGTTTTAAATAAAGTATCCAACAAGTTATCAACAGTAAACGATGACGGCACCGGGGCTGTTATTGTTCGTGATTTAGCACTGCCTTTGTGGCAAGAAGGCACAGGAAACACCCTTCGAGCAAACCAGTTGTTCCAAGATTTCGCAGAAAACCCTGGTCAGGAAAGAACGGATGAAGAGTATCTTTCAGTAATTCTTAGCGATAGCGGGTATCGGAATCGGCGCAGAAATTTAATTGAAGGAGATGAAGTTGATATTGAGTTTACATTTTTTGGGGATATAATTGATGTTGCTTTAGAGATCATAGCTTCAAACAATAGAACTTATGACCCCGGAATGAAAACTGAAGATAGGCTATTTAAAAAATCAAAAGATCTGATTTATTTTGGCGCAAGCGCAGATGTTGTTGCCAAAACGGCTTTTGCAAAGCCGTTTTATTTTGATCGGGCTTCGCAAGGGGTTCGCAACGCCGCATTCCGACCAAACCAAAGACTTCAACATTTATATGATATACTCGGTGAAATAATTTATTCAGAAATTGTTTATGCAAACCCAGCAGATCCCGGAGGAGAGCCTATTAAAATTAATTTAGCCGATGTGCCAATATCAATGATTGAATATAAAAAATGGTTTGCAACTAACATTGGTGGAACAAGAAGAACTAATTTTTTCATAGGTAACTTTATAAAACAGATGCTTAATTGGGTTTCAGGTTTGATCGCTGATGCTGTAAACTATGATAAAAGTAGGACTAGCTCAAAAGAGCCCCCAGAATTAACAATGAACAAATTTTTTGCAAATAAAGATGAGTCATTTTTTCTTCTTGATGCCACCCAACACAACAACCCGATCGGGTCTCAAAACCTTAGTGATGATTCCTATGGTGCAATTTCGCTAGAGAGTTTACTTAAGGCATTCAATGAACAGGATGTAGGAAAACCAAATCCAAAAACAGCAACTTTAATCTCGCAGACTCCTGAGTTGGTTATTAGCAGACCAACTATCACAACGAGAGAAGCAAGAGATTTAGAAAAAAACATACCTCATGTATCCATAAACAACGCAACAGCCGGAGCATTGATTGCCGCTCGATTTTCCAGAGAAGATATGCCGGGACTTCGTGAGGCAAGATTATTTGAAGGTGAAAATTTTAGAAATCAAAGTTTATTAAGAGAAAAATATAATTCAACTTTAGAACTTAATGGTAATACTTTTTTTAAACCTGGAACAATATTTTATATAGAACCGGGACAGCTTGACCTGGGCTATACAGACGATGCTGTTTCTTATGCGCAGCAACTGGGTCTTGGCGGCTATTTTGTTACAATTAGAGTCGAGCACCAACTTTTTTTTGGTGAAAAATTGCAGTGGATAACAATTGTCAGTAGTAAGTGGAAATCATTTGGTAATTCAATAAATGTAGATTTAGACTATGATAGAAAGGGTGTAACCTCTTTTCTTGCTCGCCGAGCCCTTGCTTTTGACACGGATGCTGAAGTTGGCCCGAATCGTGTTCGAGAGGGACGAAATGCATTAGATAGATTGCTCGCCGACTATTATATAGAAATAGCAAGACAAGAAGAAATAAATGTAATAGAAGAGGGAACAGATTAGTATGGCAACAATTTCGACAATAAAAGTTCACAACGCCAGGAAAGAATATATTAAATATGTAAAAACACTATCCAGGTGTGACAATTATTATGATTCTTCATTATCATCTTTTTATGGAAAGATTAATTTTAATGGAGATGTGATATATGTATCCGAAAAATATCTAAGTGTATTACCGAGCCCTGACAATAAAATATATTACGCTCTAAATTTTGTAGTGGACGCTTTCACAGATTTTAAACGATATTACATCAAAGGTATTAACACTGGATTTGTTAAAGGTGAAACAATGGAGCAGCTTATAAAACCGGCAAAAGGCTGGGAAAGCTTTCATAGTTATTACTCCACACACATCGAGGAAACCTACTCAGTTCTAATTAATAGCTATCTACAAAGGAAAGACAGGGCATCCAATCCATTCCCAGAAAATTTTGATAAATTTATTTCATCTTCAAAAGATCTTTTTCAAAAAGCGCAAAGATCCGTGATTATTAGCCGTTCCTCTTTTATATTATCGAGAGATTGTCCCATTTCTACCACCGGCTTATGTATTGAGCTTGCGCCACAAATTGAAAAAAAAGCTTTGTCTCTGGGTAACCAAAATATTCAAACAAGTCGAAACTATAAATTTTATCTTCGTGCTTTAAAAAAATATGGATTTATGGTGGATGTGGATGATCCAACCAGAATATTAGCAGATATTGGGTCACCAGCAATGCAAAAATATATGTCAAAATATAATTTAAACATTGACAATCTATTCAGCAAGTATTACTATAAAGCATCAGATTATGATTACGATTTGGTAAAATTTTATATGACCCAGTTTTATAAAAACTATGTCACAGATTACCCGCTTAGAGTAGAAACTGAAAAAGCTGGCTCTGTGCAGCCTAACAAATACACAGTTGAAATACAGCCTTCTCTTGGTCTAAAACCAATGCCCACTTCTGCCTCTAAATTTTCGTGCCCGAGAACTATAAAACAGGTAATAACGAAAAGCAAACTGACCCAACGACAGATGGATGAAGAATACAATGATTCCTATTGGATTTCTTTTTATATCGAGATGTTGAATTACGAGTTGGGGATGCCTTTTGATGGCAACCATATTAATAAAATTATAAAAAACGCACAAAATATCAATAAATATATTGACACAGACGCAGCAAAGGGTTATATTAATAGAATATTCAAAGTTATTCGATACCCAATTGACTCCACGGCATCATCTGATTTCTCAAAGGTTGAAGGTGTTCGCTCTCTTGCACAGAGCACAGTTTCAACAGCCCCAGCACCAAGCGTTTCATCAACTACGGGTGGCGGTGGTTATTCGGGCGGCTCGTCAGGTGGTTCGTCAGGTGGTTCCTCCGGCGGCGGCGGATATTAAGAGTGATACTTGTTAGCCCAAACATTAGATGATAAAAAACATTGTGTCGGCATTTATAATGACGGCAAATTAATTTATGATTGTGAAGAATTTGACTTCGACGCTGTAACTGCGACCTGGAGTTATAACCCTGTTTTTTCACAAAATGATGCTCTAATTGCCTCCATATTCGCTGAAGGCAAATCACTAAATGAAGTTTGCCCGCCTTTTCTTAGGAACCGCTGGGAGGCGATTCACGCTCGTATGAACGCCTTCTATAAGTCGTTTTCAACTGCCAAAATAAGTATGGATATCCATTGTTTTTTTGATCTCGTCCCTGACAGGTTTTTATTAGAATATTGCGAGGTTAAAAATAAAATTACTGATCACATAATCAAAACATGTGGCAAGCCCGCCAATTACGATTTTATGAGATCATTATCGGAATTTGCTTACGACATTGGGCAGAGGCAGCTTAATATTGATTATTCAGAAATTGCCCGCGAAAGCCATCAACTTAAGGTTCGCAACTTTATAAAGAAGTCTAAATATATTAAGCCCTATGTTAGATACAACATGTATGGCACTAAAACTGGACGCATGACAACATACAAGGGATATTTTCCCATTTTGACGCTTGACGGCGATTACCGC
>MDTA01172731.1_pt1 | contig 14785 bp, 17 predicted proteins | sample 811151 | NCBI WGS metagenome assembly MDTA01 (sample SAMN05326648, study PRJNA326480) | marine metagenome | isolation source: seawater | place: Indian Ocean: South | collected 2010 | reverse complement strand
ATGGTGTTTCACCAAGTCCATTAGTAGTTAACAACTTAGGATTAGATTTCAAACAAGATATGAAAACTAAACTTTCTTCTTATGGAAAAAATCAAGCAGCCGCAGTTGAAGTAATGACGGCCGCAGGTTGGAAATAAATTAATGGATAAAAAGAATTTATCTTACATTGATTACAATAAATCTTCCAAAGCGTGCGATCCGTGCGCTTTGGAGTGTAAAAAAATTAATGATAAAATAAATAATAGAAATTTTTCTGATCTTAAAGACGAAGAGGTCTCACACATCCTAAACGTTTTTCAAGTAAAAGATAAATTTTCTTAATATATAGTGCTTGTGACCATTTGGATTACCCCCTTTTAGTTGCAAGCACTTTTAAACAATATAAGGGTAATATGTTGTTAAAAAAAATAAATATTTGGTTTTTCATATCTTTATTAATTTCAATATTTGTATCTATTCCAATTATAACTGTTTTATCCAGTTTTTTTGAAAATACTTCAAATTACTATGAAATATTAAAAAATACTTTTCTAATAGAATATATTTTTAATTCTTTCGTCTTACTTTTAAGTGTTCTTTTTCTCACATTTTTATTAGGAACTGGAACAGCATATTTAGTCTCATTTTTTAAATTTCCTTGTAGCAATTTCTTTAAATGGGCACTTATATTATCATTTGCAGTTCCACCGTACATTTATGCTTATTCTTTAACGGCATTTTTTGAAAATTATGGAACTGCTTTTACTATTCTAAAAAATTTATTTGGAGATGGTAACTATAATAAAAGTATACCAAAGTTTGATGGTATGCTTGGCGCTATTCTATCGATTACTTTTTCTTTGTATGCTTACGTGTACATACTTTCTAGGGCATCATTTTTATATCAATCACAAAATTTAATTGATTTAGGTAAAAACCTTGGTTTTACTGGATTTAAATCATTTTATAGTATAATTCTACCAGCAGCGCGCCCAGCAATTATTGCTGGTTTATCGCTTGTAGCTATGGAGACATTGGCTGAATTTGGTGCAGTAGATTTTTTTTCAATCAATACCTTAACAACAGGTATTTACAATTCTTGGATATCTTTTGACGATTTAGCATTCGCAAATCGAATAGCTTCTTTGTTATTATTATTCATATTTTCTTTATTCATAATAGAAAATTTATCTAGAAAAAAAGCAAAGTATCATTTCAATATTAAAGGTGGTTTTAAGCAAAAAGAAAAAATTAAACTTTCAGGAACTAAATCCTTTTTAGCATTTACGTTCTGTTTTTCTGTATTTTTCATAAGTTTTTTATTTCCATTAATTCAAATGCTATATTGGACCATCAAATTTCCCGAAAATTTATTTGACTTACAAATAATTAGTCTTTTATTAAACACTCTTTATTTGGTAACTTTATCTAGCATCGTATTAATAACATTTTCTTTATTATCAAATTATGGGAATAGAGTTTCTAATAACAAAACTTTAAATATTTTATCAACTTTATCAATTTCGGGATATGCAATACCAGGAGTTATACTTGCTATAGCTTTCATAACTTTTATTGCATGGCTGGACAATAATATAATAAAATCATTGGGCTTTTTATCTATAAAAAAAATATTCATAGGTTCAGTCCTAGGTTTGGTTTTAGTTTATTTTATAAGATTTTACTCTTTAGCTTTTAATGGAATAAAATCAGCATATGAAAAAATTAATATTACAGTTGATGAAAGCGCATATTTACTTGGCTATTCAAAAAGGAAAACATTTACAAACATACACATACCTTTTTTGAGAAACTCCTTATTATTTATTATAATCTTAATTTCATTAGAAATTATTAGAGAATTGCCTATAACTTTGATTTTAAGACCTTTCAATTTCGAAACTTTTGCAACTACTGCTTATATTTCTGCTTCGGAAGATTTACTTGAAGCTGCAGCCGTTCCTTCGTTATTTTTAATTTTAATTGCGTCATTTTTTATTATAATTGCATCAAAATATATTTTAAGAGAAAATAATGAATAAAAATTTTTTTGAAGTTAAAAATGTAGATTTTGTAGTCGGTGGCAAGACAAAGGTTCGCAATGTATCTTTTTCAATTGAGAAAGAGGGAGATGTTATATGTATTTTGGGTCCATCTGGTATTGGAAAAACTACAATTCTGAGAGCAATTGCTGGACTAGAAAAAATAAAAAATGGCCTTATAGAGTTAAAAGGACAAACTTTGTCTTCAAATAATATAAATGTTGAACCAGAAAAAAGAAATATATCTTTAGCTTTTCAAGAAAATAGTTTATTTCCACACTATACAGTAGAAAAAAATATATCTTTGGGTATTGAAAAAAATAAAAAAAAGAAGAACCAACGAATTAGTCTTAATGAAATATTAAATTTATTAGATATTTCTAAAATATTAAAGCAATATCCCCATGAAATTAGTGCTGGCGAGGCGCAAAGAGTGTCTCTCGCAAGAACTCTTCTTACACAACCTGATCTTTTGTTGTTAGACGAACCATTATCAAATGTTGATCAAAGTTTTAAAGAAGAAATTCAAGTAAGATTAAAAAAAATATTAAAAAATCTAAAAATTTCTACAATAATTGTGACACATGACTCTTATGAAGCTTTCTATCTTGGTTCAAAATGTGGAATAATATTAAATAATGAGCTTAAGCAGTTTGATGATCCTTATAACGTATATCATTTTCCCAACTCTGTTGAGGTTGTAAACTTTCTTAACAGGGGTGTTTTAATACCTGCAAAAGTTACTAGTCCAAAAAGCTTAGAAAATGATGAATTAGGCACTATTACTGGAAACTTTGTTAGACCATTACCCTTAGGTACTAATGTTAAACTTTTGATCCAACCAGAGGATTTAGAACATGATGATAAAAGCAATCTTAAATTGGAGGTAGTTGATAGAAAATTTAGAGGAACAAGCTTTATTTACACCCTCAAAACACTTAAAAATTTGATAATTCCTGTATTTGTTCATTCACATCATATTCATCAACATGAAATAAATCAAAAATTTGGAATTAAAAGACCTATACATATTGAGCATTTAGTTTGTTTCTAAATATAGTTAATCACTTACGTATACAGATATACCTCTAGAATTAACATCCACATCAAATTTTTTATGCAATGGAGGAAAAGCACGTTGAGAACAATCAAGACGATCACATGTTCTGCAAGAAACACCGATGGGTATTTCAGTTTTTTTATCATTTAAATTTAAATTTTCAGTATAAACAAAATCTTTGGCATACTTTGCTTCGCATCCAAGACCAATTGACAAAATACTTTTTGCTTCTCCAAATCTTCCAACTCCTTTTTCAACTGTTCTGGCAATACAAACATATTTTTCACCATTACTCATTTTACTTACAGCAGCCTGTATAAAGCCTGGTCGTGTAAATGCTGAATAAACATTCCATCTTGGACATGCTCCACCATATCTAGGGATCTCAATTCCTGATAAAGAAAATCTTTTTGAAATATTCCCAGCTATATCGACTCTTAAAAAATGAAAAGGTATACCAGGCATCTTAGGATCTTGAAGCGATGTAACACGATGGGCAATTTGTTCAAAAGTGGTAGCAAAAGTATTTTGCAAAAGTTCAAGGTCATACTTTTGTTTAATGCATTCGCTGTGGAACATTTTGTAGGGCATTAAAATTGCTGCACCACAATAGTTTAACAATGCAACTTTTGTCAGTTTTTTCGATTCTTCCGATGGAAATGAAAATTTTAACAAATAATCTTCAATAATACTTATAGCGCCTTCATGAGCAATTTGTGCAGCTACATATAATTTTTTTGTTTCTAGTGCCACATAATCACTTAAGAGTAATTCTTTCTCTTTTTTTTTAAAAACTTTTGAAAAAGGTTTATTTTCCTCAGGCAAAACATCTTTAACAATAATATGATGTTTATTTTTTAAATATTCACACAGAGCCATATAAGTTGCTCTATTATTAACCTGAATATTTAAAAATACTTCATTTGCAAATTCTTCTAGCTTTGGAAAATAATTTTTATTTTCTTGTAAAAAATCTGAAACTACTTCTCCAGGAAAAGATGCTTTTCTACTATCAATAATTTTCCCTGAAATATTTTCAACTCTATTTACTATATCATGATCTTTTTGTTTGTAGTTGTCGCCGAGTTTAATTAAAGCTTTAGCTATTTTAGGGTTTGTATTAACTAAATCTTTAACTTCAGGGCCTAAAATATCTAGATCCTCGAAAAGCTCGTCGCTCAGAAGCTCAGAAATATTATTTTCTAATTTCAGCTCACTTTGACTTGTAATGTCTTTTAACTCTATCCTAAGTTCTTTGCAAATTTTAATAATTAAATCACCATCAATTCTTCTTTTGCCACTTTCAATTAAATTTAAATAACTTGGAGATATACCAAGTTGTTCCGCCAACTTATTAGCCTGTATTCCAAGCTGTCTTCTAAAAGCTTTTATTTTTGGTCCAACTTTTAAATTTGACTTTTTTAAGAAGTTCTGACCCGAGAATTTTGAAATTGCAATTTTAGAATTTTCAAGATTTAACTCATTTACTACATTTAAATCTACTGGCTCAATTCTGAGTTCATGACAAATTCTCAAAAGCAAATCCCCATCAATCTTTCTTTTTCCATTTTCGATTAAGTTTAGATAACTAGGGGAAATATTTAATTGCTCTGAAAGCTTCTTTGCTTGGAGACCAAGCTTAACCCTAAAAGCCTTTATTTTCTTGCCAATATCGATATCTATTTGACTCATAGCATTAATATGTAAATTTTGTAAATTTTAATTTACAAAAAATTTATGCAATTTACAAGTAAAATTGCGTTTTTTTATAGCAATTGTAAATATTGTAAATTATAAACTACCCATGGACAACAAAAACAACATAAATACCGAAAAAAATAACTCAGAATTGAAGCTTGATTCAGCTAGTATTTCAAAAAATAGCGACACAGGTATTTATTTGAGAGACGATCATTGTGATTGGGGTTCTAGTGGTATGAACGAGTTCACTAACGAATTTGGTGGAAACGGCTAATACACGAGTTCTTAAACAAATAATTATACAAAAATTTTATATGAGCTCAGAATCAAAAGTGTCCTACGAATTAAAGAGATTTTCAGGTATAAAAAGAGATTACACCCCAGAAGAAGTGGAAAGACTTAGAGGATCGATTAAAATTGAATATTCGATGTGCAAGCATCAATCAAAAAAACTTTGGAAATTATTAAATACTGAAAACTTCATAAGTACATTAGGCTCATTATCAGGAAACCATGCCGTACAACATGCCAAAGCAGGACTTAAGGCAATCTATTTAAGCGGATGGCAAGTTGCTGCTGATGCAAATAGTGCAGGCGAAATGTACCCTGACCAATCATTATATCCTTATGATAGTGCTCCAAAATTAGTTGAATCAATGAATAACGCACTTACTAGAGCAGATCAAATTCAGCACATGGAAATTAAAGATGGTGTGATGAACTCTAAAGACAGAGTTGATTATATGTTGCCAATAATCGCTGATGGAGAAGCAGGTTTTGGCGGACCTTTGAATGTTTTTGAGCTATCAAAAAAATTTATAAAAGCAGGTGCGGCGGGTGTGCACTTTGAAGACCAATTAGCTAGTGAAAAAAAGTGCGGTCATATGGGTGGAAAAGTTTTAGTTCCAACTAGCACAATGATAAAAAATTTAAAAGCAGCAAGATTAGCAGCCGATATTGCAGATGTTCCTTTAATAATTTTGGCAAGAACAGATGCTAATGCTGCAAAATTAATTACTAATGATCATGATGAAAATGATAAACCTTTTTTAACTGGCGAAAGATCACCCGAGGGTTTTTATTATGTTAAACATGGAATTGATCAAGCGATCTCTAGAGGATTAGCCTATGCACCTTATTCTGATTTGATTTGGTGTGAAACTGCAACGCCAAATTTAGAAGAGGCAAAGAAGTTTGCTGAGGCAATACATGTAAAATATCCTGGTAAAATTCTTGCATACAACTGCTCTCCATCTTTTAATTGGAAAAAACATTTATCAGATTCTGAAATTGCAACATTTCAACAAAAAATTAGTGAGATGGGTTATAAGTTTCAATTCATTACATTAGCAGGTTTCCATACACAGAATATTGCTATTTTTGAACTAGCTAAAAATTACAAAAAAGAAGGAATGACAGCATACTCAAAAATTCAAGAACAAGAATTTGCTAGAGAAAAAGATGGATACACAAGTGTTAAACATCAAAGAGAAGTCGGAACTTCATATTTTGATGCTGTTTCAAACACGATTAGTGGTGGAAAAAGTTCCACAACAGCCATGAAGGGTTCAACAGAGTCAGAACAATTTTAGATTAATTCAAATGCTTACTTCCGCATTACTTTTGATAGTTTCATACATATCTTTTAAGTACGCAGTAGCCTGGATACAATATTACAATCAAACAGATCCAAGAATGCCAAATTCTTTATGGAGATATACATGCGATTATAAAGTTATTGGCAAAAGAGACATCTGCGATCTAGACGACAAGCCTTTTGTAAGGCAAAGAAGAAAAAGAGATAGAGTAGTAACAATTATGTATTTTATAGTTGTTTTGGCTTTTATTTTTTCAATTTATGTAACATCAGGCTTACTATTAATGATTTTAAACTAATTCTTTTATTAAAAAAAAGTTTATTTCGTACAAAATATAAAATAAAATAAATGAGGGGTGTCTTAAAAAAAGGCTGAGAATATACCCTAAGAACCTGTCCGGTAATTCAGAAAGGGAATATGGATAAAACATACTTTTTAAACCAATCATCATCATTAATCATACTTATTACCGTTATTTTCATTTTTACCTTAGGAGGATTGATTTATTCAAAAAAATATCAAGGTATAAATAATTATTTAACTGCCAATAGAAGTATTGGGTTTTTTTCACTAAGTTCGAGTTTAGTAGCATCAGCTCTTGGTGCATGGATACTATTTGGTCCAGCATCTGCTGCTACATGGGGAGGTATAGGAGCAGTAATTGGATATGCATTTGGGACAGCATTTCCGATGATATTTTTAATATCGCTAGGTAAAAAAATTAGAAAAAATTTTACGAAAGGATCAACTCTGATTGAGTTTTTAAGAAAACAGTTTAGCCAAAGTTTATTTAAATTGATTTTACTAATGACAGTTTTTTATATGTTTATTTTTTTGTGCGCTGAGGTTACAGCCGTGGCTATTTTAATCAACTATATATCGGGAACTGATTTATGGTTAACAGCACTAATTATTTTAGCAGGAACTTTGACTTATACTCTTTACGGGGGATTAAGAGCTTCTATATTTACTGATAATATTCAAATGGTTGTAATTATTTTTTTGTTTTTAATTTCAGTTTATTATTTAATGTTATTTACAGGAGATCAATTTTCATTTTCTTTCATTAAACAAAAGAATCCACATTTATTAAGTACCGATTATATTCCTAACTACACATCAGGTTTAACTTTTTTTATAGCCGTAGCTGCAACAAACCTTTTTCATCAAGGAAATTGGCAGAGAGTTTATGCCGCAAAAAATAATGAAATATTAGTAAAAAGTTTAGTCGTTGCTTTTATTGTAATTATTCCAATCGTATTTTTTATGGGTTTTAGTGGGTTGGTTGCAGTATCTGTAGATCCAAATGTTACGCCCGATTTAGGATATTTTTCTTTGTTATTAAAAAATCAAAATAAATTTTTATCTTTAATTGTTGTTATCCTAGGATTATCTTTAACAATAAGCACAGTTGATACTTTGGTTAATGCCATTTCTAGTTTAGTTGTAGTCGATGGTAGTGCAACATTTAATATTAAAAAGAAAACTGATTATTTAAAACTTTCCAAATATTTTATAATTGCAATATCAATAATTGTATTTTTTGTTGCATCAAAAGGATTCAGTGTTCTTTACTTATTTTTATTAGCAGATCTATTTTGTTGCGCTTTTGTGCTTACTGTTTTTTATAGTTTTTATAACAAGAAGTTGAATGAAAAAACAGCTTACTTTTCTATTATTTTCGGATTAATAGGTGGATTTCTTCTATTTCCGATGCCTGATTTTTCTAAAAGTATATTAGTTGGAATGATTTTGCCTTTAGATTTTTTTCCTACATTTGTGTTACAATCATTGCTATTTCTATCATTTATAGTTGCCACATTTGCACCAGTGATAATTTGGAAGTTGAGATAATCATCAAAAAATATATGATAATATTATGTTAAGCACAATAATACCATTTATAGTACTAATTTTAGTTGTTGTATTCATTCATGAGTATGGACATTATTATTTTGCCAAAAAATATGGTGTAGGTGTTACTGATTTTTCAATTGGTTTTGGTAAAGAAATATTTGGGTGGAATGATAATTCAGGAACTCGTTGGAAAATTTGTTGGATACCCCTAGGGGGTTATGTAAAATTTTTTGGAGATAGAAATGTATTTTCTCAAGCGGATCATGCTGAAATTTTAAAAAAATATAATGAAAAGGAAAGAGAAAAACTTTTTATTCTGAAGCCTTTATACCAAAGAGCTCTTATTGTGGCAGCTGGTCCAATAGCTAATTTTATATTAGCTGTAGTTATTTTTTTATCCATTTACATGTTTGTTGGTAAAGACTTTACCCCAGCTATGATTAACGAAGTTCAAATCGATAGTCCTGCTGCGAAAGCAGGTCTACAAAAAAATGATATTATATTAGAGATAGATGGAACTGAAGTTAAGAGTATTTTAGATGTGTCTAAGTTAATAACAATGTCTTCAGCAGAATTTATTGATTTTAAGGTATCAAGATATGATCAAGATTTACTTTTGAAAATTAAACCCAATATAGTTTCAACAGTAGACAATTTAGGAAATAAAATTAATAAAAGGATAGTGGGTATTAAACTGGGTGCCTATAATAATGAGGTTAACCATGTAAAACTTGGACCAGTTAAGGCTTTATATTACTCTGTGAATGAGGTTTATTTCGTTACCTCATCTACTCTTAGCTATCTAGGAGCTATGATCTTTGGAAAAGCTGACACTTCTCAGCTGGGTGGACCTATTAGAATTGCTAAAATTTCGGGTCAAGTGGCTCAATTTGGGATTATTCCATTCCTAAGCATGATGGCTTATATTTCTATTAGTCTAGGTTTGATTAATTTATTCCCAATTCCTTTGTTAGACGGTGGTCATTTAATGTTTTATGGGTTTGAAAAGATTTTAGGAAAACCACTTAGCCAAAAAACACAGGAGGGTTTTTTTCGAATCGGAATGTTTTTGTTGTTATCTTTAATGTTTTTTGCAACATTTAATGATCTTAAAGATTTGGGTCTATTTTAAAGGATTTTAAAGCCCTCAAATAAACAAGTAAAATCAGTACTTTTTTAATACAATATCTTGTGTGGAAAAATAAATTACATACTAAAAAAAAGCTTGAAAAATCGAGGATTTTGTTAAGTATGTAATTAACCTTTAAAACCGGAGCTAAAATGAACAAAAAACAACTAGTAGCAAAGCTTTCAGGTAGCTTGAATCAAAGTAAAGCTGATGCCGAGCGTACTTTTGATACTATAACCAACACTATTCTTGATGCATTGAAAAACGATGATTCTGTGAAAATTGCTGGTTTTGGTACGTATAAAGTAGCCAAAAGAAAAGCCAGAATTGGACGTAATCCAAGAACTGGTGAGCAAATACAAATTGCTGCATCCCAAAAAGTAAAATTTTTGCCTGCAAAAGCACTTAAAGAAATTTTTAACAAATAATTTCTTACAACAGCCTTTATTGATTAAAATTGATAAAGGCTGTTTCTATATGCAATTACTGCATACCTATTTTTTCCAATCAACATTAGTTTTTGAATAAAAAAAAAATATAAACGTCTTTAACAACAGGGAGGTTTTATGAAAAAACATTTTAGAAAACTAGTTGGTCCTTTAGTAAGTTTATTTTTCTTATTAAATATGACAAGTACTGGTTTTGCAGAAACTACAGTTTCTGCTGAGGTTGGATTCATTTTTAATACACTTCTATTTTTGATTTGTGGATTTTTAGTCATGTTTATGGCTGCAGGATTTGCAATGCTTGAAGCAGGAAGTGTAACATCAAAAAGTGTATCTGTAATATGTGCAAAAAATATAGGATTGTTTTCAATAGCTGGAATTATGTTCTGGATGGTTGGATATAACCTTGCATATGGAATTCCAGAAGGTGGCTACATTGGTAGTTTCACACCTTGGTCTGATTCAAGTGCAGTTGATACTGGATACTCAGACGGCTCAGATTGGTACTTCCAAATGGTTTTCTGTGCAACAACAGTATCTATTGTATCAGGAACACTTGCGGAAAGAATTAAATTATGGCCATTCTTTTTATTTGCAGCAATTTTATCTGGTATTATATATCCAATAGTAATGGGTTGGCAGTGGGGCGGAGGATGGTTAGCTTCTGCTGGATTCTCAGATTTTGCAGGATCAACACTTGTTCACTCAACTGGGGGTGCAGCAGCATTAGCAGGAGCAATTATTTTAGGACCAAGATTGGGAAGATTTACAAAATCTGGCGCTCCGGCTCCTTTAAAGCCATTTGCAGCTTCATCAATTCCATTAGTAACAATAGGTATATTTATTCTTTGGTTAGGTTGGTTTGGATTTAATGGTGGTTCACAACTTGCAATGGGTACAGCAGACGATGCTATTGCAGTTTCAACTATCTTTTTAAATACATTTTTAGCAGGAGCTGGTGGTGTAATGGCAGCAGCTTTTACAACTAGACTAGGATTTGGCAAAACTGACGTTATACAAATGTTAAATGGATGTATTGGTGGATTAGTAGCAATTACAGCTGAACCATTAATGCCTTCACCACTTGCAGCGATTTTAATTGGTGGTGTTGGAGGTGTAATCGTAGTTTTTGGTACTAAATTTTTATTCTCTATAAAAATCGATGATGTAGTTGGTGCAGTACCTGCACACTTGTTCGCCGGAATTTGGGGAACATTAGCAGTACCAATTACAAATTCTGACGTTTCATTTGGCGCACAACTTCTTGGCGTAATATCAGTGAACGCTTTTGTGTTTGTTGTCGCTTACATTGTATGGTCAATAATGAAAGCTACAATCGGTATTAGGTTAAGTAAAGAAGGAGAAACCAAAGGTACTGATGTAACTGAAACAGGTGTAATAGCTTACGCAATAAGAGATTAAATTATCTTTAAACTCTCTCATAAAAAGCCCCTTATATTATCTAAGGGGCTTTTTTTATTTGTTTTCATCCTAGAGTTTTTTATAATCAATAAATGGAGCGAGACCGTAACTTGAGTTAATATTTGTTAGATGCAAAGATAAACTTTTAATAGGAGAAACACATATTTCTTTCTCATAAATCTCATTAATATATTTTTCAAATGGATCATGACGATCTAAACACGTATTTTCAAAATTCTTCCAATACTGATTTAGCAAGCTTTTACTCGTCATAAATGTACAGAGAGTCTTGTTAATTGTTCGCCAGTGTCTTTTATTACCAATTAAAACATTTGTTTTTTCATTGTTCATGTAAAGATAAGGATAATCAGAAGGACACATAAAGATATCTTTACCTAACTGGGTGGAGATTCTTTCATAGGAAGCAACCATTTCTTCTAGCATTTGCACAAAATGAAGATAATCATCTTCTACAAAAAAAACTAAATCGTTGCTTTGACTTCTTCCGATTTCAAAACTTTGCAATAGGCTTGCTAAATTAGAAAAAGTTTCCTCTGATTTTTGCTTATTAATTTTTTTTTTATATTTTTTATGATCAAGTGATATTATTTCAAAATTATTATTATCAGTTATTTTCTTTATTTTATTAATATTATCCTCTTTTGAATTGTCATTAACGATAATAGTTTTTATTTCTAAATTGGGATATTTGGTTTGGCAAAAATTAATTGAATTGATCAAAGAATTTATAGAGCGCAATGAATATTCTATCTTTGGTTCTTCAAATAATCTTTTTTTATTTTGATCCCAAATTTCAATTTCGGTATTTAATCTGACAATAATTAAAATTGATTTTACCTTTCTAGTTATTTTTACTTCTCCCAAAGGTAAAATAATTGATTTTTTATTTAAAACGGAAAGGTCTTCATTTAATTGTTTGTCAAGTGATGGAGAATAAAAATTATTTTGGTCAATAATTTCATAACCTAATAATTTTGCAAGTTTGATGAAAATTTTTTTCATAATATTTTTTAAATTTATGATATAAATATTTACATTATTATGACAATTAAATCATCTCAAACTCTTGTTTCGGAAGCTCTTCTAGAAATAAAAACGATTTCAACTGATGAAGCATATAAAATGGTTAATGAAAATAGCTGTAATTTAATTGATATTAGAGATATTAGAGAACTGCAAAAAGAGGGAAAAGTAGATGGAGCCAATCATATTCCAAGAGGAATGCTTGAATTTTGGTTAGATCCCGAGAGTACATATTTTAAACAAGGAAAACTAGATTTAAATAAAGAAATGGTTTTATTTTGTGCAGGTGGACTAAGATCAGCGCTAGCAGCAAAAACTCTAAAAGATATGGGTTTTAAAAAGGTTTCTCACATTGATGGAGGTTTTGGAGCAATAAAAAATAGTATCTTTAAAATATCTCAATCGTAAAGCCCAATTTTTTTTGCAAAAAAGATTCTTTCAAACCAATATAAAACTATACCAAAAGGCCCAACAAAATATGTGACAATCAATGGTATTGAAATTAAAATTTTAGAAACTGAATATTTTTGACTATCTTTTACAATCCAAGATCCACAAAAAAGATTTATAGATATAAAATGTATCCAAAATAAAATTAGAAAACTTTCCTTTTCAAAAAGTTTACCTAATTGATTTAATCCCATGTAAAGATTAAAATTTTTTACAAAATCATACCCCGATTTATAGAAGATAAATATTAAATAAATATAAATTGAACTAAGGATCAAAATAGGAATAATTGAAGTAACAATATATCTACATATATTTGTTTGAGGAAAAAAGATCAAAACGAACCAAAAAGGAAGAACCCCGATGTTCAACCACAGATAGATCATTTCTAACGTAAAAAAGTCTGAAATTTGCTCAATCATTAAAAAATATAATATATTAAATTATCGAATGATTCCCATTAAAAATAAAAAAAAAACACTTGAAGTTACTGTCGAGGAAATGCGCAAATTTTCATTGAGTTATATAGAGAAATACGCACCTTCAAAACAACAATTAAAGACTTATTTGTTAAAAAAATATATCAAAATCAAAGTTCCGAATATTAATAAAAAAAATATCACAGAACTAATAGATGTAGTTTTAGAAGATTTAGAAAAATCTCAATTTGTCAATGATAAATTTTATTCAAAATCAAAAGCAAAAAGTTTAATTAAACGTGGAAGTTCTATAAACAAAATAAGAAATTATTTAATTTTGAAAGGCGTAAACGATAAATATATTAAAGATACAATTGAAGAGATAAAAGAAAAAAATGAAGACCAGGATTTTTTTTCCGCAATTAAAATATGTAAAAAGAAAAGAATAGGACCTGCAAGAAATGAAAGTAATAGACCTCTTTTTTATAAAAAAGATATAGGAGTATTAGCAAGAGCAGGTTTTGATTTTGAAACATCAAAAAAAGTTATGGAACTAGATAAAGACGATTATTCTAAAATAATAAGTTTATTATAATTTTTTATTTTTTTCTTTAAGATAATACTCAATTTTTTTTTTAATAAAGTTTTTTACAAATACAAAAAGCAAAAGACCAAAAATTGAAGTCGATACAATTATTATTAATATTATTCTAATCTGATCATCCATTATAAATCTTTCGATCTTTTAACAATTAAACTAGGATTTTTAAAATCTTTTTTCCCATAAAAAATATCTTTATTATCAAAATCGGTTACAATACCCCCAGCATTTTCTAATATTGCATGTCCTGCAGCAATATCCCATTCACAGGCTCTGGGTTCAGCAACATATAAGTCGAACTCACCTGTTGCTATTACACAAAATTTCAAAGAGCTTTTCATTTTTATATAATCTGTAACACCAAATTTTTTATGACATTCAGAAATTAATGGTTTTATTTTATCTGAATACGTGACTGCTTTAACTTGATTTTCTTTTGTTTTTTTTTTACAAGTAATTTTAATTTCTTCATTTTTAAATAGTTCAAAACTTAAACCCAAACCATAACTATAAAATAGCCTTTTTTTTGCAGGAGCATATATAATTCCTAATTTTGGTTTTTTATCAATTATAAGCGCAGCATTTAATGTAAATTCATCTTTGTCATTTATATAATCATGTGTCCCATCTATTGGGTCTATTAGCCAAAATTTTTTTAAATCACTATTTGTTTTATTTTCTGAACTTTCTTCTGAAACTATGGGAATTCCAGGGGTTAATTTTTTAATTTTATCTGTCAGTAAATCATTTACTTCTATGTCACCATTTGTCACTGGAGTATTGTCAGATTTTATTTGCTTTTTTAATCCTGCATTTCTTATTTCTAAACATCTTTGTCCCGCTTTTAGAAAAGTATCAATTAAACTATAGTTAATTTTTTTTAGTTCTTCGTTATTCATTATTTATTTTTTTAAGTTCTATATTATTTATATTTATTACCTTTTTTCCGACATTTTCAAAATTAACTGTTACTTTTCTATTAATAATTGATTGAACTTGACCAATTCCCCAACTTTTATTAGCTGGATTGAAAACTT
>MDTA01110094.1_pt1 | contig 14785 bp, 16 predicted proteins | sample 811151 | NCBI WGS metagenome assembly MDTA01 (sample SAMN05326648, study PRJNA326480) | marine metagenome | isolation source: seawater | place: Indian Ocean: South | collected 2010 | reverse complement strand
TACCATGATCCACAACTAGAAATTAATGATTTAATCTTTTACGAAAATAGCTCACAGGAACTCCTTGAATGCACTCAAGAATTCCTCATTAATTTAAATACGAATATAAGCCAAACTAATCTCCAAGATAAATTTAATAATTTTATTAAAAAACAACATGAAAATTTTTATAATCAAGGGCTGTCAGACCAACATAATTTAAAAATTCAAGTAGATTCTTTAAAAATGATAAGAATGTTTAAATCCGTTGAAGGATCTTTATGCGATACATACTTGAGAAATAATTCTTCTTTATAAATTAAAATATGAAAAGCAAAATAATTTACATTTCTTCTATAGATTTAACCAATTATAACTCAAAAATTTTTGGAGTAAATTATTTGAGAAATAAAAATATAAACGTTGAATATTGGTACTCTCATTTCATTTACAAAATAAAAAAAAAACCAAAAGATATTGTTAATTTAAGCTTTAAAAAGACTATTGATTCAATTTATGAATTTAAAAAAAGAATATACAAAGAAAAAAGCAATTCTACAGTTGTAATTTTATTATTAAACTTAGATTATAGATCTATTGAAATTTACAAAACTATAAAAAAATTAAATATTAAATCAGTATCATTTTTATGGGATTTAGATCCAACAGTTGATGATAAGCCTAAAAATTTATTGAACAAAGCTTATAAAAAATTTTTTCAAAAAATAAGTTACAAAGAATACTTTTCTATAATTTACTCATTTATCAAAATAAGAGTATATAAGTATTTAAATTTTATCAAAGACAGCGAAATTACTTTTTATACCGGTTCAATTGCAAAAAATATTCTAAAGAAAAGAACTAAATCAAAACTAGTAGGATTGAATTCAAATGATAATGATAGATTATTAGAAAGTAGAAATAAAAAAAGAATAATTAAAAATAAAAAATATTGTGTATTTTTAGACTCAGCCATGACCTCCAGAGACCACATTGATAAATATATTTTTGGTGAAAAAGATATGGCAGGGTTACATGTTTCATACTTTAGGTCTCTTAAAAAATTTTTTTTAAAAGTAGAAAAAAAATATAAAATTAAAACAGTTATTTCTAGACACCCAAAGAGCAAGTTTAATATAAAAAAATATCTTAACAGACCAGTTTATGATTATAAGTCTCCTGAATTAGTCAAGGATGCAGAATTTGTAATTTGTCATCAAAGTTTATCACTTAATTATGCAATTTTACTTAATAAACCTGTAATATTTATTTATATTCAAAAAATGCTTGATCGATCAAATGCAACAATTAACCTTGTAAACAATATAAAATTATTTGCTAAAATACTTGGGCAAAATGTTCTTAATATTGATAAAAATTTTATTCTTCCAGAAAAAAATGAGTTAAAACCAAATAGAAAAAAATACAATTTACATAAAAAAAATTATTTACTAGTAAATAATAATCAAGAGATTTATTCTAAAAAAATATTTTATAAAAATTTAATAGCAATACTTAATAAATGAATACTACAAATTTACATGAACCAATTTTAGAAAAAAATGATTTTATGTTACTCAAGAAGTGTTTTGAGAGTGGTTGGATCTCTAGTGGAGGGCAGTACGAGATAAAATTTGAAAACTTACTAAAAAAAAAAATTAAGGCGAAATATATATCTGCAGTTATAAATTGTACGTCAGCACTACAAATTTCACTCATGTTAGCTGGGGTAAAAAATAATCACGAGGTTCTGGTACCAACAATAACTTTTGTCTCTACCATAAATGCAGTTTTGTATAATAATGCTGATCCTTTGTTTATGGATGTAGACAACTATTTTAATTTAGATGAAAAAAAAACTATAGAATTTTTGAACAACGATACGGTTTTTAAAAATGGGAAATCATACAATAAAAAGACAAAAAAAATTATTTCAGCCATTGTAGTTGTCCATACTTTTGGTAATGCGGCAAAAATTGATAACCTTTATCCACTATGTAAAAAAAAAAATATTCAAATTATTGAAGATGCGGCTGGAAGTCTAGGAGTTAAATATCAAAAAGGGAGATTTAAATCAAAATATACTGGCACTATAGGATTAATAGGATGCGTTTCATTTAATGGAAATAAAATTATTACATCTGGTGGAGGAGGAGCCATTATTACAAGTAAAAAAAAAATACTTAAAAAGTTTAAACATTTAATCAATCAATCAAAAGTAGATACAATAAACTTTATACACGATCAAATGGGTTTTAATATGAGAATTTCAAATTTGCATGCATCTATAGGATTTTCACAGCTAAAAAAATTAGAAAAATTCATTTTTAAAAAAAAAAAAATTCATGAATTCTACTCAGAAAAAATTAACAAAATAAATGGATTAAAAATAATGCCTGTGCCGGAATATTGTAAAAGTAATTATTGGTTAAATATTTTGGAATTTGACCCAAAAATATACAAACTAAAAAAAGCCGAAATAATCAAAAAACTTAAACAAAACAATATAAATGTAAGATCAATATGGTATCCTAATCATTTACAAAAACCGTTTAAAAAATATAATAGTTTTAAGATCTCCCGGGCTTTAAAAAAAGTAAATAATTCAATTTGTTTACCTTCAAGTGTAAATATTAGCAAAAAAATAATAAATCAAATATCTAAAATATTAAATGTTTAAAATTGTTTTATTTGGTGCTGGGGGACATGCAAGATCATGCGTTGAAGTGATAGAAAAGTCTAAAAAATACAAAATTCAATTTTTGGTGGATAACAAAAAAAACTTAAAGTTAAATCCTTATAAGATAATTAAAGAAGAAAAACTTTTAAATATCAAAAAAAAGTGTAACAAAGCCTTAATTTCATTCGGCGGAATAAAAAATCTTGAATTAAGAAATAAAAAATATTTAGAACTAAAAAAAATAGGTTTTGCATTTCCCGTAATTATATCAAATACGAGTTATGTTTCTTACAATTCTAATATTGGAGATGGATCTATATTAATGAACCAATCGTTAGTAAATGCTGGAGCCAAAATAGGAAAAAATTGTATAATAAATACAAGAGCAGTTATCGAACACGATGTTACAATACAAGATAATTGCCATATTTCGACAGGATCTATTGTAAATGGAAATGTAAAAATTGAAAAAAATACCTTTATAGGTTCAGGTTCTATTATTTTTAATAATATAAAAATAGGAAAAAATTGTGTCGTTTCTGCAGGCTCTATAATAAAAAGAAATATTCCTGACAATGCTGTTATAAAATGAAAAATAAGATTTTATTTATTGCCGAAGCAGGGATTAATCATAATGGTAAATTAAGTATTGCTAAAAAAATGATAGATATAGCATCTAAAAATAAGTTAGATTTTATAAAATTTCAAATCTATAAAACCGAAAATTTGATTATTCCAAATACTCCTAAAGCCAATTATCAAAAAAAAAATTTTTCTAGTTTTAAAAAAAGTCAGTACGATATGCTAAAAAAGTTCGAATTAAGTTTTGAAGATCATTTAAGCTTGATAAAATATTGTAAAAAAAAAAAAAATAAAATATCTAGCTTCAGTGTTTGACATGGAAAGCTTAAATTTTGTTCAAAAATACTCAAACATGTTAAAAATCCCATCTGGTGAGATAACCAATCATTATCTTTTGCAAAATATAAATAGAAATAAAAAAGTTATATTATCAACTGGTGCATCTTCTTTAAAAGAAGTCAATAAAGCATTAAATGTTTTAATGCGCAAAGGTGTTAAAAAAAAAAATATAAAACTACTTCATTGTAATTCTGACTATCCAAGCAAGAATATTGAAGATTTAAATTTAAATGCCATTAGATTGTTTAAGAAAAAATTTAAAATTGAAGTTGGTTACTCTGATCATACTTTAAATAGTCAAGCAGCAGTTGTATCTATCTCTTTAGGGGCAACTATTATTGAAAAACATTTTACATTAGATAAAAATATGAGTGGCCCAGATCATTTATCAAGCTTAACTCCATCTGAACTCAAACATTTTTGTAATGATTTAAAAAATACTAAAATTATGCTTGGTAATAAAATAAAAATTCCAAGCAAAAGTGAAAAAAAAAATTTAAAATTTATGAGAAAATCATTATATGCTAAGTCTGACATAATAAAAGGCCAGATATTTACTAAAAATAACTTATGCTGTAAGAGACCAGCGATTGGAATATCTGCTGAAAATTTCTATAAATTTTTAGGAAAAAAATCAAAGTTTAATTTTAAAAAAAATTCTCGAATTAAATAATTCTTAAACTTTATCACCTAAATTACCCTCCCATTTCATGGCGTTTAATTCTTGCTTGTCTGTAAGTGTATTACTTTTTTTTGCATCATCCCATACTGTGTTTCTTAATTGCCATACATTATTTGCTGTTTTTTTCCAAAGATGTGGAGATCTAAATCTGTCGTGTAAATTCATGAAATACTCGTAGTTAAACTCTGGTTCTTCAAACATTTTATGCGCTATCGGATATTCTTCTTTTCCAATGGTTAAATATCTAAATAAATCATCCAAAAATCTTTTTGGAAACTCCAAATCATACTTTTTAGCAAGCGCAACTCCTTCTTCTCTAGTAAGATCTCCATCTCTTATTTCGAAGGAAGCAATATTTGATGTCCAACCGAGTCCAAATTTAATACCAAGGGTATAATAGTTGAAATCTTCCATCTTATCATCACAAGAAGTATATTTTGTATACGTGCCTGGCATCCTTTCTGGATTTGTAACAAATCCACCATGTTTGACTGCATAATAATAGTTTGACTGTTGATGCCATTTCTTAAAATATCCAAAATAATAAACTTCCACATCACTTTGAGATAATTTATCAGTATTTATTGGCAAATAATTTAATAAATCAATATGTTTTAAACCAAACTTTGCTTTTAATTCTCTTATACTAACTCCACCTATAAAGGTTTTGTCCTCTTCTATCTTATTTGTGCTAAAGTAATCTATGTTCATTGTTGGTAATTCACCCTCTGCGGTGTCATTTCCATACTCAGCAGCATTTTCTCCATAAAATATTAATTTGATTCCAAGTTTTAAAGCAATTTTTGGTGCTAAAAATTTTTGTCCAAACACGAATGGTTGAAATGGATTAAAAAGATTATCAATTGCAAGTCTAGTTAAAAGTCTTTGTATTTTTCTGTTCGGTGTCACTAAATAATTATCAAATCCGGCATTTGACCAATTTTCCATATTTTTACGACCCGTTTCAGTGTACATATGAGGTGCCCAAGTAATGGTTAGAGGATTCATATTATATTTATATTTCAACATATGAGCTACAAAAAAACTATCTTTGCCACCTGACCCTGGCACTATGCAATCATAGTCATTTCCATCGCCTCTATGTTTGTTGCAAAGATCTTTTAATTGTTTTTCTCTATCTTCCCAATCTATATCTTTTCTTTTTTTTTCATTAAATTTACATGCATCACAGATCCCATCATCATGGATTCTTATCGTTTTTTTTTGGGTTTTAATGTTATTTTTATATAATATTTCAGAAACAGGTCTTTGATTTGAAATTATACATTTTTTACAAAATTTTACCTCAAATGGTAAACCAAAATAGCTTTTCTTTGACTTATACTCTCTTTCAATTTCCTCACTACTTTTTGGCTTAGGTTTATGATACATAAATATGAGATTTGTTTATATGAAAAGAATCCTAGCAAGATTAGACACAAAAAACAATAAATTAATAAAAAGCATTAGGTACGAAGGGCTTAAGGTTTTTGGTGAAATAAATGAATATGCTTTAAAATACTATTCGCAAGGTGCAGATGAAATTATTTATATCGATACTATCGCAAGTTTATATGAAAGGAATAGCTTAATAGAGGCTATAAATTTCGCGACAGAAAATATTTTTATTCCTTTTACTATTGGCGGAGGAATTAAGAATGTTGACCAAGTTAGAAGTATACTTAGATCTGGTGCTGATAAAATTGCAATCAACTCTGAGGCAATAAGAAATCCAAATATAATTAAAGACATTTCAAAAATTTTTGGATCCCAGTGTGTTATGATTTCCATTCAAGCAAAAAAAAGAAGATCTGGAAAATGGGAGCCTTTTTTTTTAAATGGTAGAGAACCATCGGGTTTAGATGTTTTAGAATGGGCCAAAACAGCAGAGAAATTAGGTGCTGGAGAAATATTGGTTACTTCCGTGGATCAAGATGGTACAGAAGATGGTTTTGATTACGAACTTTTAAGAGATGTATCAAAAAACTCAAAAATTCCAGTAATAGGAGCAGGTGGTGCTAAAAATATAGGAAATATAGTTGATATTTATAAAAAAACTAATGTAAGTGCATTGGCAGTAGGTTCTATATTACATAAAAATTTTGTAACCATTCAAGAAATTAAAAAAGAGATTAATTTATCTTTGAAATAAATTTTAAAATTATAATTGATTAATTAAATTTAAAAGTTTAAAATTGTTCAATAATTGAACATAGTTAATAAAGTAATTATAATAATCGCAAAAAATAACAGGTAAAAACTGCGTGAAAGACACAATAATAATTGATTACGGAGCAGGTAACGTTAAGAGTATTTATAATGCTTTAAAGTTTTTAGGATATGAAAGCATTCTTACAAACAAAATAAATGATATTAAAAGTGCGAAAAGAATAATTTTACCTGGCGTCGGTGCTTTTGGTAAAGCAATGGAACAAATTAAAGACTTAGAATTAATTGACTCTCTAAAATATCATTGTGATGAGAATAAACCTTTCCTAGGTATTTGTCTTGGTATGCAAATGATGTTTAAATACAGTGAGGAGTTTGGTAAATATGATGGACTCGATATCATTGATGGACATGTTGAAAAATTGCCAGAAAAACAAACCAATAAAAGATATTATAGAATACCAAATATAGGTTGGTTTGAAACTAAAAATAAAAATGATTTTAACTTTTCGTTTGATGAAAATTTATTTTATCATGTTCACTCTTATCATTGTATTCCCAAAAATAAAAATGAGATAATCCTTACAACTATGTTCAACAAACAAGAAGTTGTTGTTGGAGTAAAAAAAAATAAAACCCTAGGTTTTCAATTTCATCCTGAAAAAAGTAGAAAACAGGGTTTAAAATTATTAAAATATTTTTGTGATCTTAATTAGTTATATGAATATTTTTTTGACAGGATCAACTGGACTTATTGGTCGTGAAGTATTGAAAAAATTTTCAAAATCTAATTTTATTTACGCAATTATTAAATCAAAAAAAAAAAATTATTTAAAAGTAAAAATATTAAATACATAGTTCAAGATTTAGAAAAAAAATTTGATTTTAATGAAAAAATAGATGTAGTAATACACTTGGCCGCAAAGGTTCAAAAAAAATCAAAAATAAATTATAATCATAATTACAAGATAACAAAAAATGTATTAGAGGCTACAGCACCTATTTGCAAAAAATTTATTTTTGCTTCTTCTCAAATGGTTTATGGAAATATAGATAAAATAAATATAAAAGAAGATGAAAAAATATTTAAAAATAAACTAGATTTTTATGGATTGAGTAAAATAAAATGTGAAAAATTATTAAAAATATACCAAAAAAAATACAGAGGCTCTTATTATTCATTAAGATTTAGTGGAATAATAGAGGGTACAGGCTTCATTACACATGCAATAACCTGTATCTTAAAAAAGAAAAAAATCTATGTTTTTTCTAATGGCAAGGTTATGAGAAATTATTTATCTTTAAGTGATTGTGTCAAATCGATATTTCTAACGGCAAAAAAAAGAAATAATTCTAATTATCATACAATTAATGTTTCATCAGGAAAGAGTTTGAATAATATTTCTATCATTTCAAAGTTGTTTAGATTTTTATCAATTAATAAAAAAATATTTTTGACTGATAAACCTGCGCCAATATTAAATCTAACTATGAATATAGGTAAAGCAAAAAAAGTGTTAGGATTTAAGCCAGAAACATTTGATAGATCTTTAAAGAGTTACTTACAAAATTTTAAATTATATGAAAATTAAAATAGCAAGTCCCGAATTTAATAGATCAGATAGATCTTTTTTATACAGAAAAATAGAAAATATACTTTCTTCAAAACTAAGTATGGGTAAAAACGTTCATGAATTTGAAAAAAAATTTTCAAAATATATTGGAACTAAATATGCAGTTGCAATGAACTCTTGCACTTCAACTCTGGAGTGCGTTCTAAGTTTTTATAGCAAGAGAGGAAAAGAGGTAATTCTGCCGTCCCAAACATTTATTGCAAACGGTTCAGCAGTAATTAATTCAGGATTAAAACCTATTTTTTCTGAAATTTCTTCTAAACATTTTTGTTTAGATATCGATGACGTTAAAAAAAAAATAAGTAAAAAGACTGCTGCTATAATTATTGTGCATATGAGCGGTTATTTGAGCCATGATATTTTGAAATTAAGGGAAATGTGTAAAAAAAATAAAATAATTCTAATAGAGGATTGCGCCCATGCTGTTGGTTCGCAAATAAAAAATAAAAAAGCTGGCACATTTGGAGATGCTGGCTGTTTTTCCTTTTACCCAACAAAAATTTTAACAACGGGGGAAGGTGGTATGCTTACCACAAATAATAAACAACTTGCTGATTTTGCAAGAAGTTATCAGAATAGGGGAAGAGATATAAAAAAAAATTATGAAGTTTATAATTTTCTAGGAAGAAATGTGAGAATGACTGAAATATCAGCAGTATTAGGTATTATACAATTAAAAAAAATCAAAATCTTTCTTAAAAATAGAAGACAGGTTGCCAACACTTATAAAAAATTACTAAAAAAAAATAGATTTTTAAATATTATTTTACCAAAGGATATTAAACAAACTTCATGTTGGAAAATTCCAATTGTGATTAATAAAAAATTTAATAGGGATGTAATTATTAAAGAATTACGAAATAAAGGTATAGAAACTGATAAGGCATATTATCCACCACTACATTTGCAACCAGCCGTAAAGAATTTATATAATTTTAAAAGAGGTTTGATTCCAAAAACCGAGGATTTACTTTCAAGACATATCTGTTTACCTTCACACCAATCAATGTCAATTCAAGAAGCTAAATATGTATCTAAATTAATAAATGAATTAGTAAAGTAATGTCCTCTATTTCAATTCATCAACCACAATATTTACCATGGCATAATTATTTTAAAAAAATGAAAAAGGCAGATATTTTCATTATATTAGATACCGTAGATTTTCAAAAAAATGGTCTACAAAATAGAAATCAAATTAAAACTTCGAATGGAGTTAATTGGTTAACGGTCCCAGTATTAAAAAAAAAAGGTCAAAAAATTTATGAAACTAAAATAGATAATAAAAATGATTGGATAAAAAAACACTGGAAAGCTTTAGAGCAGTCTTACAACAAATCGCCATTTTTTAATGAATTTAAAAATATTTTTAGAGAAGTTTATTCGAAAAAATGGAACAATTTATCTGATTTAAATATAACTCTTATAAAAATAATCAGAGAAATTTTAAATATTAAAAATGAAATATATTTAAGTAGTAATCTCAAAATAAAAGGTAATTCTTCACAATTATTATTGAATTTATGCAAACATTTTAAAGTAAATTCTTACCTTATGGGTGAAGGAAGTTTAAATTATTTGGATCAAAATATGTTCCATAAAAATAATATAAATTTGTTACTAGAAAAAAACTATATATTAAAAAATTATAAGCAAAATTTTATGCAAAAAGGTTTTATCCCAAATTTATCAGTTATTGATGTTATATTTAACTGTGGTTCGAATTTTGAAAATATAATAGGTTATGAAGCTTAAAATTTTAGCATTAACAGGAATAAGATCGGAATATGATATTTTATACCCGGTTTTGAAAGAATTACAAAAAAATTTCCTTGTCGGATTAGTTGTTACAGGTGCACACCTAAAAAAAAAGTTTGGTCTTACAATAAATGAAATAATAAAAGATAAAATGAAAATAATTGCAAAAATTGATAGTCTCGAAAATGGAAATAAATTGTACCACAGAGCAATAGGAATTTCGAAGCAGGTAAAAAATTTAATAAAAATATCTATAAGATTTAAACCAAAATATTTTCTAGTTGTTGGTGATAGGGAGGAGGCAATTGTCACTGCAATAGTTGCAACATATTTACAAATTCCACTTATTCATATTGGCGGAGGTGATAGAGTCGTTGGAAATATTGATGACCATGTAAGACATGCGGTCTCGAAACTAGCTCATTTACATTTTGTAAATAACATTGAAAGTAAAAAAAGATTATTAAAAATGGGTGAACAAAATTTTAGAGTTTTTAATGTAGGAAATCCAGGTATAGATAGATTTAGAACAGAGCCAAAGATTAATTTAGATAAATTATCAATAAAATTAAATTTCAAAATAAAAAAAAATGAAAAGTTTTTGATTTTAATTTTGCATCCCCTATCATCCGAATATAAAGATTCTGGAAAACAAATGTTAATTACTTTGAATGCTTTAAAAAAATTGAATATTAAAACTTTTATAATATTTCCAAACTCAGATATAGGAAGTGAAAAAATAATAAAAAAAATAAATTCATTAAAACATAAAAATTTTTGTATTAAAAAAAATATTCCTAGAAATATATTTATTAATCTTCTTAGATATTCTTCTTGCTTGGTAGGAAACTCTAGTCTTGGAATTATAGAAAGTCCATATCTCAAATTGCCAGTCGTCAATATTGGCAACAGGCAAAAAAAGAGATTTTCTCAGGCCAATGTAATATTTTCAACCTTTAATGAAAAGATGATTATTAAATCGGTTAAAAAATGTTTATTTGATAAAAAGTTTAAAAAAAAATTAATTTTCTTAAAAAATCCTTATGGGAATGGCTATGCATCAAAAAAAATATTAAAAATTTTAAATACTATTAAGATGGATAATAAATTTTTATTAAAGGACATAAAATATTAAACATGAAAAAAAAAATATTAATTATTGCCCCACATACAGATGATGAAACTTTAGGTTGTGGTGGTACGATTCTAAAGAATTTAGATGAAGGCAATATAGTATGTTGTTTAATAGTCACTAAACTCAAGGAGCAACCTTTAAAAAATAGAAAAAAACTAGAACTCAAAAGAGTCATGAGTAAATATCCTATTAAATTTTACAAACAATTAGATTTTGAGCCTGCAAGGTTAGATACTATTCCAAAGCAAAGAATTATAAAATCTATTAAAGAATATTTGGACAAAATTAAACCATCAGAAATTTATATACCTTACGAAAATGATGCTCATAGTGACCATAAGATTGTTTTTAATTGTGTCACTGCAATTTCAAAAAGCTTTAGGTCAAAATATATAAAAAAAGTATTAGTCTACGAAACTCCTTCCGAGACAGATATTAATTTGGACCACAGGTTACCAAATTTTAAACCTAATTTATATGTAGATATTTCTAAGTATATCAAAAAGAAAATTGATATACTGTCTTTATATAAGTCAGAGATAGGAGAACACCCATTTCCTAGAAGTTTAAAAAATATAAGAGCGTTAGCTACCTATAGAGGAAGTATGTCAAATTTTAAATCAGCTGAGGCATTTATAATACTTAAAGAAAGAATTTAATTTTTAATGAATATTTATATATCCGACAAAACATCAACAAAAAATGCTTTGGCTAAAATAAATAAATTTGGTGGAAGAAGTTTAATTGTTATAAAAAAAAAAAAAAATCTTTGCAGGTGTATTAACAAGTGGAGATTTAAGAAAGGCTATAATTGATAAAAAAATTTCAAATAAGAGTATTAAATTTATATATAATAAAAAGGCAAAGTATATTTTTAAAGATGAGGTTAATTTAAAAAAAATTAAAAATATTTTTAAAAAAAAGAAAATTGATATTTTGCCGGTTGTCGAAAAAAAATCATTAAAAGTTTTTAAATATTATGACTTAAATAGTCTAACGAGTAAAAAAAATATCAAACGAAAGAAAATTAAAGCAAATGTTGTAATAATGGCAGGGGGAAGAGGGGCAAGGATGCAACCAGTAACTGAAATACTTCCCAAACCTTTAATTCCAATAAATAAAAAACCGATTATTCAACACATTGTTGAAAGATTTAATAAATTTGGAGTGAATAAGTTTTATGTAACTATTAATCACAAGAGTCAGTTTATAAAAGCATATTTTAAAGAGGCCAAGCTAAAGTCTAAGTTTAATTTTATAACTGAAGCAAAACCTAAAGGAACAATAGGAGGAGTTAGAATTTTAAAGAATAAAATTCATAATAATTTTTTTTTAACAAATTGTGATACCTTAGTTAATGCCAACTATAATCAAATATTAAAAAAACATACATTGGAAAAAAACATGATTACTATAGTTGCCGTTAAAAAAGATTATAAAATTCCTTATGGTTCATGTGTTTTAAATGAAAGTGGTTCCCTAAAAGAAATACTAGAAAAACCAATATTTAAATTAAATATAAATGTAGGATTTTATGTTTTAAATTATAAGGTTTTAAAATTAATTCCTTCAAAAGGCTCATTTGATATTACGGATCTTATAAAGTTAATATTGGGTAAAGGTGGAAAAATAGGTTTATATAAAATTAAAAAAAGTAGCTGGAAAGATATTGGCCAATGGACAGAATATAAAAAAGCTATGAATAAAATTTTTAATTAATAACATCATGAGCTGTTATGCTTTTATTTTTGCAAGATCAGGCTCAACAAGATTGAAAAATAAAAATTTAAAAAAAATTAATGGAAAACCCTTGATAACACATTCAATATTAGCAGCAAAAAAAGTTAAGGAGATAAATAAAATATTTGTATCAACAGACTCTAATCAAATTAGTAAAATAGCACATAAGCTAGGTGCAATAGTAATTAAAAGACCAAAGTACCTTTGTACCTCAACAGCCAATGAATGGCTCTCTTGGCAGCATGCAGTTATATGGGTAGAAAAAAATATATCTAATTTTAAAAAGTTTGTAAGCTTACCCACTACTTCACCTCTGAGAATTACACTTGATATAAGCAAAAGTATTAAAAAATTTAATAAAAAATGCGATGCTGTAATCACATATACAGATGCAAAAAATAGTCCATGGTTTAATATGGTAAAAAAAAACGGTAAATATATGAATTTGGCGCTTCAAGGAAAACCAATTTTCAGATTTCAAGATGCAAAAAAGCTATATAATATATGTACAGTTGCTTATGTGACTTCTCCAAAATATATTTTAAGTTCAAAAAGTTTGTTTGATGGAAAAGTAGTTGGTAGTTATGTACCAATCGAAAGATCAATAGATATTGATACAAAATTTGACTTTAAAATAGCTAAACTTTTAAAACAAAATAATGAAAATTAAAAAAATAATATTAGTTTTGGGTAGTGAAGGAAATATTGGAAAGCCTTTAGTAAACAATTTGCTTAAAAAAAATTATTTAGTTATTGCTGTTGATAATAAATTTATAAAAGAAATTAAAAAAAAAAATTATTACTATATAAAATGTGATGTAACAAAAAAAAATGGTTTAAAAAAATTATTTAATAAAATTAAAAAAATTGGAAAATTATATGCAGCTATAAATTGTATTTATCCAAGGACCAAAACCTGGGGTACAAAATTTGAAAGCCTAGATATAAGCAAAGTTAAAAATCATTTATATTTTCAACTTGGTTTACCTATTTTGATATGCAAAGAAATATGTGAACAATTTTTAAATAATGGATCAGGAAAACTAATTAATATTTCATCAATACAAGGAATTGCCGCACCTAAGTTTGATCATTATAAAAGTACAAATATGATATCACCTTTAGAATACAGTATCGCAAAATCTGGTATTATCTCTTTAACAAAATATTTAGCAAAATATTACAAAAGAAAAAAAATAATAGTCAACTGCATATCTCCAGGAGGTATTAAGTCAAATCAACCATTAAGTTTTCAAAGAAAATATAATAAATCTTGTAATTCAAAAGGCCTTCTTAATGGAATAGACATAGTAAATGCAATTATGTTTTTAATTTCAGAAAAAAGTAATTATATAACTGGCCAAAATATTATCATCGATGATGGCTGGAGTCTTTAAGTTATACAAATAAATAAAAAATTTATAATGAAATTTAACTTAAATATCGGAATAATAGGATTTGGAAGTATAGGATCAAAGCATTATCAAATTATTAAAAAAAACTTTAGAAATACAAAAGTTTTTGTTTTTTCATCAAAAAAGACAAAAAAAAAATATTTTTTTAACAATCTTGAAAATTTTTTAAAAAATAAACTAGACTTAGTTTTAATTTGTTCTCCTGCTAATACACATATAAATTATGCAAAAAAAATATTAAAAAAAAAAATAAATATTTTTATAGAGAAACCTCTTTCATCTAAAGCAATAGATAGAAAAAGTTATAAATTTCTAAAAAAAAATAAAAAAAGGATTGATATAGGATATGTATTTAAACATGACCTTAATGCACAATATATAAAAAAAATAATAGAAGATAATAAATTTGGTGAAATAATTTATTCAAAAATTATTTGTAAAACTTTCTTTCCTAACTGGCGTAATAAAAATTATAAAAGAACAGTTACCGCTCAAAGAAAATTAGGAGGTGGTGCATTAAATGAAGTAAGCCATGAAATTCACTACGCAAACTGGTTTTTTGGACCATTCAAAGAAGTAGAATCAAATTTGAGCAATTCAAATAAATTGAAAATAAACGTTGAAGATCAGGTAAGAACAACATTTTATACAAATAAAAATTTTATCGTTGAT
>MDTA01006792.1_pt1 | contig 14792 bp, 18 predicted proteins | sample 811151 | NCBI WGS metagenome assembly MDTA01 (sample SAMN05326648, study PRJNA326480) | marine metagenome | isolation source: seawater | place: Indian Ocean: South | collected 2010 | reverse complement strand
TTCCGAACTCGGAAGTCAAGTCCTTCAGCGCCGATGGTACTTTGTCTTAAGGCACGGGAGAGTAGGACGTTGCCAGGCTTAAAATTATGAAAGTAGCTAGCTCATTAAAATCATTAAAAAAAAGAGATTTAAACTCTAAACTTGTTAAGAGAAGAGGCAAGGTCTACATAATAAATAAAAAAAATCCAAAATTTAAAGCACGCCAAGGATAATTCAAAATGGATAATAATGATCATAAAAGCACCTGGGAAGGTTTTACAAAATTTGTTCTTTGGGGGACAATTGCAGTCATTGTAATTCTTGTAGCTCTCGCTATGTTTTTATTATAATAAAAAGTTAAAATGATTATTGGATCCACAAAAGAAGATTTATCAATAGAAAAAAGAGTAGCTTTAACACCAGACGCTGCGAAAAATATTATTGGGCTAGGACTAAATATCTATATTGAGAAAAATTATGCAGATCATTTAGGAATAAAAGATGAAGACTTTAAAAAAGTTGGAGTAGAAATTAAAGATTCATCTAAAGAAGTTTTAAAATCTTGTAATTTATTAATAAAAGTTAACTATCCTCGAGAGGATGAAATTAATAATTTGAACGAAAAAACAATACTTATTGGAATGTTTAATCCATCTCAAAATAAAAACAAAATTAATGAGATTATAAAAAAAAACATAAAGTTATTTTCTCTAGAACTTCTACCACGTATTACTCGAGCTCAATCTATGGATGTGTTGTCTTCACAATCAAATTTGGCTGGTTACAGAGCTGTAATAGAGTCAATTTATGAGTTTGAAAAAGCCATTCCCATGATGATGACAGCAGCCGGTACTGTCCCGGCAGCTAAAGTTTTGGTAATAGGGGCAGGAGTTGCTGGTTTGCAGGCCATTGCAACAGCTAAAAGATTAGGCGCAATTGTTTCTGCAACAGACGTAAGGTCAGCCTCTAAAGAACAAGTGGAGAGTCTTGGAGGAAAATTTTTGACTGTTGATAAATCTGAGGACATGGAAACTTCTGGCGGCTATGCAAAAGAAGTTAGCGATGATTATAAAAAGAAACAAGCAGAGATGATGCAAGAGGCATTAAAAAAAAATGATATAGTAATTTGTACTGCTTTAATACCTGGAAAACCCGCCCCAAGAATCTTAACTGAGAATTTGGTAAAATTAATGAAACCTGGATCGATTGTATATGATTTAGCATCCGAGCAAGGGGGAAATTCTGCTTATTCTGAGCCTGGAAAAATTAATTTGGTAGATGGAATTAAGATTATAGGAGTGAAAAGTCTTATGAATAGATTACCATTAACAGCATCAAGTTTATATTCAAAAAATTTATTCAGTTTCATTCGTAATTTGTATAGCAAAGAAAAAAAAGATTTTAATCTAAATTATGAAGACGAAATTATAAACAAAACTTTAATAAAGGAAATTTAAATATGGAAATAGACCCGTTTATATTTAGACTGAGTATATTTATTCTCTCAATTTTTGTCGGATATTATGTTGTATGGAGTGTTACACCATCTTTACATACGCCACTTATGTCAGTCACTAATGCTATTTCTTCAGTAATTATCGTTGGAGCTATAATTGCAGCTTTAGCTGGAGCATCTACAGATATTTTAAATTCATCAAGTGTTTTTGGTTATATTGCCATAATTTTAGCTGCAGTAAATATTTTTGGTGGTTTTCTTGTAACTCAGAGAATGCTTCAAATGTACAAAAAGAAGAAAGATAAGAAAAAATGATATCTCATAATTTATCAGCAATTTTTTATTTAATTTCTGGAATTTTATTTATTCTAGCACTAAGAGGATTGTCTTCACCAGATACTTCAAGACAAGGAAATTATTTTGGTATAGCTGGAATGTTTATTGCAATAGTTGTCACTTTTTTATCAATTGGAAATTTCTCAACTTCCTTAATATATGTTTTAGTATTATTATTATTAGGTGGAACTATTGGTGCATTTATTGCATTTAAAATTCCGATGACAGCCATGCCAGAATTAGTCGCAGGCTTTCACAGTTTGGTAGGTCTTGCGGCTGTGTTCGTAGCAATCGCAGCATTTTTAAATCCTGAAATATTTAATTTAGGTTCTTCTGGAAATATAAAATTAGCAAGTTTGATTGAAATGTCGATAGGGGCAGCAGTTGGAGCTATTACTTTTTCAGGCTCTATAATAGCTTTTTTAAAATTGAGGGGAATTATGTCAGGTGCACAAATAACTTTTTTAGGTCAACACTATATAAATTTAATTCTTGGGTTAGGAATTTTTATTCTAATTTTTTACTTATGCAAAACTCAATCGGCAAATATTTTTTGGTTTGTAATTGCTATTTCTTTCTTAATTGGAGTTTTATTAATTATTCCTATTGGAGGCGCAGATATGCCAGTCGTGATATCAATGCTTAACTCTTATTCAGGCTGGGCAGCTGCAGGAATTGGTTTTACTTTAGAAAATACCGCATTAATTATAACAGGTGCTCTTGTAGGATCTTCAGGAGCGATACTTTCTTATATAATGTGTAAAGCAATGAATAGATCATTCTTCAGTGTTATTCTTGGTGGATTTGGAGCTGACAACTCTTCGGCAGGATCAAATGCACAAAAGGATAAAAAGCCAGTTAAAAGTGGTAATGCTGAAGATGCAGCCTTCTTGATGAAAAATGCGTCTTCAGTAATTATAGTGCCAGGGTACGGAATGGCTGTAGCACAGGCCCAACATGCTTTAAGAGAGATGGTAGATAAACTAAAAAAAAATGATATCAAAATTAGTTATGCAATACATCCTGTAGCTGGCAGAATGCCTGGTCATATGAATGTGCTTTTAGCAGAAGCCAATGTTCCTTACGATGAAGTTTTTGAATTAGAAGACATTAATAATGATTTTGCAAATGCAGACGTTGCTTTCGTAATTGGTGCAAATGATGTTACTAATCCAATAGCTAAAACCGATCCAAAAAGCCCTATATTTGGCATGCCTGTTCTTGATGTAGAAAAATGTAAATCAGTTTTATTTGTAAAAAGAAGTTTATCACCAGGCTACGCAGGAATAGATAATGAGTTATTTTATAGAGATAATACTTTAATGCTATTTGCTGATGCCAAAAAAATGACCGAAGATATTGTTAAAAATTTAGATTAATGAAAACCAAAATTTTTTGTGATATAGCCGATTTCAAAACAATAAAATTTTATAACAATAAAACTTTAGTTGATGGGTTCACTACTAATCCAAGTTTGATGAGATTAGCGGGTGCAAAAAATTATAAAAATTACTGCTTGAAAATTTTAAAGGTTTGCAAAAAAAAGCCGATTTCTTTTGAAGTATTTGCAGACAACCCCAAGGAGATGCTTAAACAAGCTTACGAAATCAATCAATGGGGAAATAATGTTTACGTAAAAGTTCCCGTTGTAAACTCTAAAGGAAAGTTCACGGGTCAAGTAATTAAGGAGCTAAGTGCAAATCATATAAAACTTAATATAACTGCCGTTTATACTTTTGATCAGGTGAAAAAAATTTTCAAATGTTTAAATAGAAAAACCAAATCAATCATTTCAATATTTGCAGGTAGAATGGCTGATAAGGGTATTGATCCAGTCCCAATTTTTAAAAAAAGTATTTTACTAACGAAAAAATATAAACAAGTCGAAATATTATGGGCAAGTACAAGAGAAGCATATAATTACATTCAAGCACAACAACTTAAATGCGAGATCATTACTATGCCACCAAAAATAATATCAAAAATTTTAGGTTTTAATAATAAACCTCATAAACTTACGTTAGATACTGTTAAAGGCTTTTTAGAAGATAGCAAAAAATCTGGATTTAAGATCTAAATAATCTCTTAAATTTTAAGATTGGCTCAATAATAATATTTAGAAATTTGATAAATAAATTTTCACTATTCATTGTATAAGCTGTATTCAAATCAATAATTTTTGAATGGTTTTTTTCAATAAAAAATTCAAAATTTTTAAAATCTTTTTCACTCCAGTAATTTACATGTAATTGAGTTGATTGGATACCAAGCGGTAGTAAAAGTAACTTATAAAATAATTGAGGAATAAATCTTATATCATTGAAAACAAAGGGGGTTAAACCGTAACCATCTATTACTTGATTTATTCCAGATTTTTTAAGTGCCTCAAAAGTATTTAAATCATAAGTATGATTTGGAGCAAAAAAAGTATTTATTTGAATATTATTGTCATTAAAAATTTTAATCCCTTTCTCAATTCTTGATATTTGTTCATCAAGGGGGTGACCAAAAAATTCAGATTTGCCTCCATAATTAAAATAGTCTTTTTTATTTGTTTCGTTATCATAAACATGAGTATAACCATGCATTGCAATAGACCATTTTTGGGATTTCCAATTTTGTACAATTTTCCAAAAATTCTCTCTTTTTGGATAGCTTAAAAGTTCTTGATCCTTATTATTAGGAATAATACCGAGAACAGGTTTAATATTAAATTTATTTAATAATTTCTCACACCTATCCATCATTAGCCAGTTCATATTCGGAGCAATGTCGTCAAATCTAATTATAATACCAGTGCAACTTTTTAGAGATTCAATTTTTTTTTTGTTCATATAAATGATTATCTTATCATTATTGAATTGATATTTATAAAACAATTTTTAAAATTAGTAAATTAATGAAATATAAAAAAGATCTTGTTAGCATTATTCTAAACTGTTTCAATGGAGGTGAATATTTAAAAGAGGCGCTTATAAGCATCCAAAATCAAACTTATAAAAATTGGGAATTAATTTTTTGGGATAATCGTTCTAAAGATAATAGTAAAGAAATCTTAAAATCATTTAAAAATAATAAATTTAAATATTTTGTGTCAAAAAAACATACAAGCTTATATGCTGCAAGAAATTTAGCTATTTCGAAGGCAAAAGGAAAATTTATCAGCTTTATTGACTCTGACGACACTTGGGAAAGTGATAAGTTAAAACAACAAATACAATTGTTTAAAGAAAAAAATGTAGCAGTCGTTTACGGTAATTCATGGATTAAAAGAGAAAAAACAAATCAAAAAAAAATATTTATAAGAAAAAAAATAAAGGAAGGATATATTTATAATGACCTACTAAAAAGTTATAATGTTGGAATTCTCACTGCAGTTATCAAAAGATCTTATTTGACAGAAAATAAAATATTTAATGATAAATATAATATTATTGGTGACTTTGATTTATTTATAAAATTATCAAAAAAATATAAATTTAAGGTTATCCAAAATCCAGTGGCAACTTATAGAATTCATGAAAAAAACCTATCAATACTAAAGAAGGAATTAGAGATAAAAGAATTCAATAATTGGTATAAAAAAAACAGTAAAAATCTGAGTTTAGAAAATAGAAAAATTATTAAAGATAAAATAAATCAATTAAAGTTCGTAAGAAAAAAATTTGATGATGGTTTTTTAGAAGCTTTAACTTTTTTTGTTGAAAATAAAAGATTAAATTTAAAAAACTTAATAATTTTATGTACTCCAAAATTCATATTAAAAAAGGTAATGTGGTTTTATTAATCAATGATAAGAAAAATTTTAAATTTTTTTATTTCTTTTATTAATGAAATTTATGTTTTTGAGTCAAAACGTAATAAAAAAAATATTAAATTAAAAAATTTTTTACTTAAGAAGTATACATCTTTGAAACAGATTAAAGATTATAAAATTATTCATCACTTAAAAAAAAATGAAAACTATCTTAGATTTAAAAAAAAACAAGTTTTACTAGTGCTTTTTTATAATCAAAAATCTGTGTGTTTAGGTTGGATGAGTAACAGTTCCGAATGGTTAATTACTGAAATAAATAGAAAAATTAATATAAAAAACAGCATTATACTTTATGATTTTTTTACTTTTCCAGATTTAAGAAATAAAGGTTACTATTCTAACATTTTAAAATTAATTAAAAATATTAAAACAGACAAAACTTTTATCATCTATTCTTTAAAAAGAAATAAAAAAAGTTGCAATGGCATCTTAAATGCAAAATTTATTTTAAAAAATAAAATGAAAAGATTATTTTAAAATGTTAAGTTATAAAATTTTTAACTCCTTTAACGATAAATGTTACAAAGACTGGAAAGAAATTTCCTTAACTGGCAATTATAGTTTTTTCCAAACATTTGATTACTTAAAAATAATTTCATCTAAAAAGTCAAATGAGTTGAAAATTATTTCTATTTATTATGAAGGCAAAATCATTGCTTATTTTCCACTAGAAATTAAAAACATTTATTTTTTTAAAATTTTACAATGGGTAGGAACAGAAATTTCAGATTATTGTAACCCAATAATTTCAAATGATTTTTATACTAAGTTGCAAGGAAAAAACTTTGATAAATTGTGGACAGATATTTTAAATGATATTGGAAAAATAGATTTAATATTTTTTAACAATCAGTTATCAGAAATTAATAATATTTCAAACCCATTTACTAAATATTTAAAATCTACTAAATTTTCTAAAGTTTATCAGATTAAAATTGAAAATAATATTGATCAATATCTTAAAAAACTCAAAGATACTGACAATAAAAAGTTTTATGAAATTCAAAGGACTATCAACAAATTAAAAAGTTTAGAAAACAAATATAACGTTGTTTTTGAAATCAAAGAATTACCTGATAGTGATACTGATTTTAAAAAGCTCGTTTATAGCAAAATTTATCAACTAAATAAAAAAAAGATTAAAAATAAACTAAATGAAGAGTTTATAGAAACATTTGAAAATTTAATTAAATTAAAGAAAAGTAGATACTTATTAGCAAGCTTAAAAGTTGAAAATCAAACTATATCAACATGCTTAGGTATAATTTCAAAAAATATTTTTTATTATTATATGCCTTTGATAATTTCTGAAAATTATAATAATTATAAACCGGGAAAGATATTAATATTAAAGATAATAGATTGGTGTTCTAAAAATAAAATTGAATATTTTGACTTCGGACTAGGTGACGAAAAATATAAAGAAAATTTTAGCAATAATTTGATACCAATTCACAGATACATCACTCACAAAAGTTTTTTAGGAAGAATATTATTATTTGTTATGAAAATAATTTTTTTTGATAAAAAATTTTAGATAATAGTTTTGGTTGCGGGGGTAGGATTTGAACCTACGACCTTCAGGTTATGAGCCTGACGAGCTACCAGACTGCTCCACCCCGCGATAATTTAAATTTTCTTGAGGTTAATCGCTTGAAGCTTATCTTTATCCTCTTTAATATCAAATTTTAATATTTGATCCTCTTTTAAAACGCGTAATTTAGAATCTTCTAGTGCCGAAACATGCAAAAAAATATCCCTGTCTTTTTCATCTTCTCTTATAAATCCATATCCTTTTTTAGCACTAAACCATTTAACTTTTCCTTGTGGCATAAATCTCCTTAAAACAAATTAATATCTATTTCTTAATTTTTGTTGTTTTTTAATTCTTTTTAGATTCTCTGTCCTAATTCTCTTTTTTTTTTCAGATGGTTTTTCATAAGTACTCTTCATTTTCATTACTTTAAAAAAACCCTCTTTTTGCAATTTTCTTTTTAAGACTCTTATTGCCTGTTCGACATTATTATCTTTTACTTCAATTTTAATAAATTACCTCCTGTTTTGACTGGTAGTTAGCATTATAGTAAAGAATTGTCTATATTATTACTTACAAATTTTTACAATTATAATATTTAATCTATTTGTTGTTCAGAATTTTCTTTTTTAAGCTTCTTTTCCTCTCGCAATAATCTTTTTTTCTCCCTCTCAACCCTTCTTTTTGCTTTATCCCACGCTTTTTGAAAAGACTCTTGAGAGCATAAAGCTAAAATCACAGGGTCTCTAGGTTTAAGATTTGAAAAATTCCAATAACTTCTTTTTCTAATAAGAGACACTGTACCCTTAGTGCTTCCTACTAGTTTAGAAATCTGCCCGTCAGTTAATTCAGAAGCATTTTTACATAACCAAAGTATTGCATCTGGTCTATCTTGTCTTTTCGATAAAGGAGTATATTTTGGCTTTTTTCTCTCTTTTATTTGTACGTTAGTATCTTTTTTTATTAGGTTAAGATCTCTCTCAGGGTTTTTTGAACACTCATCAATTTCATCTCTAGAGAGTTGACCGGCTAAAATAGGATTATATGCTTTTATACCTTTTGCTACATCTCCATCAGCAATACCTTTAACTTCTAACTCATGCAAATTACAAAACTTAGCAATTTGTCTAAAAGTTAAATTGGTATTTTCTACTAGCCATACAGCTGTAGCTTTAGGCATAAATGGATATTCTTGCATAATTATTTTTTTCTAAGATTGCTAAACTTTTTATTATAACGGCTTACTCTACCTTTATCTAAGACTTTTTGAGACCCACCAGTCCATGCGAAATGAGATTTTGGGTCGATATCAAGTTTGAGAGTATCGTTCTCTTTTCCCCAAGTTGACATTGTTTCAAATTCAGTACCATCAGTCATAACTACTTTTATTTTATGGTAATTTGGGTGTATGTTTTTTTTCATGACCGACTAATATAATATAAATTAATTTTTCTCAATATTTTTCTTATTAATTAAATCTAATAATTCTTTATGAATAAGTGAGTTTGAGGCCACTAAATTCATTTTTTTGCTTTCGTTACTATCATTATTAAAAAAATCAACAAATCCACCTGCTTCCTTAACAATTATTAAACCTGCAGCTATATCCCAGTAACTTAATTCTCTCTGCCAAAAACCATCAAATCTCCCACAAGCAACATTTGAAAGATCTAAAGAAGCACTTCCAAACTTTCTTATTGGAATGTCTACATTTTCTGAGATATCACAAAACTCCTTAAAAATTTTATCTTTTATCAAACTACTATTTCTCGGCCCGCCCGATGCTATTAATGAATGTTTCAACTTTTTCTTTTTTGATACCCTTATTCTAGAGTTATTTAAGAAAGCTCCATTACCAGTTTCAGCAAAAAAAAGTTCATTTTTGATAGGATCATAAATTAGACCGCTTAAAATTTTATCATTTTCTTCATAACCAATTGAAATAGAAAATTGTGGAATTCCATTTAAAAAATTACTTGTTCCATCAATAGGATCAATAATCCATCTATTAGTTTTATTTTTCTTATTTATCTCACCAGCCTCTTCACTTAAAATCCCATAATCTGGATGTGCATGAAGAAGTTCTTCAATTATAATTCTCTCTGTTCTTTTATCAGCTGAGGAAACAAAATCTCCAGGCCCTTTTGAAGAAACTTGAAGATTTTCAATTTCACCAAAATCTCTTATTAAAGATTTTGATGCTTTCATACATGCTTTATACATTACATTAAGTTTTGGGGAGTTAATTCTCATTTTAATTATTTTTTTTTACATATTCTAAATTTCTTGAGTCAATAATTATTTCATCGTTATTCTCTATAAATGGTGGCACCGAAATTGTTAAACCGTTATCAAGCTTTGCAGGTTTATAAGACGATGCTGCAGTTTGTCCTTTAACAACGGCATCAGTTGACTCAACTTTACAATTAATATTTTTAGGGAGTTCTATCGATAGTGGTTTTTCTTCTAAAAGTGAAATTACAACTTCCAAATTTTCTTTTAAAAGTTTAACCTTATCACCAATAATACTATTTAACATTGATATTTGATCAAAAGAAACGTTATCCATAAAATATGAGTTTTTATCATCCGAGTATAAAAAATTAAATTTTTTTTCGTCAACTTCGGCTTTTTCAACATTTTCACTTGATCGAAACCTTTCATTCAACTTTGTTCCTCTTAATATACTTTTTAATTCAACTTGATTAAAAGCACCTCCTTTTCCAGGTTTAACATGTTGAGTTTTTAATACATTCCACAAATCGTTTTTGTGTTCAATAATCATTCCAGGCTTTATTTCATTTGCAGTAATTTTCATTTAAACATCCTTATGGCAATTTCAGGTTTTAATTTTGGGTTATCCCAAATAAAACTTGATATTGCAATATATTTTGCGCCTGATTTAATCAATTTTTTATAGTTTAAATTGTTTATTCCGCCAATAACGACTATAGGTTTTTTAAAAATTTTATTTGCTCTTTTCAAAACTTTTAATTCAGCTCTTATAGCTCTAGGTTTTAAATTTGATTTAAAAAATGAACCAAAGGCCAAATAATCAGCTTTATAATTAATTGCTTTTTTTGCAAGCGTTAAAGAATTATGGCAAGTAACTCCAAAAATTTTATTATTAATTTTTTTTTTAATATTTTTTAATGGACCATCATTTTGACCCATGTGACAACCATCAGCTCTTATTTTTGGAACTAATTTATAATTATCATTTACAATAAATTTTACTTTATGCTTAATTGTAATTTGTCTAATTTTTTTTGCTATAATTGTAAAATTCGCACTTTTAATTTTTTTAAGCCTCAGCTGGAAAAACTTTACATTCCCGTGTGCTAAAACTTTATTTAGATTATTATAAAAATTTTTGTTAATTTCGTTTGGAGAAATTAAGTAAACTAATTTTTTCAAGTTATTTATGCCGCTGATTCTTTTTCTAAATTTTCAGACCACTTCCCTTTAGAGGAAAGACCGTTCATTTTAGCTCTGTGATTAAATGCTTTTTGAATATTTGCGATATTTTTTTGATCCTTACCAAATTCTTTTAATGCACTTGCCTGCAAACCCCTTCCATAAGAAAAGGTTATTAAAAAGTTTGTATCATTAATTTTATTTATTTCATTTAAATTTTTACTTGCTTCAATTTCCGATTGCCCACCTGATAAAAAAGCAATGCCTGGAACTTGGCTAGGAACATTTTTTTTTAAGCACTCTAAAGTTTTTTTTGCTATTTCTTCTGAACTTGAATTTTTTTTACACTCAGATCCTGGAATAACCATGTTAGGTTTTAGTACAGTTCCTTTTAAATTTATTTTGTGAATTTCGATCTCATTATAGCACTCATTTAAAACATCAGTTGTTACCTGGTAACATTTTTCAATATCGTGTGATCCATCCATCAAAACTTCTGGCTCTATGATAGGAACCATGTTTGCCTCTTGTACTAAAGCAGCATATCTTGCTAAAGCATGGGCATTAGATTTAATCGATTGTGCCGATGGGTATTTATCTCCAATTTTATAAACTGCCCTCCATTTAGTGAAACGAGCCCCAAGTGTATAATATTCTTTTAATCTCTCTCTTAAACCATCTAAACCTTCTGTAACAGTTTCATCTATAGATCCAGCAAGAGGTTTTGCTCCCTTGTCTACTTTAATTCCTGGAATAGCACCGTGTTTTGATATCAACTCTGGAATAGTTAGCCCTAAAGTACTTTTTTGTTTAATTGTTTCGTCAAAAAGTATTACTCCTCCAATGTAATCTTTCATTCCACTTGAGTTAAACAAAGTTTGCCTGAACGTTAATCTATTTTTCTCTAAATTCTCAATATTTATACTTTTGAATCTTTTTGCGATTGTACCAGTGCTTTCATCAGCGGCTAGTATTCCTTTGCCTTTAGCACACATTTTTTTTGCAATGTCTTCTATATTCATAATTGGTTTTTATTTTAAAACTTCTATTCCAGGCAAGTTTTTTCCTTCAATATATTCTAAAAATGCCCCTCCCGCTGTTGATAAGTGAGTAAATTTTAAATTTAATTCATTTATTTTTAAAGCGGCAATGGTGTCCCCACCACCTACAATTGATATTAGGGAAGTTGTTTCCGTGTTTCTAGAAATTTTTTCCGCAATTGATGAAGTTCCTTTTGAAAAATTTATATTTTCAAAATAACCAGCGGGACCATTCCATAAAATTGTCTTTGATATGTCAATAATTTCATTTATCTTTTTTAAAGTCTTTGGCCCAATATCTAATATAATTTCATTTTGCTCAACTTCATTGAGCTCTCTGAATTTTGGATTACCCTCTTTTGTTTCTGAAACGGAGAAATCTACAGGAGTTAGAATTTCGCAATTACAAATATTTGCGTGTTCATAAATATCCTTTATTATTTTATCTGAGCCTTTCTCTAGCAAGGATTTTCCCACCTCCTTTCCTTTAAATTTGATAAAATTATTAGCCATTGCGCCAACAATTATTAAATAATCAACTTTTTTGATTAAAGAGATTATTAATACAATCTTAGTTGAAATTTTTGAACCCCCAATTATACAAGTTATTGGATTTTTTTTTTGATTTAAAGCTTTATCTATTGCATCTATTTCTTTCACGAGCTGTGGTCCCGCATAAGAATTGTTAATATATTTTGTTATTTTATGGATAGATGCTTGCTTTCTATGCGAACAAGAAAAAGCATCATTGATGTACATATCTCCCATCGAAGACAAAGTTTCTGCAAAAGTATCATCGTTATTCAATTCACCGCTATTAAATCTTATATTTTCAAAAAAAATTAATTCACCGTTATTTAAAAAAGATATACTGTCTTTAGTTTCTCGTGTAATTTTTTCCGTATAAAAATGGATTTTATAGTTAATTTTTTCTTTTAAAAAATTAAAAACAGGTTTTAATGAAAAATTTTTGTCTTTATCATTCTTGGGTCTGCCAAGATGAGATAATAATAATACTTTTGCCTCCTTTTTTAACAAACTCTGAATGAAGGGAATACTTAAATTTATTCTCGTTTTATCTTGAATTGAACCATTAAAAATAGGCACATTGAAATCTGACCTCAATATTATTTTTTTATTTTTAATATCAATTTTTTCATCAAAACTTTTTATTTTTACCATAGTTTTGGGTTAATTATTTTCTTAATTTTTTTTGAATTATCGTTACAATTTTATTAGCTGTTAAATTCATCTCGTTATAAATTTCTTTATAAGGCGCGCTTTTTCCAAACTCATCTATTCCAATTGCAATGTCATTGTGTTTTAAATATTTATACCAACAACTTACAGTTCCAGCTTCCAAAGAAACAATTAAATTATTATTTTCTAAAATTTTACTCTTATATTCTTCACTTTGTTTATCGAATAATTCTTGGCACGGCACAGAAACAACTTTTGACTCAACACCGGAATTTTTAAGCAATTCTTGAGTTGAAAGGGCCAATTCTACTTCTGATCCGGAGGCTAAAATTGTAACTTGATTATCATGAGATGATATATTTAATTCATATGCCCCAAGAAGACATTTGTTTTTTTTGTCTGGTAATTTGCTTATATAATTTAATTTTTGTCTGGATAGAATAATGGCACTAGGCCCCTTTTCATTATTTAAAGACGCCTCCCAACATTCAATAGTTTCATTAATATCAGCTGGTCTAAAAACATTTAGATTTGGAATAGATCTTAAACTAGCTAATTGTTCTATAGGTTGATGGGTCGGGCCATCCTCACCCAAACCTATTGAGTCATGAGAAAAAATATATATTACTCTTAATCCCATAAGTGCTGAAAGTCGAATAGCAGGTTTACAGTAATCAGAAAAAATTAAAAACGTGCCACCGTAAGGTATAAGATTATGGTATAAAGCGATACCATTCATTGCTGCTGCCATACCATGTTCTCTAACACCAAAATGTATATAGTTTCCTTCATAACTTTTAGAATTAATTACAATGGAATTTGGCGCTTTTGTATTATTTGAGCCGCTTAAATCAGCAGAACCTCCAATTAAATTTGGAATAAAATTATTCAATGTTTCTATTACTTTCATTGAGCATTGCCTAGTAGCCATTGATGGCTTATCCCGAAAGTATTTTTCTTTTTCTTCATTAAATAGATTGCTCAACTCATCTCGAATAATTTTATTATTCAATTTGTTAAAATTTTCTTTTATTTTTGTTTTCGATTTATTCAACTCTTCGAGCCAATTTTTTTCAAGCAATTCTCCTTTAGAACCGATTTGTCTCCATTCATTTAAAATCTCATCAGGTATTTTAAATGGAGGATAAGACCAGTTTAATTTTTTTCTTACTAACTTTACTTCATCTTCACCCAGAGGCGATCCATGTGAAGAAGATTTCCCAGACTTGTTAGGTGAACCAAAACCGATAATAGTTTTGCAAGAGATTAACGTTGGTTTTTTTGATTTATGAGCTTTTTTAATAGCAGCATTTATTTGTCTCTCGTTATGACCATTGATTTCAATGAAATTCCATCCATAAGACTCAAATCTTTTTTTGTAATTATCGGAAACACTTAAAGATGTTGATCCATCAATTGAAATTTTATTGTTATCAAAAAAAACAATTAAATCTTTTAATTTTAAATGCCCAGCTAAACTCATAGACTCATGACTAATTCCTTCCATTAAGTCACCATCACTAGCTATTACATAAGTTTTATTATTTATAATTTTAGCACCAAACTTCTTTTTATAGATCTCAGCAGCAATCGCTAATCCAACTGAGTTAGCTAATCCCTGACCCAAGGGACCTGTTGTAGTCTCAATACCTGAATTAAATACGTATTCTGGATGACCTGCACAAATTGAATTTAATTGTCTAAAGTTTTTAATATCCTCTAATTTTATTTTTTCGTATCCTGTTAAATAAAGCAAAGAATATAAAAGCATTGATCCATGACCAGCAGATAAAATAAATCTATCTCTATTTATCCATGATGGATTTTTTGGGTTAAACCTCAGGTGGAATTTAAAAAGCACGGTTGCTACATCAGCCATACCCATCGGCATTCCAGGATGCCCTGAATTGGCTTTTTGCACTGCATCGATAGATAAAAATCTAATTGCGTTTGCTAATTGATTAACTTTTATTTTCACTATTAATTTACCTATATAGACTTAGAGTAAGTATA
>MDTA01167623.1_pt1 | contig 14794 bp, 13 predicted proteins | sample 811151 | NCBI WGS metagenome assembly MDTA01 (sample SAMN05326648, study PRJNA326480) | marine metagenome | isolation source: seawater | place: Indian Ocean: South | collected 2010 | reverse complement strand
GCTAGAACTATCCAAATAGGCGCTGGAACAGGTAGCTCTCTTACTATCTCTCCTACGCCCCTCACACGCTGAAACTCGGGAAACATACAGACAGGCAAGTCAGCTCCTAGCTTAGCGATTTTATCTAAATTTGGAATTGGTCTGTTGAAAAGTTTAGATAAGACTCTTATGGTGCTAGCAGCATCTGTAGAACCTCCCCCAATTCCTGAAGCGATAGGAAGATTTTTTATCAGTTTGATAGAAACACCTTCATCTGATTTTAATATCAGTTTTGCAGCCCTCAAAACAATATTCTCCGACATCTTGGTATTTTTCAACAGTTCAGAGCCGAAAAGCCCTTCGATAGAGAATGATACCTTATTTGATCGCCGAAATACCAAGATGTCACCAATATCTGGAAAGGCTACCAAGCTATCTATAAGATGCATTCCATTTGGTAATTGGCCTGTAACATGAAGGGCCAGATTAACCTTCGCCCTCGCTATGACTCTATGTTCGTCCATAAAGCTTTTTTCCAATTTAAAAATTCTAAAATAATAGTTATACTTAACCTACAAGTCTGTAATACCCAACTTCAATTTCTTCTTTATTTTTTTTTCATCTTCGGAGGTTGGGCCGAATAGAAGCGCGCGTTTCCACTGAAATCTAGCCTCTCTTTTTCTCCCGACCATCCAGAGAACGTCACCAAAATGATCATTCACAATCGGATCATTTGGCTCTAACTCTATTGCTCTTTGCATATGTATAATTGATTCAGCATATTTGCCTAAGCGGAACAAACCCCACCCCAAAGAGTCAACAATATAGCCACTATCGGGTTTTTGCTTTATAGCAGTTTCAATCATAACAAGGGCTTGTGATAAATTCTCGTTTCGCTCGATTAAGCTATAGCCTAAGTAATTTAAGACCTCGGGATGGTTTGGAAACAACTGTAAAGCGATATCAAAATCTGCTTTTGCTTGGCGCCAATCACCCGAACGATCATAAGCTATTCCGCGCAAAAAGAACGTTGCCCAGCTTTTATGCATATCTTTATCAGGAATCATTTCAATAGCAGAACTATAATATTCAATTGCCTTATCATATTCCTCCTTCACCCTATATATGTTTGCAATGGCATCATAAACGGTGAAGTCCCTAAAGCCTTTTTGCAAAAGCACATCTAGCTTTTTGATAGCCTGATCTTGTTGATCTAATTCCACTAAAATATCAGCAATCGCAAGTTGAGCTTTTAAGAAAAAAGAGCTTTCCAAAGTTACTTTTTTATATTCGTTTTCTGCTAGGAGATATGACTGGATTTCAGTGAAAATTTGTGCCAACCTAATATTGAAATAATTGTCATCAATAGCTACGTACTTTGCCAACTGAATGTAAAAGATGGAAGCCAAAATACGATTGGTTTCAACATCCCCAAAAGTTCCCATCAAATAAAAAACATCCGCAAAAACGTCCTCAAATTTCTGGTAAGTTTCAAATTTGAGCACATTTCCCTTAATTAAATCTTTCAATTCACGTTTGTAGAGCTCTGCATTTCGATTTTGAGTCCTTCTCTCAATTAATCGAATCGCAATCTCGTTTTTACCAGCACTAGAGTATATCTGTAACTGACCTAAAAATTGCCGATCGTTCAATTTAATTTTTTCATTATCAATTTTACCTAAATATGTTGTGGCAGTGGAGAAATCACCTCTCATTGCATAGGCTAGGGCGCAGTTATAAGCCACAATAGATTCAAGTCCTTCATTAAACGATAAGAACTCCTTAATTCCACTATCAAACTTGTTGGTAGCTATGAAAGACCAACCTCGAAAAAAAGTCGTAATAAACTCCGGATAGGTATCACCCGACTCATTTAATCTCAGTTGTATGTCGTCGAACTTTTTCATTCTTATCGTCTCTGCCATAGCAAATAGATTTAAAGCTGGTATCTCCAACTTTTTTTTCTCAATAATTTTCTTTACCATTTTAGTGGAGTCTGAATTTTCAGAAATAATTGAAAAAACCAATGCATCATGAGCTAATTTCGTGTCGCTTGTACCTGTTTTTAAAAGAGCTACATAATTACTTGCTGCTTTTTCAAAGTCATTTATAGTCAATGCAAAATTAGCCTCAAGATATTTTCCAGATACAGCATAACAAGGAAAACTTAGCGTAATACCTATCACCATTTTTAAAATTTGGATTATTAAAGCATCAAATTTTATTTGACTCATTAGAAGTACTCCGAGTTTCATCGCTAACTAAGCTTACGTTGGGTAGCTTTTGTTGAAATATCTTTTTTATAATTATAAAAAAATCAAAAATAATTTACTACATGTTTGAATAATTTGGTCCATCCCCACCATTGGGAGTAAGCCAATTAATATTTTGGCTGGGATCCTTTATGTCGCAAGTCTTACAATGAAGGCAGTTTTGAGAATTTATCTGAAATTTTAAACTCTCCGATTTATCTTTAAGCACTTCGTATACTCCAGCTGGACAATATCTTTGCGCAGGTTCGTCATATATAGGGACATTCGTTGATACTGGAATCGACGAATCTGTTAAGTCAAGATGACAAGGTTGATCTTCTTGGTGATTAGTCCCGGAAAAACTCAAATTCGTCGCTCTATCAAAGCTTATCGTTCCATCTACTTTCGGATAGTCTATCTTTGGGTAATCCGCAGCCCTTCCTGTCGAGTCGGAGTCTGACTTTCCATGTCTAAGAGTGCCTAGGATGTTCCATCCCGTAACACTTGCTACCCACATATCGACACCGCCAAGTATAAGCGAAGCCAGTGCTCCATATCTTGACCAAAGGGGCTTCACATTTCTAACCTTTTTAAGATCTTTTGAAATTTTACCTGTTGCAATTCGCTTTTCATAATCAATCAGCTCATCTCCAGATCTACCAGAAGATAGCGCCTCATGCGCAGCTTCGGCCGCTTCAATCCCTGAAATCATTGCATTATGATTACCTTTTATCCTTGGAACATTAACCAAACCAGCTGAGCATCCTAACAGAGCTCCTCCTGGAAACACCACTTTAGGTATTGACTGCCAACCACCTTCTGAAATAGCCCGGGCTCCGTATCCTATTCTTTTTCCACCCTCTAAGAGATTTCGTATCACTGGATGCATTTTAAACTTTTGAAATTCCATGTAAGGAAAAAGATGTGGATTTTTATAATTAAGATGTACTACAAACCCCAAAAAAAGTTGTTTATTCTCTGCGTGATATACAAAAGAACCACCGCCAGCATTTCTTCCCAGTGGCCATCCCATTGTATGCAAGACATGGCCTTCCCGATGTTTTTCTGGCTCAATCTCCCAAACTTCTTTCATTCCCAAACCAAATTTTTGATAATCAGATTTTTCATCAAGCCCGTATTTCTCAATAATTTTTTTTGAAAGAGAACCCCTGGCACCTTCAGCTAAAAAAATATATTTGCCATTTATTTCCATTCCAGGTTCATAGTTTGGCCCTTGTTTCCCGTCCTTATCCAACCCAAATTCACCCGCCACAACGCCTCTTAACTTGTTTTCTTTATCAAAGACTAAGTCTGAGCACGCCATCCCAGGAAAGATTTCAACTCCTAGACCTTCTGCTTCTTTTGCAAGCCAACGGCAAACGTTAGCCATAGATACGATATAGTTTCCATGATTCTTCATTAAAGGAGGCATTGAAAAAGTTGGTATTGTTATACCACCTGATGGGCCCAAAAATAAAAACTTGTCGCTTACAACCTTTGTGTTAATCGGAGCACCTTTTTCTTGCCAATCTGGTATTAACAAATTGAGCCCAACCGGATCTAACACAGCCCCAGAGAGTATATGTGCCCCCACTTCAGAACCTTTCTCTAAAACTACAACATTTACATCAGGATTTAACTGTTTCAATCTTATAGCTGCAGATAGTCCGGCTGGTCCACCACCCACTATAACAATATCATATTCAATTGACTCTCTCATATCACTCCTAAAACTCGTTCAAAATACTCTCGATTTTTATACCCAGACAGATAAGAACATGATTACTAAAGAAATTCCAGTTTTAAAACTCACTGACTAAAAAATATAAAAATTAAACCCTTGGACTTGAAAAAAAAAAAAAAGTTATTATTACGTTGAATACATCGAAAAAATTCAGGTAGTCAATATTAGCTTAACCTGGCGAGAGAATTAATTCTAATTTAAGAGTTCAAGGTATCATAAATGGATAAAGTTCCCTTAACTAAAGCTGGTTTTGATAAATTAGACTCCGAGTTGCGCATCTTAAAAACTATTGAGCGACCAAATATCATCAAAGCGATTTCAGAAGCTAGAGAACATGGAGATTTGTCTGAGAATGCTGAATACCATGCAGCAAGAGAAAAACAATCTTTTATTGAAGGAAGAATTAAAGAGCTTGAGGGAATCATATCATTAGCCGAGGTAATAGATGTATCAAAACTAACTGGCTCAATTAAATTTGGAGCAACAGTAGAATTAATTGATGAGGAAACTGAAGAAAATAAAATTTATAAAATTGTTGGTGAAGCAGAGGCTGATATCGAGAATAAGCTATTAAACATGAAGTCACCACTGGCAAGAGCGCTGATTGGTAAAGAGGAAGGAGATAGCGCTGAGGTCACTGCGCCAGGTGGAAAAAAAAGTTTTGAAATAGTCAAAATAACTTATGTCTAAATTTTAAAGTGAGTGATCTTGGCATTTAAACTTGTTAAAAAAAAATTTTTTATTTGTTGTGAGCCTGGTCGCTTCAATAACCTTCGGTATTATTGTTTATGTTATTTCTCATTTTTATCAAATCCCACTGCAAAAGTTAATGAGTCTTAATTTTATACTTTTCATATTTCTTACGCTAAGCGTTATCATTCTTCATTTTTTTTATGAAAAAAGAAGAAAACAACTGCTTAAAGAAATAGAAAAACTAACTATACAAAACAAGACTCTCGGAAAAACCATTGCAAATATAGCGGTTCAAGCTAACCGATTAGAAGGAAAACTCCTACAACATAGAAAAATTAGCGAGACTAGTTTTCCTATGTCATCAAACGAAATCAATGATAACCACCACGACTCGAGTACTTTTCCAGAAACAGGTTTCGATGAACAACTTGAATTAAACATTAGAAATCATTTCAGCCAAATAAATTCATCAAATTCAAACTACCCCAATTTCGTATTAACTTGGGAAATTCTTTTGAAGGCCTTGAACTTTCCTGACGACTCAGAAGATGAATTTGGATTTAAAGCTTTGAGGTTAGCAAACCAAAACAAAACTGTTGCCGAATTACTTCAAGCAAGTGAAGATTTTCTAAACCTTTTGGCTCAGGATGGAATATATCTTGATGACCTACATTTTGACCAGCCATCGGTGGACGCATGGCGGAATTTTATATCAAGAAATAAATCTTCATCAGGTAAAAAACTTCACTGCGTAGGTATAGAAAGTCATATCGATGCGCTTTATAAACGTATGAAATCTGATACTGTTTTTAAAGATACAGCCTTAATACTCATTAGACGCTTCGACCAACTTTTGCGAGAAAAATTGCCTGAAGCCACTGATCAACAAGTATTTTCAATTTCGAATACTCGAACGGGCAAAGCTTTTCTAATTATTGGTAAAATATCGGAGATATTTTAATCAATTAGATTGGTAAAGCGGTACTTTTATAAACTTTTCTCAATGCAAAACTGGAAGTCATGTTTGAAACATTTGGAAGACGGGATAAATATTTTCTATGAATCTTTTCGAAATCTTCAGTGTCTCTAACCACAACCTTAAGTAAATAGTCGGCAGCCCCTGCCATTAAATAACATTCCATAACCTCAGGAATTAATCGCACGGCTCTTTCAAACTGCTCTAATACCTCATCAACTTGCCTAGACAATTTAATTTCAACGAAAACTGTAGCATTTAAATTAACAGCTCGAGGGTCTACTAAGCCCACAAACGAATTTACGATTGAGTCGTTAATCAGACGTTGAAACCTTTTGTGACACGCAGAAGTAGATAAGCCTACTTTTTCAGCTAGTTCAGAATTAGCTATTCTGCCGCTAACCTGAAGGATTCTAAGAATCCTTAAATCCATAAAATCAATATATTTCAATTATTTTATCCTATAAAAATTGATTTATTGCGAATATAGTCCTCTATTTCTTATATTTTTACAACCTTTTTAATATTAAATTTTCCTCGAAGTATGATAAACTTTCATTCAATAAAAGGAGTTTATCAAAAATGTTAATTGGTTGTCCTAAAGAGATCAAAAATCATGAATATCGTGTTGGCCTAACTCCAATAATGGTAAAAGATCTCAAAGATCAGGGTCATGAAGTATTAATCGAGTCTGGAGCAGGAAATGGTTCAGGTTTCGAAAATACGAATTACATTGAAGCGGGTGCCACTATTGTCGATGGCTCAGATGCCGTGTTTGAAAAGGCCGAACTAATAATAAAGGTCAAAGAGCCCCAAAAAATTGAAAGAGCGCGCCTACAACAAGGTCAAATATTATTTACGTACCTTCATTTAGCACTGGACAGAGATCAAACCGTTGATCTCATAAAGAGTGGTGTAACAGCTTTCGCATATGAAACGATAACAGATAAGAATGGTGGACTACCCTTACTTGCACCAATGTCAGAAGTAGCAGGCAGGCTAGCGCCCCAGATGGGGGCTTGGGCATTACAAAAAGCGAATTTAGGTAGTGGAAAATTACTAGCCGGTGTGCCTGGAGTTCCACCAGCAAACGTCTTAATATTGGGAGGAGGCGTCGTAGGAACCCAGGCGGCGTTAATAGCATTGGGAATGGGCGCAAATGTCACCTTGATGGATACTTCAATCAAACGACTTCAGTATTTAGACCAATTTTTTAATATGAAAATTAAGACCCTTTTGTCATCCAAAGGTAACATAGACGCAACGCTAATTAGTAGTGATATGATTATTGGAGCGGTCCTGGTACCTGGGGCCACCGCTCCTAAACTAATATCACGATCGCAATTATCTAATATGAAAAAAGGGACTGTACTGGTAGATGTTGCCATTGATCAAGGAGGCTGTTTTGAAACATCAAAAGCTACGACCCACGATAATCCTATTTATGTGATAGACGGAATTGTACACTACTGTGTGGCAAATATGCCTGGAGCTGTGCCAAATACTTCTACTTTGGCACTTACCAATGTAACAATGCCTTTTATATCAAAGTTATCGAATTTTGGATGGAAGTCTGCCTGCAAACATGATAGCGATTTACTCAATGGTCTTAACATTCATAAGGGAAAAGTTTTGAACGCAGCTGTCGGAAAAGCATTAGATTTAGAACATGATGATCCGCAGTCAGTGCTAAATTAACTTCTTAATACTCCTCCCGTCACCCTCGCTACTTTAGAAATTATTTTAACAGATATGTGGTCTAACTCTTCGTCTGTAAATGTTGAGTCTTTTGGTAACAAGCGGACCATGAACGCAACTGACTTACAACCTGAACCCAATTGTTTCTCAGCCTCACTTCCCTCAAAAATATCAAACAATCTGGCGTCATCGATGAAGTCACTGGCCGATTCCATTATGGCTCGTCTTATTGTTTCGACTTCACAATCCCACGGAACAACAAATGCAAAATCTCGCTCTACTGGCTGAAAGTCTGATACTTTAAGAGGACTTCTAATAAGCTTACGATTTTTCGGATATGGGGCGTTCTCCAAAAAAACTTCAAATCCCATTAAAGGTCCCTTAAGATCATAAAACTTTGGTATTTTGGGGTGCAGTTCTCCAAAAAATGCTAATAGATTATTTGGACCAAGCGAGAGAGACCCTGCCCGACCTGGATGATAGTATTTTGGCACTTTGTTTCTAAAAAGCTTAAGGTTTTCAAGTTTTATGCCCATTTCGGATAGAACAATTTCAATAATACGTTTACAATCGAATAGGTCAACTTTCCTTTGAGAAGAATAAGAATTCTTTTGGTAAAAATTTCCCGCAAATATTCCTGCAGCATGAACTTTCTGTTGACCGGGTTCTTTTCCGTAAAAAACTTCACCTATCTCAAACAATTTTAAATCGTTAAAGCTTCGAGCCTGATTTCGTTTTGCAGCTTTGCACAACCCAGGAAGCAGTCCTGGTCTCATATGACTCATTTCGGAACTGATTGGATTTGATAAGACAGTTAAACTGCCTTCCGTTAAAAAATACTCCGCACTTTTGCTATCAATGAAACTATACGATATACATTCGTTCATTCCTTCCCCAGCGATCCGCCTTCTTATGAATGATATTCTTTTTTGTAATGGTGAAAGTATTGGCTTTGATACGCCTTGATCAATGCGATTGAGTGGCTTTCCCTCCAAACTAGATAACGATGTTACCCGTATAATTTCTTCTATAAGGTCAGCCTCTCCATCAATGTCCGGGCGCCAACTCGGGACAGAAACTTTAAACTTTTCAGCAAACTCACTAATTTCAAAACCCAGTGACCTAAGAATTCTTAGCTGCTCTTTCCTTTCAATAAAGATACCTATTAAACTAGCTACTCGCTCTGGTCGAAGGATTATTTCGTTTGTCTGGCGTGGCAGGTTACCACAGACTATTACCTCAGAAGGCGTTCCACCACATATATCCAAGATATACTTTGTTGCAAGATTGATCGCAGGTTGGGTAAATTGAGGATCAACTCCCCTTTCAAATCTATACCTGGCATCCGAATTTATTTTTAATCGTCTGCCGGTTTTGGCAGTGGAAATCGGATCAAAATATGCGGACTCTAGGAAAACGTCTTGCGTATCAAAATTACAACCAGATCTCAAACCACCAATGACCCCAGCAATTGACTCAACATTAGCACCACTTGAAATAACAGTATCATCAGAACTCAATTTGTAATCTAAACCATCTAGAGCAGTGATGGTTTCGCCTTTCTCTGCTTTTCGAACTGTCAGATCGGATTTTAACTTTGAGGCATCAAACACGTGCAAAGGTCTTGCTCGATCGAACGTAATAAAGTTTGTGATATCTACTAGTGCAGAAATTGGCCTCAATCCAATAGCCAATAACCTTTCTTTCAGCCATGTCGGTGACTCGCAGTTAGTAACCCCTTTTATATAACGACCTACAAAGAGAGGGCAGTCCTTTTTAGCAACATTTTTATTAATTTTAACTTCTACTGGGCTACGAAAACTTCCTGCTATATTATATATTTCTCGATCAATTAGCTCACCCATGCCTTTTGCGGCTAAGTCTCGCGCTACCCCCCGAACACCGAGGGCGTCCGGCCTATTTGGGGTTATTGCAATTTCAATCGTAGCATCAAGTTTTTCCGCATACCGTAAATATTTTTGTCCGACTTCGGCTATTGACTGTAATTCTATTATTCCGTCATGTTCATCGGACAACATAAGTTCACGCTCAGAACACATCATGCCATGGCTTTCTACACCACGAATTTTTCCAACTTTAATAGTTGTGTCTATCCCTGGAATGTAATCCCCAGGGTGTGCGACAACAACTTTTATCCCTTTCCTAGCGTTTGGTGCACCACATATGATTTGCTTTTCACCTTTGTCTGTTAAAACGTGACAAATTTTTAGACGATCAGCATTGGGATGCTTCTTGGTTCCAATAATTTCTCCCACGGTAAACTTACCTAGTTTTTCCATCGGGTTTAAGCAGCTCTCAACTTCCAACCCTAGATCAGTCAAAGCGTCTAGTATGTCTTCAAGCGTTGCATTCGTAGATAAGTGCTCTTTAAGCCACGCAAGTGTAAATTTCATTTTTGGTTCTCCAAAATTTTACATCGTAATAGCTCTAGTTTTTACTTATTCCACTATGCAAAGCGGGAAAATCGCCGCTTAGAAAGCCAAAATGCCTCAACCACCGAATATCACTTTCAAAAAATGATCTAAGGTCTGGTATTCCATATTTTAACATTGCTATTCTATCAATACCAAGTCCAAAGGCAAAACCCTGGTACTGCTCCGGATCTAGTCCCATAGCTCTTAAAACCTTCGGATGTACCATGCCACTACCTAAAATCTCCATCCAATCATCGCCTTCTCCTATTTTCAGTTGGTTGCCATGCCAAGAACACCTGATATCCACCTCAGCGCTAGGTTCTGTAAACGGGAAATGGCTACTTCTAAATCTCAATTTCACTGATTTAACTTCAAAGAAAGCACGACAAAATTCTTCCAATACCCACTTTAAGTTTGCCATAGATATATCTTCATCGATTGCTAAACCTTCAACTTGATGAAACATCGGAGTGTGAGTTTGATCATAGTCCGAGCGGAATACTCTTCCTGGAGCAATTATTCTGGATGGTCCTGAAACATTTTCCATGTGCCTTATCTGAACAGGGCTGGTGTGGGTTCTTAGTACATTTGCACCTTCAAGCTTATTAGCATCATCTGAAAGATAAAAAGTATCAAATTCCTGCCTCGCTGGGTGTTCTGGCGGAATATTTAAGGCATCGAAATTGTAATAATCACTCTCTATTTGAGGACCATCGGCGACTGCGAACCCTAGGTCAGAAAAAATTGCTATAACTTCTTCGGTAACCTGACTTACTGGATGAATAGACCCTTCCGGCGATGTTCTTGGTTCTTTGCTTATGTCCAACCACTCAGACTCTAGTCTCGCATCCAGAGCATGGGATTCTATTTTATCCTTTTGGACCTTAATAGCATTTATGATTTGATCTTTGAGGCTGTTAAGTGCAGGTCCTTGCGTCTGCCGCTCTTCTATTGTCATTTGACCAATAGAGCGCATGAGCAATTAGACTTCGCCCTTTTTTCCTAATGCGCTTATTCTAATATCCTCGAGAGTTTCTTCTGAGACGGCTTTATCAATTAAGGCCAAATATCTTTGTTTAACTTCTGATATTTCCTTCATCGGATGCCAACTGAATTATTGTGAAGTTTGCTTTACTTTATCAACAATAGCCTGAAAAGCATCTGGCTCATTTACCGCAAGCTCTGCAAGCACTTTCCTATCAACCTCGATACCTGACAATGTCAGTCCGCTTACAAACTTTGAATAATTCATATTCGCATCCAAAGCTCTTATAGCTGCATTTATCCTCTGTATCCAAAGAGACCTAAATGTTCTTTTACGTACTTTTCGATCCCTTGTCGCATATTGCATTGCTTTGTCAACTGATTGAACTGCCGTTCTAAAATTCCTACTCCTAGCTCCGTAGTGCCCTTTAGCAGCTTTTACCACCTTTCTATGGCGAGCATGAGTAACTACACCTGACTTGACACGTGACATCTAACAATTCCTTTCAACTTGAATACGGCATAAAAGATTTAACTATCACTTCATCAGCCTTGGACATTAAAGTCGTTCTCCTCGCATTCCTGATAAACTTACTAGAACGTTTGATCATTCCGTGCCGTTTTCCCGCCTGGCCCGACTTAACATTACCATTTGCGGTAATTTTAAAACGCTTTTTAGCGCTAGATTTCGTCTTCATCTTGGGCATTTTTTTCTCCCTAAAGAATTTTCGACAATTTTGGCAGCCCGAACAGCCAAAAGTTGTACCAGATCTTTTGGTATATGCATTTCAACCACTAAAAGCAAGGTATTAAAATAAAGAATTTTGTTTTTCCCAAATTAATCAATTTCACCATCGTAAATTGCCTTTTCGTTGACTGGAGCTACCCTCAGGATGTTGGTTGTACCAGGCATATTGAATGGAACACCTGCTGTTACTACAATTTTGTCTTTATCGCCTGCGAAACCATTATCTCTAGCCGCACGAACAGCATTGACGACTGCCATCTTAAAGCGTTCAACTTCACCAGTTACAACGCAATGAAGACCCCAAGTTAAAGTCAACCTTCTCGCTATGTCTATTTTTGGGGTAAGAGCAATTATTGGAACACGAGGCCGCTCACGACATGCCAAAAGAGCAGTGGTTCCGCTATGCGTGAAGCAGCAAATTGCCTTTATATTTGTCGTTTCAGCTATCTCTCGAGCAGCCACTGTAATTGCATCTGAAACTCCCCTTCTTGCCGGCGTCCGAGCCGCTTCCAACACTTGTCGATGTATAGGATCTTTCTCTACCTCCACGGCAACATTATTCATGGTCTTAACAGTTTCCAAAGGATACATTCCAGCAGCTGATTCTGCAGATAGCATAACAGCATCGGCTCCCTCATAAATTGCTTGTGCTACATCCGAAACTTCAGCTCGGGTGGGAACCGGTGCTTGAATCATGCTTTCCATCATTTGGGTAGCCACAATGACCGGCTTTCCCATTCTTCTACAGGCCCTTACCAACCGCTTTTGTATAGGCGGCAATGACTCCACCGGCAACTCAACACCTAAATCTCCTCTAGCTATCATTATTCCATCAGACGCTTCTAATATACTATCAAAAACCTCAACTGCTGCCGGTTTTTCTATCTTTGATAGAATAGCCGCTCGCCCTTTTACTAAGCTTCGGGCTTCTTCAATATCACGAGATCTCTGAACAAACGATAAGGCTAACCAGTCAATACCTAGTTTGCAAACGAATTCAAGATCCTCTCTATCCTTCTCCGTGAGTGCGGCAACGGGAAGCACTGCATCAGGCACATTTACCCCTTTATTATCAGAAATAATTCCTCCCACAATAACTTTAAGCTTCGCAAAATCTTTCTCAATGCTCGTAACTTTTAGACGAATTTTGCCATCATCAATTAATAAAATTGAATCTACTACCAGAGCTTCAAAAATTTCTTTGTGAGGTAAACAAACCCTTTGAGAGTTTCCAGGACTTTCGTCTAAATCAAAACAAAAGTCTTCCCCATCTTTAAGCGTAGCAGAACCACTCTCAAATAAACCACACCTTAATTTTGGCCCCTGCAAGTCTGCCATAACGCAGATCGGCCTATCTAATTCAGTTTCAATATCTCTTATTAAATTAAGTCGCCTTTGAATATCTTCATGGGTTCCATGACTCATATTAAGTCTAAAGACATCGACCCCAGCCTCAAAAAGGCTTTTAATTATTGACCGATTATCGGATGCTGGACCTAAAGTCGCCACCAACTTTACTTTTCGTTGCCTTCGTAATAACTCGTTCATTTTAATTCATCGCTCCTGGTTTTTAACACCTGTTGAAACTTTATATTTCTAAAAAACTCTGCATCAATCATGTTTATATGCTATACTTATTCGACAAATTGCATGTTTTTTCTCATCACTTTTTTTGTGTGAGTCTTTAACCAAAAAAGGGTTCAATTATGCCACAAAATAACAGTTACCAGATTTTTAATCAAAATTGCAATTCCAAATTCTTGTTATTGTGTGACCACGCAACGAACACCATACCGTCTTGTATATCAAAAACAAAATTATGTTTAACCCCAAAAGAGCTCAATAGTCATATTGCTTTTGATCCAGGAGCTAAAGACACCACTTTGAAACTCTCGCATATATTGAGATCACCAATGATTGCGACTCAGTTTTCACGTTTGGTTATAGACCCTAATAGATCAAGCGATGATCCAACTTCAATAATGCAAATATACGACGGTTCGATTATTCCCGAAAATATTGGCTTAAGCGAAAAGCAGATCACCATGAGGAAAAAAAAATTCTATCAACCGTACCACAATAAAATCAGTCAAATGTTGGATAATAAAATATTATTTGGTTCTTTTATCTGTATAGTTTCAATACACTCATTTACTCCACAATTGAAATTTAAAGATCTGCGCCCTTGGGAAATTGGTATACTTTGGGATGAAGACACTAGAATGTCTGAACCGTTGATAAAAGAATTAGAGAAACATAAGAACATATGTATTGGTAAAAATAAACCCTACTCGGGTAGCCTGCAGGGTGATACACTAAATAAACATGGAACCAGAAACAAGATTCCACATGTGTTGATAGAAATAAGAAATGACCTAATAAATAGTAGCATCGGTCAAGACAAGTGGGCATTAATATTGGCAAATGCATTAAAAAGCGTCGTAAAAAAAATAGAACCAAAGAGGATATTAAAACTATGACACAGTTAAAAACTGAACTAGAAGCTGCTGCCTTCAGGCGTTTAAGAGATCATCTTAGAAATAGAACTGATATTCAAAATATAGATATGATGAATCTGGCCGGCTTTTGTCGAAACTGTCTCGCCCGGTGGTATCAAGAAGCCGCCAATGAAAAAGAAGTTGAAATGACCAAAGAACAAGCACGCGAAATATTTTACGGAATGCCTTTCAATACCTGGCGCGCAAAATACCAAATTGCTGAGACAAAAAAAATAAACCATGGTGAAAGATAAAGAACAATTGCTCAAAAGCGAGCTCTAAGCTAATTTTATAGGATCGCTTTATATACTCGCTTTAACCATTTGCGTTATATACTCATCTTGCAACATTTTTGTAATTTGTCCTATCGACCCACTGCCAATCGATGTATCATCTATTTCACCAATAGAAACAACGAAATTTGATGCCGAGGTTATGAAAGCTTCTCTAGCTCCTTTAGCCTCATCTATAGAAAAAGGTCGCTCCTCTACTTTCAAACCTACCTTTTTAATTGTAGAAAGTAAGTCTGATCGAGTAATACCAGATAGGATCTCACAACCTAAATTTCTCGTAATGATACTTTTGTTACAATCAATTATAAATGCGTTGCTAGAGGTTCCTTCGGTAACATATCCGTCCTTAATTAGCAATGCGTCATCATAACCCTTCTTTATCGCCTCTGTTTTAATAAGGCTGGATGCCAAAAGCTGGATTGTCTTTATATGATTTTTTCCCCATCTAATATCATTCACAGTCATAACCCGTAAACTTCTGTCCAACCTTTTTG
>MDTA01163477.1_pt1 | contig 14794 bp, 13 predicted proteins | sample 811151 | NCBI WGS metagenome assembly MDTA01 (sample SAMN05326648, study PRJNA326480) | marine metagenome | isolation source: seawater | place: Indian Ocean: South | collected 2010 | reverse complement strand
GTACCTCCCAGGTCCATATGAAGATGAAACTTGAAATGATATTTCCTTTTCGTAAAAATCTGATCTATCTAAATTGAGTCCTACTTCACCAATTAGAACCACTTTACCCTTCTTTTTAGATATGTTTGCAGAATTTTTAATAACATTATTTTTATCTGTTTTTGCAGTAATTATCACAGAGTCAGCACCGTGACCCATCGTGACTTGTTGGACTTCATTGATTAAAAATTCTGCATCCGTTCCATTTATAACTTTAATTCCCAAATTCTTGCCTAGTTCACATTTTTCATTGTCAACATCAACTCCTATAACATTACAACCATTTGCAATTAAAATCTGACAAGTTAATAAACCAATTAGACCAAGCCCATAAACTACGACATTTTCACCTAATGTAGGTTTCGCAAGTCTTATACCCTGTAAACCTATAGAAGCAAGAACAGTAAAAACAGCTTCTTTTCCATCTACATTTTTGGGAACTTTTGCAATTAAATTTGTTGGTGAAACTACAAATTCTGCGTGCGAACCATTAGAGATAACATTATCACCAACTGAAAATTCAGCAGATTTAGATTCTATAACTTTACCGAAATTACAATATCCAAGAGAAATAGGCTCATCTAGCTTGTTTTTTATTGACTCAATTGTTGGGAAAATACCATCAGTTGAAATTTTGTTAATTACCTGCTTTACTCTATGTGGTTGTTGTAAAGCCTTTTTAAAATAGTTTGATTTTCCAAAATTAATTAACATCTTTTCTGTTCCGAGAGAAATCATTGACAACTCTGTTTTAATCAATACCTCACCCTCACCTATCTTTGGAACGGGAGTTTCAATTAGAGATATCTCTCCATTTTTGATATTCAAAATTAATTTTTTCATTTTATAAAATTTAAGAATTATCTAAAAAAATTTGAAACCATGTTTCCATACATACAATTGCAAACAAAGTATAAGACGCATCAATTTTATTTCTCTGATCTAGCTCTCTTAACTTTTGCAGTCCATTATTATCAAACATCATTCTATTTTTTAAAGATTGAGAAGATAAAACATCATTAACATATTCTTTTAAATTGGTTTTCATCCACTTTCTTAGTGGAACACCAAAACCTGTTTTTTTTCTATATATAATATCACTGGGCAAAATACCTTCCATTGCTTTTTTGAAAATCCATTTTCCAGTAAAACCATTATGCTTCATTTTAATTGGCAATGTTGAAGAAAATTCAACTAATTCTTTATCTAGTAATGGCACCCTAATTTCTACTCCTGCCGACATTCCCATTTTATCTGTATAATTTAGATTATGGTCAGATAGAAAATGTTTTATCTCTAAATAAAGGAGTTTATTTAAGTTATCTGTTGTATCTTCTATTTCTCCTAACGATTTTGTTAGCTGACTTGATACATTAAAATTAAATAATTCACTTTTTACATTTTCGTGTAATACACTATTTAAAATATCAGGGTTAATCCAGTAAAAATAACTTGCTAAACGCTCATCATTACTTAAATGCATATATTGACCTAATTTAACAATTCTCCTCATGAATGGACCACTTTGAGAAATATTAGATATATTCTTGGAAATATTTGACTTAATATTTTGAGGTAGCCATCTCCAATACTTTTCGTTAGCTAGCGCAAAATGACGTCTATACCCTGCAAATATATCATCACCACCAGCACCGGATAATAGAACTTTAATACCACTCTTTCGCGCAAATTTACTTATCAACATTGTGTTTATTGCAGCAGGGTCAGACTGAGGCTCGTCTAAAAAATAAATCATATCTTTAATATCCTTAATCATCATAGGATTCACGTTTAAAATATTTAAGTTAACGTTTAAATACTCTGCAACTTTTTTTGCATATTTCAGATCTACTGGGCTTCCATCTAAAGATTGATCACTTTCTTGAAAGTCGATTGTGAAAGTTTCAAAGCTTTTTTTTGGAAATATGTTTTTGGCAAATGCAACAATTGCGGATGAATCTAAGCCGCCAGATAGAAATGCTCCTACTTTTACATCTGAGATAAGTTGTCTATTTACAGCCTTGCTAATTAAGTCTCGTGTATTAATTATTGCTTCTCCATCACTTAAACTGTTATTGATTTGACTAAAATTTAATTGGTAGTATTTCCATTTTTTTATGATTTCACAATTCTTAATAATTATAGCCGTACCAGGCTCCAGTTTTTTTATATCTTTAAACATTGTATTTGGAGTTGGTGACCACATAAAGGTCAGGTGCGAAATTAAAGTTGTATAATCAATATTATTTTTTAATTCTGAATTATTTAACGCAAGAATAGCTTTTATTTCACTAGAAAAAGAAAATGTATTTATTTTATTAGTGTAGTAAAGGGGCTTAATTCCAAAATGGTCTCTTACAACTAGAAGAGTTTTTTCTTTTTTGTTCCATATTGCAAAAGCGAATATACCATTTAGTTTTTTTAAAAAATTTTCTCCATATAGTTCATATAATCTAAGCAATACTTCTGTATCAGATGATCCTCTGAATCTAGTATTATGTTTTTCAATTTCTTTTTTTAATTCATATTTATTATAGAGTTCGCCATTATAGATTAAAACTAAATTACCATCATCAGAGATCATTGGTTGATTGCCATTATTTGATAAGTCCTGAATTGACAGCCTTGTGTGTCCTAAGTAAATGTCTTTATCTCTGAAATAATCACTTTTATCGGGGCCTCGATGATTGAGCAACGAAAGTGCATCTGAATTAATTGTTTTATTAAATGAGCCTAATATCCCGCACATAAAGTAATGTTTCTTAAATTTTTTATTTAAACTATATTACAAATTAAAAAATTGATAGAATAGTTTCGTGAACCTAGCCTCTCTCAGCAAATATAAAATAACCGTAATTGGCGATTTAATGATCGACGAGTACTGGAGTGGTCAAGTGAACAGAATTTCTTCTGAAGCTCCTGTTCCAATTATAAAAATAGATGAAAATAGATATTGAGTGGGAGGAGCGGGCAATGTTGCAATGAACCTCAGAGCATTGGGAGTTAATGCTCGACTGGTATCATGTATCGGAAAAGATAAAGAAAGCTCAATAATCAAAAGATTATTAAAAAAAAATAAAGTTTCTACAATTTTTACATTTTCAAAAAATAAAAAAATAATAAAAAAATTGAGGATTTTAGGTAACAATCAGCAGATATTACGTGCAGACTTTGAAGAAGATCATAAAAATTATATAGTCCATAAAAATCAAAAAATTATAAACTGCATAAAAACATCTGATGTAGTTATATTTTCTGACTATAATAAAGGATCACTTTCAAAGATAGAGGAATTTATCAAATTAGCTAACAAATATAAAAAAATAATTATCGTCGATCCAAAAGGTAATGATTTTAAAAAATATAAAAATGCAACTACACTAACTCCTAATTTAGCTGAATTCACAAATATTGTTGGCGAGGCAAAGAATAATAATCAAATAATTAAAAAAGGTAAAAAACTTATTAAAGAACTCAATTTGACATCATTAATTGTCACAAAAGGAGACAAGGGGATGACAATTATTTCAAAGAATAAGTCGTTAAATTTACAATCAGTTACTCAAGAAGTTTACGATGTAACCGGAGCAGGTGATACTGTTATTGCAACAGTTTCAACCTTTCTAGCTATAGGAAAAGATATATTTGAAGCAGCAAATTTTGCAAATAAAGCAGCATCTATAAGTGTAAAAAAGATTGGAACTTCAGTAGTAACAATAAAAGAACTAAAGAAATTAGCATAAGAATGAAAATAAATTTAAATCATATAAAAGATCGTTTTAATAAAACTGTCGTTATGACAAATGGGTGCTTTGATATTCTTCATCAAGGCCATATTTACTTATTAAATGAAGCCAAAAAACTTGGGGATATATTAGTTGTTGCAATAAATTCAGATGAGTCAGTAAAAAAATTAAAAGGAGAAACAAGGCCAGTTAATACAATAAATATTCGAATTAATAACCTTGAGAAGCTAAACATTATTGATCACATAATTACATTCGAACCTATAACTCCAATAAGTATCATAAAAGAAGTAAAGCCAGATATTCTCGTTAAAGGTAGTGATTATAAATTAGAAGAAATTGTAGGTTACAATTTCGTAAAATCATATGGTGGGAAAGTATCACTCATAAAGTATCTAGATGGATATTCCACTACAAACATAATTAACAGCAGGTAAAAATGACAAAATATAAAATAGATCATTACTTTGATAATCATATTGAAACCATAAACAAATTAAAGGATCAAAAAGATAAAATTATTTTTATAGCTAATACTATTCACAATTGCTTTAAGAATGGTGGGAAACTTTATATTTGCGGAAATGGTGGAAGTGCAAGTGACGCACAACACATAGCTGCAGAGCTGGTTGGGAAGTATCTGAAAGAAAAAGACGCTCTCCCTGCGGTCTCACTATCTACAGATACATCCATACTAACAGCTATTTCAAATGATTATGGTTATGATCAAATTTTTAAGAGACAAATAGAGGCAGTTGCAACGGAAAAAGATATTATCATGGTAATTTCAACCAGCGGTAATAGCAAAAATATTATTAGTGCAATTCAAGCTGCCAAAGAAAAAAAATCTATGACGATAGGTTTATTGGGAGAAACGAATGGTAAAGCAAAAGATATAGTAGATATCTCAATAAGTGTTCCTTCAAATTTTACACCTCACATTCAAGAAGCTCACATAATGATTGGTCATATCATCTGTCAAATAATTGATGAGTCAATTTAGTATTTTACTCAAAAATTTTTTTAGACAATACATATTTTATTAAACCAAAAACTAAAATATTCAGAGTTTGAACAAACAGGTACCAAATATCGAATAAACTTATAATTAAAGCAAATAATGACCAATCCAGAAATCGTACTGTGATAATTGAAAGTGAAAAATGTTTAAACTTCAATAGAGTACTTTTATAGCCGTTAGATTTAAAAACATATTTTAAATTTAAAAAAAAATTTATTATTACTTGTAATATAAGCACTAATAAGTATGAAATTAAGACAGAAATATCTATAAATTCTACTAAGTAATAGTTTAAAGCCATGGCAAGAATATAACTTGGAAGCCCTACTAAAAAAAAAAGACTTATCTTTTTTACCTCATAAAAATTAATTGATTTCATATTCAGTTGTTATTTTAATTATATTACTTTTAATTAAACTTCTTTTTTCTTTAAATCTCACAGAACTTAATCTTTTGAAATCATTATGATCAAAAGTATTGCCACTTGCTGTGTGTCTTTTTGAATTATTACAAGACCTGACTAACTCTGCACTCTCATCTAAATTAAAAAAATTATCTTGCACAATAATTTTATTTTTTTTTAAAGAGATAATTCTTTTATAACGATATTTACTTTGAGGACGAAATATAAGAATAAACTTTAATATTTGATTCAGGTTTATATTCAGTAAAGAAATAATTCTTAATATAAAATGTTTAAGTGAAGTATTTTTGAAATTATTTACTCGAAATAGATAGCCATCGATAATAAATTTTCTTTTATTTTTTTTATAAGACCAAAAAGAAGATTGCCAATAAGTTGTAAAGAGATTTTTATTAAAAATAATATCCCAACCATAATCAAAAAAAAATTTATTTCTATATTTAAAATATAATGCACCACCTTTTTTTGTAATACAATACGCCCTATAAGACTCTCCATTATTTATAATTTGAATTTGATCTTGACTGTTATCTAAATAATTTTTCATCTTAATTTTTTTGTTTGCAGTAAATTATTTGCTCTCACGAAAGAGTGGCCAATGTAATGGCAAATATATCTATCGTCTGTAGAATCTATAAAATGAAATTCATTTGATTTTGGTTGATATAGGTATTTAAGACTCCTATAAATTTTCATAGATTTATTATTATGAAAGTATGACCTCAAAAGGCCGTAAGGCACAATATAGTTTGTATTTCTAGAATTATAGATCATTAAACCATCTTTAAATTTATCAATTGTATTAACAATAAAATCCGTAGCATTATTTATTGATTTGAGACATTTTTCATTTTTTGTGACATCGTATAAATCCCATAGGCCATCAAGTGAAACAGACAAGTAACCTAAATCTGGGCCATCATACTCCATAAACCAACCATCCACAGATTGATGATTCAAAGTTTTATCAATAACTTGCATTAACTTATCATCGTTATCTGGTAATAATTTTTCAATATAAGCTAATGCAGTTGTACCAATAATTTGCTGGTTAAATGCCTTTGTTTCAAAGCTGTAATATAATTTTTTTCTAGCCTTTAGAAGGCCTCTTGATACATCCTTAATTTTAATTTTATTATTGTAACACAGCTTTGCCATTGAAAGAGTTGAGAATGCAAGTGGGGGGTAACCATTTTCGTAAGGGTAATATTCTTCAAAAGATCTGTATCTGATTGCTCTTTTTTCCCAAAAATTTCCACCAGCTGTTATAATCTTTGATATGTAGTCTTTGAGATCTTTGTCTGTTATCTGCTCTTGAAAAATAGACAGACTGTAAATAGCCTGTTGTAGTATTATTGAAGGAAAATCTGTTATCTTATAATGCCAATAATTTCTATCACAACAACCAAAATTATTTGAATTAGGATCTCGACAAATCTGTGTAAGAATTCTTGGCAACATTTTTTTTGTAGTTTCTTCAAAAAAACTTTTAATTTTATTCATACTTTTAAAAATAATTTTTAATTTACATAAACTCTTTTAGACGATCATTTTTTACTTCTATAAAATTCTGATTGAGAAAACCTTTGCGTTTTGTTGGCTTTGTAATTGATTTCCATAATTTCCTTAGTATTTCAAATATAAATCCTAAAACATTTGAACTCACAAGAGAGAAGATATTTTTAGTTTTTTTACTAGCAGCTAAGTTAATAATTAAACCAATTATTGTCTCAATTAGTTTCCTTTGGAAAGAAATAGAAGCAGGTTTTAAATCATATAAAGGAACAGGACCCTTTTTTGACAATTTTTTTATTCTTAAGTAAGAACCTATCTTTTTAAATTCTAGCATGTGAGAATGCATCTCTATAGTGGAATTTTCGTCATTTTCTTCTAAGTCTATAATTTCTTTTTGTTTAAGTTCATTTAATATTTTGTCAAAAGTTATAGATCTAGAAATAATAATAGAATATCCATGGCCTGATTTTTCTAATACTGGTGACCATGCATCTCCAATTGAAATATCTGATAATTCTCCTGTGAAATCAGGTGTTATCAAACAATTTTTTGAAATGAAAAAAGGTATTAAGTAATTATAATAAAATTTTTTTAAACTTAAAATTTTTTTGTTTTTTGTTTCTACTCTCAGTAAACCAGGCCATTCTCCATATCTCCAATATATTTTTTTAACTTCATCCAAATTTTTAACACCATTCCCTTTTAAAAAAAATTCAACTGCCCCAGGATACATATTTGTTCCTGAATAAATACTAATCAGATATTTAATATGTTTAAATTCCTCAGGAAAATATATTTTTAGAACTCTTAAAGATGCAATATGCTCAGGCAGTCCAACAAATGCATAGCTCTTATTTTTTTTTAGTGTCTTTAATTTGTTTAAAATTGCTGTGGTTTGATAAACACTTTGGGAAGAATTTAATATGTCTTCAATTTTTGAAGTAATTAAAAGATTAAAATCCAAGATGAGATTTTTGTTTTCATCTAAGAAACATGCATAATCAATTTTATTTGATTTTATTAATTCAATTAATAATGTTCTTACAATTCCTCCAGAGCTTGATTTGTTTCTAATAGTTTTACTGGTTGAACTACCAATATATAAATTATTATAATTACCTAAGAATTTATTTTTCTTTATTGCCTTAATCTTTTTTGACAAAAATTGATATGGAAAACCTCTGCCAGGACAAGCTAGTAATATTTTCTCTAATTGTGGAATGTCAGCTGGGATTGGTTTTCTTACTAATTTTGGTAACGGTCCATCGCTAGAGTTATCCATCTTAAATAGATTGTCAGTTAACCCCTCGCATAATCCACAATGGAAACAATTTCCTGGATTTATTACATCTGTATATATTTTTTTGACTATGACGTTTTGCTGCACACAAAAAAACTTCTTAAATATTTATTTAAATTATAAATTTTTATTTTTATTATTATCAGGGTTTTTCTATTCAGTCATTTTTTTTATTTTAATATTAGAAATTTGAACTTGTTTTAAATAAGTATCTATTAATACTAATATTTGATATTCTCTATTATAATATTTAATTTAGTTTTGATTTAATTTTTTCTAATAGTCTCCTATTAATAGAAAATAATTCACCTAAAAATGATAATATTATAGTTTGAAAACCCATAATTAATAAAATAGAAGCAAGAATTAGACTTGGTATATATGTTCTATCTGGATCACCAAAAAAATAGATAAGCAATAACCATCTTACGCCAATACAAAATCCAGCAATAAAAAGTAATAAGCCAATAATAAAGAAAAACTTCAGGGGCTTATATATAATATAAACTCTAAAGACTGTTACTATTGACTGAAATATATAATGAGGAATATTTTTTACTAATCGTGACTTTCTCTTCACTGGATTTACTTTTATTTTCACATTTGCAATCGACATATTTTTTTGACCAGCCTGAATGATAGACTCTAATGTATATGTATAATCTGTGAATATATTGATTTGCTCTGCAGCACTTCTTGAGTAAGCTCTGAATCCGCTTGTTGCATCAGGAATATTAGTTCCACTCATAAATCTGACAAACCAACTTCCTATTCGTTGTAGTTTCTTTTTTGTGTAACTAAAGTCACTCATTTGATTGATTGGCCTTTCACCAATCACAATGTCAAATGATTTATTAATAATAGGATCTACTAGACTCTGAATACATGAAGCATCATATTGATTATCTGCATCAATATTAACAATTACATCAGCTTTCAAAGCCAGGCTTTTTGTTATTCCTGTCATAAAAGTTTTTGCTAGCCCTTTATTTTTAATATGAGAGACAATATGATGAACGCGATTTTTTTTTGCAATTTTTAAGGTATTATCTGTTGAGCCATCATCGATTAATAGGTACTCAATTTTATTAATGCCTTTTATTTTTTTTGGAAGGCTTTTTAGAAGTTTAGCAAGTGTTTCTTCTTCATTGTAACAGGGAATTTGAATTATGAGTTTCACAAATTTTTTTTAATTTAATACGTCTTATTTGTATATTAAGTTACTTATCTGATAAACCTCTAATTTACCTATCTTATTCTTACCAATTGGGCTTCGAAACGTTTGTAATACTGCATTGTTATTTTCATAAATCTTATATTTTTCTAAAACTTTAAGTTTTTTGTCACTTAAATTATATTCATAACTATCATCAACGCCTTCTTGAACAAGAAATAAATAAAGATGTTTACCTGAGTCGAAATCAAAATTTTTTGTATTATAAATAATTTTACGAGGTGAATAAAATGCATTAACTCTTGTTCCAACTGCAAGTAATTCTGTATCTCTTGGCAATAATTGATTTAGAGCAACATAGTCATCATAAAAAGCAATATATTTTTGATAATAAGAAGTTTTGTTTTGAATACCAAGACTTACTGTAATTAGAGGTGAAATATAAACGACTTGCAGCACACACCAAGGAAATATGAATAATAATATAAATAAATTTTTTTTTATGTTCTTAATTATATTAAAATTTTTATAGAAGATTATCAGCACAATTAATGAGAGGTATTGAATACCTGAAAGATGCCTAATTTTGTATGGAAGAAGCAAATAGATAATTAATATTTGTAAAAAAAGAAAGGAAAATAAAATAACATTCGCATAATTCTTTTTTGGTAAATTAAAAAAACAATAAAATAAACTTATTAGAATAAGTGGTGACCACATAAAAATCGCTTGCCATGCTTCCTCAAGCATATTTCTATAACCTAAATTTCCAAAAAAGGAATTCCTTAGTGGATCACTTGATATTGGATTGTACGAACTTTCATCGAAAAGAATTTGTTTTAAGTTTTCGTCAGTTGAGGAGATATTATTAACAAATAAATCAATGCCTATATTTCCAAATGGGGATCCGCTAATGGTCCACGTCCATATTAGCGATGGTAGAATAAAAATTATTGGAATTGTAATAAAATAAAAGAAGTTTATCACAGACTTGCTATGGTAAGTATCAACTAATAAATAAAGTGTTATTAATAATATTATTGGCAATAAACTAATTTTTGAAATGAACATCGCAGTTACAAATATTCCACATAGTAAAAAATAATCTTTTTGATTAATTTCAATCTTTTTTAATTTTTTAAGAATAATTAATAAAATGCATGCTGCTGTGGATAGAACCATCAAACTATTTGGCGCCGATGTAGTCAAGTTTGAGGAGACATACAAGCCCGTTATAGAAGATGTGATAAATAATAAGCTAAAAAAAGTATCATTTGTAAATGAATGAATAATCAATCCAAAAGTAAAAATGAAACTAACAAATATTAAAAAACTTATGAAATTAGAAGTATTAACAAAACCCATCAAATAGTAAGGTAGGGAAGCAAATTGATATATCATTTGCGAAATAATTGAAGATTCCCAGGGCAGGTCATAATATAATAAAGATTTATCTTCTAATATTCTACTGATGAACGGCATTACATATGCAAGTTCATCAATTTTTGTTGACGGCGAAATTGCTAAAAGAATATTAAAAAGAAGTGAAATAACTATTATTGCAAAAAAAAACTTATTATTAAATAAAAATTTGATATTAATGCTGTTTAAATTTTTAAATAATAAAAAACATTTAAAATTTCCCAGACACAGAAATAAAATAAAAATACAAATACTCAAATACGAATTGTATTTAAAAAATACTTGTACTTGGTAAATAAAGCTTAAACTTAATATGCCTAAAATTATTGAAGATAAAAAAAGCCATTCTTTTGGTAAGCGTAAAGAGAGACTGTCATTTATAATTCTTCCAACACCTATTATGGAAAAAAAACTTAGAGCGCCAATTATTAAGGTAACCATAGGTGTAATTATGGGATACCATTCTTGAAGTGATAAATATCCTACCATTAAAAAAAGCTAAATTTCATTAAACAATTTTACACTTTTGTCTATTACATCAGATTCTGAGAACAACTTTTCAACATTATTACTCATAGTACTGATGTATTTATCATATTCATTCTGAGTCATACGTAGAAAAAATTTTATACTTTGAACAAACTCAATGTCATTATCGATATTGCATATGAAACCAATATTATTTTCTTGAAAGTTTTCCCATGGTGTTTTGTTACTGATGATCGCTGGGCAATTATTAGCTAGAGATTCTCTTATTACATGACCATAATTTTCTCCTAGAGTTGGAAGAAGTAGCAAATGATGCATATCAAAAGCTTCCCTAATTTTCTCATGCTCAAGAGGGCCAATAACATTAACATTAATATTTTTTGGTAGATCGTTTATCAAAGAAACAACTTCATCATAGTAATTTTGATCTTCTTTTGGTCCATAAATATTAAAATTGATAGTTTCATTAAAATTTTTTAATATTCTTAGAGCGCCTGTTAGATTTTTCATCTTCGTAATTCTTGAAAAAAAAAGTATGTTTAGCTCGTTTTTTGCTTTATTTTTTTTTACAATATTTGACTGATGATCTATTAAAGAAATATTGCTGACCACCTTGATATCTGCTTCTTTAAAAAAAAACCTTAATATCCTCTTCCTCATGAACTGTAGATGCATGCCAAATTATTTCTTTATGTAATTTGAGAAATCTTGATATGAATAAAAAAATGCTTTTTTTTAATCTATTATTATTTAATGCGTTAGAATTGAATTCCCCCCGCGGAGCCAATATCAACTTTATACCATCTAGATCAGTATATCGATAAATAAGAATGGGAACTATTGAATACCAGAAATTAAAAAAACTATTTAAGTAAATAATATCATGTTTGCCACTCGACAAAATATTTCTTATTAGACTAAATGATAATTTTTTATCACTAAGATAGAGGCAATTAGCATATTTAAGATCATTCCATTCGTTAATTTTAATATTTTCATAATTTTGATTTGAGAAAGCATCATGTGATGATGTTACTAATTCGAAACTAAATAAATTAGATAATTTTTTTATTAAACCTTCGATTGATCTTATTGGCCCTCCAGCGAGAGTTCCTGGAAGATAATAATTTGAAAAAACTATAATTTTTTTTTTCATTATAATCTTTATTTCTCAAAATCAGCCATCAACAGTAATCCAAGGGAATTAAAATGCTTAAGGATAAATCTAGGATAAATTTTAAAAAGAAAAGGGAAAATGAAATATTTCTCATATTTCTTTGAAGGCTCAAATAAGAGTAAATCACCACTTCCGAGTTTTTTTTCTATTTTAATATTTTTAAAGCCAAATCCATTTAAGATTTTTTTAAGTTCGCCTTTAGAGTAACTTTTAGTACCTGGTGATTCTAAATGCTCATAAATAATCTTTTCTTGAGAAGTAAAAATATTTAATCTTAAGAAGCCTTTTAAAAAATAAAGCATTATTCCAGTAAGACTAAAGTTGGAATAAACCATAATTTTAATTTTTGCACCTGGTTTAGCGACTCTTTTAATTTCTGACAATATAGCCATGGTATCAGGAGCATGATGAATAACACCATAACTATAAATAAAATCAAAAAAGTTATCTTCAAATTTTAGTTTTGATGCATCTCCAGTTTCTAAACTAAAATTATTCAATTTCTCTAGCTCACATCTTTCTCTAGTAAGATTTATCGCTGCGTCGGTTAAATCTACTCCATAAGCAAACTTACACTGTTTGCAAATCTGAATAAAATCAGAACCCGCTCCTACTCCAATTTCTAGTGCAACATCAGTTTTCTTGTTAGCAGATAATTCTAAAAACTCAGAAATATGAGGCTCTACTTTATATCTGTGACTGGAAACAGAAGCATGGGAACTGAAGTCAATATTTTTATTTATAATATTTCTTGTACCACAAACCTCCTCTTCCCAATGTTCTTTAACTTCCGATAAAAGTCTTTCACTCTCAGACATACTATGTTTCCTTTTCAGTATTATACATTTTTTTGTATCTATCGTCATCTACGCTAAGCAGTGCTAAGATTATCCATATTAAAGGAAAAGTAATTGAAAATGCGGTCAATATAAAAAGAAGTCCTATGCCCTTAATAAATGTTGATAAAATAAAATTATTATTTTGTTTAAAAAATAAAGTAATTAGAAAAAAAATAAATAGATAACCGAATTCTGTAGTATAGAGACCAAATGCAGACGGTGCTTTTGTAACACATGTAGGTATTGTTGATCTATCATACATAACATCGAGTCGTGTACAGGCATTTAGATCTTTTTCTATTATTTCTTGATTATCTATTACAGCTAATGGGTAAGATCCAATACCATTTCCAATTGGGTTTTCTTTCAAAGATAAGTAGCCGACATATATTGGCGTGAACTTATCTACAAATGACTTATCCCTAATAATTTTTGAAAAACCCTCATCTGTAGCTTTCTGTAAAAGCCTCATACCTCTATTTTCCTCTATGAGATTAGAATATTTTATATCAGTATAATTAATGTATGGAGAAAAAATATATAAAGAAAGTATCGTAAATAAAGTTAAGATTAACTTTTTTAAATCAATAATCTCTAAAAAAATATAAAAAAATACTAAGAATAAAAGAATTACACCTAAAGCTGACTTTGATACAAAAATCAGAAAGGTACAGGGGATGATAGCCATTAAGTATACTAAATTGGATATTTTTTTCTTCTTCCAGAAATAAGAGGCAATTATTAAGTAGGCAACAGCCGATCCAGCTAAGTAAGCAGGTTCAATCGTTAAAACAGAAGCTCCTCGAAAACCTTCATACGTTGTAAAATCAATTTTTATGACTCTTATGAAATTAGAAACTATTGCATTATATATATTTGCAAAATAAATATTTAAAATTGTAAAGAAAGTTTGAATATAAATTACAAAATAAAGAATTCTAAAATCTAGTGAATGAATAAAATTTTTTGTAGCAAGATAAATTATTAATACAAATGTAAGACCGACTTGTCTTCTTAAAGAATTATTTGCGGATGCAACACCATTTTCATACAAATATTCTGATTGATAATTTATGTATATATAAGAAATGATTGCGAGAACAAATAAATAAATATCAATTTTTGTTAAAACAATTTTATTTTTTATTGTTGCAATAAAAATTAATAATGCTCCTAGTATAAATGCAAGTGGTTGTACGTCTGAACTGTAAGGAATTGGGGATATGAAAGGCAATAAAGCAAATAAAAAAAATGAGTTGATAATGAAAGGCATTTAAATTATCTGCTCACAAGCTTCAATTGCATCTTGAGAAGAAATGATTTCAATACAATTCACTTTATTAATGCATGCTCTTTTTTTATTTTGATCAATATATAACAGGCATTGCTTTGATTGGACGGGATTTCTTAATGTAATAATCTTACCATTTCCCTCAGGTGTCCAAGTATTTAAATAATTCCAGCACGAAGTTATAGTTACTACATTTGTCCCCTCAAATGATGCTATATGTTGTGTTCCAGTATCTAGACCAAATACTAATTTTGAATTTTTGAAAATAGAAAATAGATTTTGAATAGTGGTTAGCCCAACTAAGTTAATTGGTTTTTTATCCAATTTACTAGTTATCTCTTTTGCTTTTTTTATTTC
>MDTA01047143.1_pt1 | contig 14795 bp, 10 predicted proteins | sample 811151 | NCBI WGS metagenome assembly MDTA01 (sample SAMN05326648, study PRJNA326480) | marine metagenome | isolation source: seawater | place: Indian Ocean: South | collected 2010 | reverse complement strand
GGCAGATCGCTAAACTGGATGTCCTGCCTGATCCCCGCCGCACCATACGGTGCCGTATGGTAGATCCTGCCACCGGTGATCCGCTGGATGACGGCCTCGCAATCTGGTTTCCCTCGCCCGCCAGCTTAACAGGGGAAGACGTGGTGGAGCTTCACATCCACGGCGGCCGGGCGACGACCGACGCGGTTGCCGCGGCACTGTCAAGCCTTGGCGGGCTCAGGCTGGCGGAGCCGGGGGAATTCTCTAAACGCGCCTTTCTCGCGGGCAAGATCGACTTGACCGGGGCCGAGGCAGTGGCCGATCTGGTCGATGCCGAAACCGAGGCCCAGCGACGCCAGGCGCTAGCTCAACTAGGTGGCGGATTGGCCGGCCGGTTGGAGGCCTGGCGGGCACAGTTGATCGATGTTCTCGCCCATATCGAGGCATGGATCGATTTCCCCGACGAAGATTTGCCCGATGGTGTGGCCCGATCGGCTCGGGAAAAAATCGGCGGGCTCCGAGCGGAGATGGGAGAATTTTTGGCCGACAACCGCCGCGGCGAACGGCTGCGCGACGGGCTACAGATCGCCATTCTGGGGGCGCCTAATGCTGGGAAATCATCCTTGTTGAATGCGCTTGCCCGGCGGGATGTCGCCATCGTCTCCGATACGGCGGGAACGACACGGGACGTGATTGAGGTCCACCTCGACCTCGGCGGCTGGCCCGTGACCCTTGCCGATACAGCTGGTTTGCGCGAAGCGGGAGATGAGATAGAGCAGGAGGGGGTGCGCCGCGCGCTGGACCGGAGCGAAGTAGCGGATCTGCGGTTGGTGGTATTCGATGGCAGCACTACACCCGACATTACCAGTCTCGGCTTGCTGGAAAACAAGGACACAATCGCCGTTGCGAATAAAAGCGATCTGCCCGGCTCCGCGGCGAATTTTTCTGACGGCATTGATACCTTAACGGTTTCCGCGAAAACCGGCGATGGCCTTGCCGGCCTATTGACCCGAATAGAAGCAGCCGCGGCTACCTTTTTTGACCATGGCGGCCAGGCGCCGTTGACTCGGGCGCGGCACCGGGAGGCACTCGTGGCGTGCGTAGCCTCTCTGGAACGGGCCGTTGCGGCAAAAAAAAGCGAGCTGGTAGCGGAGGACCTCCGCCTGGCGGCCCGGGCTCTGGGACGGGTGACCGGGCGGGTTGATGTAGAGGATCTGCTGGACGTGATTTTTGCCGATTTCTGTATCGGAAAATAGGGGTTTCAGTGGGCATGTTTCACGTGAAACATTTGTCGGCCCCCGTTGTCTTCGTGCTTTACGATGGTGAGATCGACCCCTATATTTCGCGCCATGTCAGAACCGGAAATTGCCTATGATGTGATCGTTGTCGGTGGCGGCCACGCTGGTTGCGAGGCGGCGGCGGCGTCCGCCCGCCTCGGCGCCAAAACCTTGCTGGTAACCCACCGGGCTGACACCATCGGAGAAATGTCCTGCAACCCCGCCATCGGCGGCCTTGGTAAGGGTCACCTGGTGCGCGAGATTGATGCGCTCGACGGGATCATGGGCCGGGTGATCGACCGGGCCGGAATCCAGTTCCGCATTCTCAATCGTCGCAAGGGTCCCGCGGTTCAGGGCCCCCGCGCCCAGGCCGACCGCAAGCTGTATCGGGGGGCGATGCAGGCTGTTCTGCGGGAACAGCCTAATCTGGACATACGCGAAGGCGGAGTCGAGGATCTGATCCTCGCCACCGGAGAGGACGACAGGCAAAGCGTGACAGGCGTCATTCTGGGGGATGGTCGTCCCCGCCTGGCTGCGGGCCGTGTGGTAATTACAACAGGCACGTTTCTGCGGGGCCTGATCCATATTGGAGAACAGAAAACACCGGCCGGCCGGGTGGGCGAATCACCGGCGCTTGGACTGTCGGAAACCCTGGAAAACTGTGGATTTAGGCTGGGGCGGCTGAAAACCGGCACCCCACCCAGGCTGGACGGCAAAACTATTGACTGGGCCCAACTGGAGGTCCAGCGGGGGGACGATCCGCCGGAGCCGTTTTCCTACCTGACCGACCGGATTGAAACGCCGCAGATTGCTTGCCACATCACCTATACCAATCCAGACACCCACCGGATCATAGAAGACAACATCCACCGGGCGCCTATGTATTCGGGCCAGATCGGGGGAACCGGCCCTCGTTATTGTCCGTCGATCGAGGACAAGGTGGTCCGATTTGCTGGCAAAGAGCGCCATCAGATATTCCTCGAACCGGAGGGCCTGGACGACGATACGGTCTACCCCAACGGTATTTCTACCTCCCTCCCCGAAGATGTGCAGCACGCCTTTCTGAGACAGATCCCCAGTCTTGAAAATGCCCGGGTGATCCGGCCAGGTTATGCTATCGAATACGACTACGTGGATCCGAGGGAGCTACGCCCGACGCTGGAAACCCGGCGGGTGGAGGGGCTATATCTGGCGGGGCAGATTAACGGCACCACCGGGTATGAAGAGGCGGCCGCCCAGGGCCTGATGGCTGGGCTTAACGCGGCGATATCCGCTGGGGGTTCGACTGAACCGTTCACTCTGGACCGGGGCGAGGCCTATATCGGGGTTATGATCGACGATCTGATTACCCGGGGCACCACCGAGCCCTATCGTATGTTCACCTCCCGCGCGGAATACCGCCTGTCACTCAGGGCGGATAACGCGGATCAGCGCCTGACGCTCGCCGGACTGTCGCTCGGTTGCGTTGGCTCTGATCGGGCGGCCTCCTTTGAGGCCAAAATGGCTGCTATCGCGCGCGCTAGGACACAACTCGCCGCCCTGTCGGCAACGCCAAAGGCACTGGCGGCGCGCGATATCCGGGTATCCCGGGACGGGGTGCCGCGCTCGGCGCTGAAGCTGTTGGCACAGCCGGAGATGGGCATGGAGGCGGTTGCCCGGCTGTGGCCAGAAACCCGGGAGATCGCGCCCGCTATCCTGCAGCAGGTTGCGAACGATGCACTGTATGAAGGCTATCTCGACCGTCAACAGGCTGATATCGCGGCTTATCGCAAGGACGAAATGCTATCCCTACCGGAAGATCTGGACTACGCTTCCATCGGCGGGCTTTCCAACGAGATGCGCGAAAAGCTGGAGGCTACAAGACCCGCAACCCTGGGCGCGGCGGGCAGAATCCCCGGTGTGACCCCGGCCGCCCTGACGGCGCTGCTGCGTCATGCTCGCCGCATCGCCGCCTGACACAGTGGGGTATGACGGGTCGTACGGCCCCGAAAACTTTCTTTCCGACACGAATGTTTCACGTGAAACATTGGACCGGTTGCAGGCCTTTGCGGATCTTTTGGCCGAGCGCCAGAAGGTGCAGAACCTAGTTTCCAGCAACAGTCTTGAGGATCTCTGGCGACGTCACATGCTTGATTCGGGCCAGCTTGTCGATCTGCTGCCGGGCGGCGCGGAGGTGCTGGTCGATATCGGTTCCGGTGCGGGATTCCCTGGAATGGTATTGGCCATCGTCACCGGGATACCGGTCGTCCTCGTGGAATCTAATAGCCGAAAGGCGCAGTTCCTGCGGGATGTGGCCACGCAAATTGGTGCGTCGGTGACGGTAATCAATGCGCGAATTGAGGATGCCGGCGGCGAATCGGTGGAAAAGCCTGTGGATATTCTGATCGCCAGGGCCCTGGCGCCTCTGTCGAAACTCTGCGAAATGGCCGATTCTCTGGCCGCTCGCACCTGCCTGTTTATGAAAGGCGCGCGTTGGCAGGAAGAATTGACCGAGGCCCGGAAACGCTGGAAAATAGATGTCGAGACCATCGAAAGCCGGACCTCGCCCGATAGCCGGATACTGCGTATCACAAGGCTAAAGCGGCGCTAGACGGCCCGATTTCGAGCCGTCGCCACGCTGGAGTTCCGACCTGGCCCATGTCCGATACGATTGCCGCCCCCATTGCCACCCATGCACCTGACTCCGCCCGGCCGGGCCGGATCATTGCCGTGGCGAACCAGAAGGGCGGGGTCGGCAAGACGACCACTGCGATCAATCTCGCCACCGCACTCGCCGCCGTGGGCAAGCAGGTGCTGGTGGTCGATCTAGACCCCCAGGGCAATGCCTCCACCGGGCTAGGCATCGAAAGCGCCCGGCGCGAGGTCGGCACCTACAACCTGCTGCTGGGTGAAATCGATCTGTCGGCGGCGACCATGGCAACCCCGCTGCCCGGCCTGTCGGTGACCCCGTCCACTATGGATCTGTCGGCAGCCGAGTTGGAGCTGGTCGATCTCGACAATCGAGAAGGCCGCCTGCGAGACGCGATCCACGCGGTCCCCACCCGGCCAGACTATGTGTTGATCGACTGCCCACCGGCGCTGGGGCTGCTGACGCTGAACGGGCTGGTGGCGGCGGACTCCGTGCTGGTGCCTCTGCAATGCGAATTTCTGGCGTTGGAGGGCCTGAGCCAGCTTGTCCGCACCATCGATCGGGTTAAAGAAAGATTCAACCCTAAGTTGCAAATTGAGGGCATCGTTCTCACCATGTATGATGTCCGCAACAAACTATCGTCCCTGGTGGAAGACGATGTGCGCAGCTTCTTCGGCGATCAGGTGTACGAGACCGTAATACCCAGAAACGTGCGTATTTCCGAAGCTCCCTCTCACGGTCTGCCGGTGCTGCTCTACGATCTTTCCTGTACGGGGTCCCAGGCCTATGTGCATCTTGCCGGAGAACTGCTACGTCGCCGGGGCCGAGAAAGTTCGAATAATCAATCAACCGAAGATAGAAACCGCGTTGAAACCGGTCGTCCCGAAACGGCGTCGTTACCGGTCGTGGACGACACCCGGGGAGAGACAGAATGAGCACGGAGAAGGGGCGCTCTCGCCAATTGGGGCGCGGGTTGGAGGCGCTGTTCGGCGAGGACCGGACTAATATCGGTGCCGCCGAAGCGGCCTCGCTGGAGGTTGACACGGCTGCCGCGGAGCCAGGCGATAACCAGAAACTGAACGGGCTCCGCCTGGTTGCCATCGCCAAGCTGATTCCCAATCCTCTGCAGCCGCGCCGTAACTTCGACGAAGTCGCGTTGAGGGAGTTGACCGCGTCGATTCGCGAACAGGGTATCCTGCAGCCGCTGATCGTGCGCCCCAAGCGCTCGGGCGACGACACGTTCGAAATCGTCGCCGGCGAACGCCGCTGGCGCGCCGCCCAGCGCGCCCAGGTGCACGAAGCCCCGGTCATAATCCGTGATTTCACCGATGCTGAGGCGCTCGCTGTTGCGCTGATCGAAAACATCCAGCGGGACGAGCTGTCGCCGCTGGAAGAAGCCGAAGCTTACGCCCGGCTATCGTCCGATTTCAACCAGACCCAGGAAAAGGTCGCCGAGGTCGTCGGCAAAAGCCGCAGCCATGTCGCCAATATGTTGCGCCTGCTGGATTTGCCGGAAGAGGTGCGCGATATGTTGGCCGCCGGCAAGCTTACCGCCGGTCACGCCCGCGCCATTTTGCGCGCCCCGGATCCGGTTTTCCTCGCGCGCCAGATCATCGCTGAGGGCCTCACGGTGCGCGATGCCGAAAAATTAGGCAAATCGGCCCGTGGAAAGGGCGGCGGGAAAAGCCGGGGCAAGCCGCTGCAAGGAAAATCCGCTGATACCTTGGCCATGGAGCGGGAGTTGGCCCGCGGGCTGGGGGCCAAGGTGGAAATCGCTTTCGACGGGGTCGGCGGGTTCGTGAAGGTTGAATACCGGTCGCTCGAAGAGTTCGACGATCTGGTCTCGCGCCTAATGGGCGAGGGGCCGAAGAACGTCCGCGATAAATTTGAATATGACGACCTGCCGGAAACCGAAGCCCCGGACGACGAGGAAGGCGGCCTCGATACCGGCAGTTAGCCGCATCTAAGAACTGAAACCCGATTTTCCAGAGGGTGGAATTGCAAATCTGGAACACGGCCCCCGGCCCGTTTCGTTCACCGGATGGAAGGATTGACCAAGACCGGGCCAGAGATCCAAGAAACCGGCAGGCTATGGCCGCCCGTAAACGCCAAGTAAAGGGAACAGAACGAATGACAAAAATCGGCGCCCCCGTTCCGCGGGAAGAAGACCTCCGGTTGCTGCAGGGGCGCGGCCGGTATCTGGATGATGTGCGCACGTTGGATGCAGCGCGGGCAGTGGTGTTCCGCTCACCCGTCGCCCACGCCGATATCGTTTCGTTAAATGTGGATGCGGCGCGGGTTGCCCCCGGGGTGTTGGCGGTGCTGACGGGCGACGATCTCGCGGCTCGCGGTCTCGGCAATATCGGCGTGCTGATGCCGTGTAAGAAAATGGACGACTCCCCCGGTTTCGTGCGAATCCGACCGCTTCTGGCGCAGGGGCGGGTCCGCTATGTGGGGGAGGCGATGGCCTTCGTCGTCGCGGAAACTCTGGATCAGGCGAAGGATGCGGCGGAGCTGATCGAGGCGGACTTCAAAGACCTGCCGGTACTGGCGACGCTGGATGACGCGCTGGCCGACGGCGCGCCCGCACTCTGGGACGAGAACCCGGATAACCAGGCCTATACCTTCAAGCGGGGAGATGCGGCTGCGACTGAGGCGGCGATTGCTGGCGCGGCCCACGTGGTGCGCCACCGGGTTTGCGTCAACCGTCTGGCCGGGAACGCCATGGAAAACCGGGGCTGCATAGGTCATTACGACGATTTCGAAGACCGCTACATGCTGCGGGCCACCGTGCAGTCTGTGCACGGTATCCGCCAACAGATCGCCGGGCAGATCTTTAAAATGCCGCAATCTAAGCTGCATGTGGTTTGCGACAACATGGGCGGCGGATTCGGAATTCGCGGCGGTGTTTATCCGGAATACGCCCTTAGCCTTTGGGCGTCGGAGGTAACGCGGCGGCCGGTCAAATGGATCGCCGAGCGCACCGAAAGCATTCTCAGCGACGATCACGCCCGCGGCGGCTTTGTCGATGCGGAGCTCGCCCTCGATCAGGGTGGCAAGTTTTTGGCGCTGCGAACCCATACAAAGGTGCCGATCGGGGCGTATTACACCACCGACCGCAATGTCGGTTGCGCCACTAGCGGTCTTGGCGGTCTTGCCGGTGTTTATGGCATCCCGCATATCCATGCCCAGGTGACCGGCGTGCTGACCAATATGATGAGCAACGCCCAGTACCGGGGCGGCGCCAAGCCGGAACCGGTACACGTGCTGGAGGTCATGGTTGACATGGCGGCCCGCGCCGCCGGCATCGATGCGGTGGAACTACGTCGGCGCAATATGCTAGGGCCCGATGCGTTGCCGTTCAAAACCTGCATGGGCGATCATTTCGATTGCGGTGATTTTACCGGCAATTTGGAAGACGCGCTTTCCGCCGCGGGGTATGATGAGTTCGATACACGCCGCGCTGATGCAAAGGCGCGCGGCAAGCTGTTGGGCATCGGCACGTCCAACAGCATCACTGGTGTCGCCAACACCAATTTCGAGCATGTGGAAATCCGCTTCGATGCGTCGGGCGGGGTAACCCTGCTTTCGGGCGCGATGGATCACGGCCAGGGCCACGGCACCACGTTCAAGCAGGTGCTGTCCCACAGGCTGGGCGTCGATCCGAGCAACGTGACCTATCGCTATGGCGATACGGACAAAGTCGCCCATGGGGTGGGCACGTTTAACGCGCGCGTTGCCGTTTTTGTCAGCGCCGCCATTGTTGAAGCCGCCAACAAGATCGTCGAAAAAGGGAGCCGTATTGCCGCCCACTTGCTGGAAGCGGCCGACAGCGATATCGAATTTGCCGACGGCACTTTCACCGTGGCGGGCACCGACCGCGCGATCAGCCTGGAAGACGTCGCCAAGGCCGCCTTCGTGAAACCGAAGCTGCCGGCGGATATGGAGCCTGGCCTTTACGAACATGGCCAGTTCGGCGCGTCGCCGGGCGCAGGCTCCACCTTTCCCAACGGCGTGCATGTTGCCGAAATCGAAGTCGACGAAGACACCGGCAAGGTCGAACTGGTCCGCTACACCGCGGTGGACGATGCCGGCACCATACTGAACCCGCTGCTTTTCGATGGTCAGATCCACGGCGGCGTAGTCCAGGGGGTCGGCCAGATCCTGATGGAGGATGTAAATTACGACCGCGTGTCAGGCCAGCTGGTCTCGGCCTCCTTCATGGATTACTGCATGCCGCGGGCTGACGATTTCTGCGATTTCAACATCGCGGCGAAGGAGATTCCCACCGCCCGCAACCCGCTGGGCGTGAAAGGCGTCGGCGAATCTGGCACTGTTGGCGCCATGCCCGCAGTGATGAACGCGGTCAACGACGCGCTGACCCGCGTCGGCGCACCGACGGTCGAAATGCCGGCCACGGCGGAGAAGGTTTGGCGGGCTTTGAATTGACAGGAAAGAAGGGCAGTCCGTAAGCCATTTGTTTTAGGGATCCATTTAATTAGGAACGGGTAACTTCCTAATAAACCGGACGCCGATTTCTGAGCGTTTGGCATTTATCCCGTTTCCAAGTTTTCTTGTGCCGCGAAAATCTTGACCATTCGCAGGATGCCAATAAGTTTTACGACGGGAGTGATAAATCCCAGATTAGGCAATGCGGTCCCAAATTTTTTCGCTGTCAGCTATCGAGCATGTCCGCACAGCCGGCCCGCGTCGCCCAGTATTCCCACGCGCGGTAAAATTCTTTGCCCTCGGGGTTCATGTCCTGTCGCAGCGCGATTTCGCCCGGCCGCAGCGGCTTTAGCCCGCCGAACTGTAGGGCGGCGGTAAGAATTTTGGCGTTGCGCGGCAGCATCACGGACAGGCGCACGACCTCTGACAGAGAACGCCCGGCGGCGGCGAAGCCATGGCCTCGCATCAGCACGATGCGGCGTTTGGAAAAGGCTTCGGCCAAGTCGCGGCCCTGATCCATATTTACCACCAAAAGCGTGGTGTCACCGAACTTGTCGGCGATGTCCCATACCGGCGGTTCCGGCCCCATGAAACCGGCGGAGTGGATTACTGGCAGCAGCGGTTGGGATGAGATCGTGAATGGCAGGACTTCCTCGGCGTGGCTGTGAACGACGGCCTGGATGTCCTGATTACGTTCGAACGCCGCGCCGTGGATGAAGCGTTCCAGATAGGGGTTCCGGGAATCGCCGTCGACCGGCGTGCCGTCCAGCCGAAATTCCATGATGTCGGCGCGCTGAACCAGTTCGGGGCTGCGCGAACACGATAGGAAATAATGATCCGGATTGTTCGGGTTGCGGATGCTGACATGGCCATAGGCATCGACCACGTTTTCATTGGCGAGAATGCGGTTGGCGACCACCAGGTCGCGCAAAAGGGGTTCGAGATCGGCCATAATGCGTCCTGCTATTGTCGAAGGGGTAGCATCGCGTTTTCGAGTGGGGCGGGCAAGATACGGGAGAGGTGATCGATCTCTCCTGCCTCTTAATATTGGCGGGCCTGCGAGAGCAGGTTATAACAATTTAGGAGTAAGCGCAGAGGATCAACGCGGCACCCGCGCACCCGCCATGGCGGCGATGCGCATCAGCGCGCGCTCGCATACGGCCTGATCCGGCATACCGGTGGATTTGCAGTCGATCTCGGACCGGATCAGTTCCTCCCGGGCCCGGGAAAGTGTCTTCGGCTGCCACCGGCGGAGCTGGTAGCGGAACGCATCCCGCTGCTTGAAGAACACGGGAGGGCGAAGGCTTTTCATCGCTTGTTCCGGGGGCGCGCCACCGTCCATGGCGGTGACGGCCTGTTCGAGGCGCGACAAATGCCGACTTGCCGCACGTAATATAGAGATTGGGGCGACGCCCTCGAACCGCGCCCGGGCAAGCGCCACCGTCAGGCCTTTCAGATTTCCGCCCCATGCTGCGAGTACTACGTCATCCAGTGTGACCGCGGCGGCATCGCCGATTATTGCCTGCGCGTCTTCCAGCGTGACCTCAGATTTTCCCGCGGCATAGAGGGTGAGCTTTTCGAGCTCCATTCGGCTGACCATCCGGTCCGAGCCCAGATTGCCGGCGATCCATGATATTACGCCTTCGTCTGCTTTCAAGTTGGCGTCCGCCAGCGCGCGGCGAACTAAATCGTCTAAGCCGACGCCTTCGTCCATGTAACATGCTATCGCTGCCGCGCCGTTAGCCTTTTCGAACAGGGCGCGCAGTTTCGACCGGGGGCTAAGATCGCCCGCCTCAACGATCATCAATGCCTCGCCGTCTGCGGCGATGGCTTCTTCCGATTGTCTGGCGGCGCCATCGGTGATCTCGCGCAGCCGCACCACGCGGCGTCCGCCCATCATCGACAGCGCGCAAACCTCGTCGGTCAGGCGTGACGGTTCTTCCTTCAGCGCAGCCGGTGTGAGCTCGATTACGTTAAACGGATCGGACAGAGTGCCGGCTACCGCCCTGGTCAGAGTTTCGGCCCGTTCCCGCACCAGCCCCAGATCGGGACCATATAACAGAACCGCGCGAATATCGTCCGGCGGCGCCGCCGCGAAGGCATCGGCGCGGGCCGGCGGTACTTTCATCGGCGTCTCGGCGCCCCGCCGGTTTGGACCAGCCAAACGGAAATTCGTTCCCTGATCTCCAGCGCGAGCTGTTCGGCGCCGCGTTTCCGGGCGTTTTCGCGTGCGCTCAACGTCGCGAAATCCGAGGTCAAGATGTTGTAGGTATTCACCCACTGGGCGCCGCCACTGTGAAGCCGCAATCCGTCGCTTCGCCGCGACACCACAAAGCTTACCACTAGTGTCAGATTGGCGCGGGTTACATCCTCGTTTCGTTTTATTGCCAGATTCTGCAGAGATTCGGTGAGGGTGAGGGTCAACAGATAGGGCTGCTGCCGGGCCGGTCCCTGCGGTTGCATCACCTGCAGAAGTTCGTTTCTGAGAATTTGGCCGGTACGGTCGGCGATCAGGCCGATATCGATAGTCGCAAGCGCGGCGGCGGAGGCGTTGGACCGCTGACCGTGCATAGGCTGGAACCCGCAACCCGCGATGGTTGCGGCGAGCACCACAATCAGTGCACCCGTCAAGTTCTGGCGGCGGAGGGCGCTAATGAATGACATTGATGATCCGGTTTGGCACGTAAATGATCTTCTTGATCTCGTCGTCACCGAGTGCCGCGGTCACCGTCGACAGTGAAAGCGCGGCTTCTTCCGCGGCCGCCTGGTCCGCGTCCCGCGCGATTGCCACCGTGCCGCGCATCTTGCCGCGCACCTGCACCGCGATTTCGATCGTCTCCTGCACCAGCAGGTCTTCGTCCGCTTCTGGCCAGGCGCTATCTGCCACTAGGGTGCTGTGTCCTAGCGCGTGCCAAAGCTCTTCCGCCAGATGGGGCATCATAGGGCCGATCAGCAGGGTCACGGTTTCCAGCCCTTCGCGCAGGACGGCTTTGTTTTCGATCGCCTCGTCGCCGGACAGGGCGTTAACCAGCTCATAGATACGGGCGACCGCGCGGTTGAAGTGGAAGGTTTCCAGGTCTTCGGTTACGCCGGCGACGGTGGCATGGATGGCGCGCCGTGTGTTGGGGGCGCTGCCGGCGGGAATATCCCCGCCCGGCGGCGGCAGGTCGCCCGCATGGGTGGCCACCAGACGCCAAAGCCGGTTGGTAAAGCGCCAGGCGCCGGAAATACCGGCCTCGGTCCAGTCCAGGTCCCGGTCGGGCGGGCTGTCCGATAGCATGAACCAGCGCGCCGTATCCACGCCGTAGGTATCGATGATGTCTTCAGGGTCGACCACGTTTTTCTTGGATTTGGACATTTTTTCGGAGCGGCCGACCGTAATTGCCTCCCCCGTATCCGCATGCACCCAGGCGCTGCCGTTCTGTTCGACAACGCTGGTCGGCTCGACCCAGTCGCCCGATCTGGTCTGATAGGTTTGATGGCACACCATGCCCTGCGTAAACAATCCGGCGAACGGCTCGTCTAGCGCGGCGTGGTCCGTGCGCGACATGGCGCGGGTGAAAAAACGGGAATAGAGCAGATGCAGGATCGCGTGTTCGATGCCGCCGATATACTGATCGACCGGCAGCCAGTAATCGGTGGCGCCCCGATCGGTCGGACCGTCGGCGCGCGGCGAACAGAACCGCGCGTAATACCAGGACGAATCGACAAAGGTATCGAAGGTGTCGGTTTCCCGTTCGCCTGGACCGCCGCAGGACGGACAGTCGACCTTGCGCCAAGTGTCATGGCGGTTTAGCGGGTTGCCCGGCTGTTCGAAGGTCACGTCATCGGGCAGGACGACCGGCAGGTCGGCGGACGGCACCGGGACGGTTCCGCAGGCATCGCAATGAATGACCGGGATCGGACAGCCCCAGTAACGCTGTCGGGAAATGCCCCAGTCGCGCAGGCGAAAATTCACTTCCCGCGCGCCGGCCTCTGCGCCCTCGATGCGGTCGGCAATCTCTGCCTTTGCGGCGTCCATTTCTAGGCCATCCAGAAATTTTGAATTGGCGAGACGCCCCGGTCCGGTATAGGCCTCATCTCCGATCTCAAAATTCTCGGCCCCTTCCGGTACGACCACGGGCAAAACATCGAGTCCGTATTTGCGGGCGAAATCCAGGTCACGCTGGTCGTGGGCGGGGCAGCCGAAAATCGCACCGGTGCCGTATTCCATCAGAATAAAATTCGCCACATAGACTGGCAGGATCTTACCATCGATGAACGGATGCTTCACCCGAAGCCCGGTGTCGAAACCGATTTTTTCCGCCTGTTCGATGGCCGCTTCCGACGTCCCCAGGCGGCTGCATTCCTCGATAAAGGCCGTCAGTTCGGGGTTGCCGTCGGCGAGGCTACCGGCCAGCGAATGTTCTGGCGAAATGGCGCAGAAGCTCGCCCCAAAAATGGTGTCCGGCCGGGTGGTATAGACTTCCAGCCGGTCGCCGCGGCCTTCCATTTCGAAGGCGATGCGCAGGCCTTCCGACCGGCCGATCCAGTTAGACTGCATGATGCGGACCTTTTCGGGCCACCGGTCGAGCGTATCTAGCGTATCCAGCAGATCCTGCGCGTAATCGGAAATTTTAAAGAACCACTGTGACAGCCGGCGCTTTTCCACGGCCGCCCCCGACCGCCAGCCGCAGCCGTCTATCACCTGTTCGTTCGCCAGCACCGTGTGGTCGACCGGATCCCAGTTGACCCAGCCGTCGCGGCGTTCGATCAGCCCGGCTTCCAAAAAATCCAGGAACATTTGCTGTTCGTGCCGGTAATATTCCGGATGGCAGGTCGCGATTTCGCGGCTCCAGTCGATGGAAAGCCCCATCATTTTCAACTGGCGACGCATGGTGTTGATATTTTCGTAGGTCCATTCTGCGGGATGTACCTGTTGCTCCATGGCCGCGTTTTCGGCGGGCATTCCGAAGGCATCCCACCCCATAGGATGCAGAACGTTAAAGCCGCGCGCGCGCTTGTACCGCGCGACCACATCGCCCATGGTGTAGTTGCGGACATGACCCATGTGGATGCGGCCCGAGGGGTAGGGAAACATTTCCAGCACGTAGTACTTCGGGTGTTCGGGATCTTCGACCGCCGTAAAGCATTCTCCGTCGTCCCAGGCGGCCTGCCAACGCTTTTCTGCGTCCTTGAAGGCGTATCTGGAAGGGGACGGATCAGCGGTCATAGGGGTCTCAACTCGTCGTTCTGGTGCGCGCCGTGCCCCGGCCCGCCAACCGTTCGGGGATTTCAGGTCGCCTTATACGCAACTTCGGGGCCCATTAAAACGGCGGGGTGGGACATCGGGAGCTGGGGACGGAAAAATGCGGTCTAATTCGCTTCAGCGCTCGCCGCGACACGAAGCTGCCGGGCACGGATCAGGATTTGGTTTTCCATATTGAAGGCGGTTTCTTTTTTCACCGTTGCATCGGCCCAGTCGTTACGGCCCTTTGCCTGACGAAATATGGCGACGCGTACGCCGTCGGCCCGCAATTGCCGGCCCAGGATATAGACGTTCATCTTGAACCGCTCGTTCGGCGCTTCCGGTGGGGAATACCAGTCCGTGATAATGACGCCGCCGAACGGATCGGCGGATGACAATGGCATAAAGGAAATGGTGTCCAGCGTCGCCCGCCACAGGTAGTTGTTGACGCCGATACCGCTTCCGCCGCCACCACGCTCGCCGCGCTTCCCGCCACCGAACATGCCAAATATATCCACTCCGTCCTCGCCGAAAATGGACCCTTTCGGGTTATTGTATCCCTTATTCGACTGACCCGGCGTCTCCGTATATGGATCGTCTACGGGTGGGACTGCATTTTCACAGCTGGCAAGGAAAAGGGCGGTGAACGCTATGCAGGCTGCCGTTCTTAGAGTGGAAACTTGAAGCTTCATGACCATACCTGTATCCGCAATTTAATTTATGGAGTGACGCCGGTCACATTGTTTTCACAATGTAATGGATCGCGTAGTGAAAATCATCCCGATCGGCCGATTACCCCGAATTTTGTCGGATCGGCATTTGCATCCGGAAAAGACTGCTAATGAGGGCCGATATCCACATTTGGCCCTTTTCTGGCGAAACCCCGCCCAGACCGGCTCTCCTTTGGCGCAGCCTCTATTCACGGCACATATATATCACCCCGTCGATAATAAGATAATGAATCTCTTTCGATCAGAGGGGGTTATGGTGTGTGATATTTTTAACACACAACCGTGTTTTTTTTATCGATGGGCCTGCAGACTTGTTGAATTCGTTAATCTTTCTCCATAAAACTCTCTCTGCTTACTGGGGTGGCCCATGGTCAACCCGGCAAGCGCCTTAAGGCTAAACTAATGTGTATCCGCGCTTACATCTAACGGGTGCACGACCAACATTTCCTTTTGGAGGGAAAAATGAAAAAGCAACTATTAACAACTACCGCTCTGGTAGCGGC